>Ga0325401_1007006_pt1 | contig 10936 bp, 9 predicted proteins | sample PopdelMetagenome_FD_205666 | JGI IMG/M metagenome (GOLD analysis project Ga0325401, IMG submission 205666) | Populus deltoides microbial communities from Bellville, Georgia, United States - Xylem-PdKOR-R2 | ecosystem: Host-associated > Plants > Phyllosphere > Stem > Wood/Secondary xylem | place...
GATGTTGATGAAGTGAGGAAAGTTCTAAGTGAAAAATATGGAAAACTCTCTGTTTCAGAACTCAAGGAAAGCAAGGAGTTTAAAGAGGATTTTATGGGAGGTGATATTGGCATGACTGTTAGACTTCAGATAGTCTATAGTAATCTAAGCATTCGCTCAGTTAGAAGTGCCTTTGAAGAATCTGTAGGAAGCAGACTACAAAATTTTGGGGAACCAAATAGCAAGGAATTGCTTCAGAGGTAAAAAAAATTTCTTCTCCATCTAGTGATTTTCTTACCGTATGGTTATAGTATATGAATTTAATGGGACATAAATTTTTGAAGGCTCACAATTCTGAATTATTGCAGTCGTGGAGGTCACTATAATAATAATTTGCTGTTATGATACATCTGCAGCAATATATTCATTCTACATATTTCCATCTAGTTGATGTTTAGAAGAAAGTGTTTCTCATCTGACCACAGTGTCCTTGAAAGTTGTTCCTAGAATTTTGGAAGGCCTAGTTGCGATTTCCCGAGAGCCAGTTGTTCATTCTGTTTTGGTTGATTGGTTATGAGATGTCACGAACTCTTGTACATCTCTTTTCCTCTTATAGCCATTTTTATGTGTAGGTTCACTTCTCAGTTTAAGGATGAATATAAAATACCACGGGGTTCTGTGATAGAGCTTTCAAGGGAGCAAGGCCATGTACTTCGCACAACAAGTGAGACCTCCCTATCTTTTGCTTTTTTTAAAGGAAGAAAAAAAAACCCTTGTAACTTATCCTTCGTGGTTTTAAACTCAGCTCTTGTCATTGGTTTTGTTAAGGCCAAGAGGTCTGCTTCCGCTCTGACCGCTTTGATGAGGTTTTGAAGTTCGGTCATGGCCCAACCAATAAAATTCTGATAAAAGATTTGATGGTGTCTCTGGATATTATTAATCTCTAGACTTCTGGGGATTACTGGAACATGTAAAAATATCGAAGTAGCAGCAGGAAATAAAAATGACTACGATAAAATCTAAAAGCGGTAATGTTGAGCTATTACGCAGGATCCATCAAATAAGTACAGCAAAATTAAAATTTTGTAACTATAGTTATCCGGAGCTAGCCTATGAGCTCAGTAAATATCAACCTCAAGATTTAAGCCGACATGTCTAAACCATGCAATGCCTTACTGGTCTGGTGCGGTATATATATACCCTATCATATCGTACCAATGTATAAATAATTTTGTAATATTATCCATCCGTTCCTTTTTTTAATATGTGAAAATATTTGATTTCATTTGCATTTAATTTCTGCAGTTGATGGGACGGAGGTGGGAAGTATCCAGAGCAAACTCCTCTGCCGATCGATTTTAGATCTATACATTGGCGAGGATCCATTTGATAAAGAGGCCAAAGAAGACATAGAAAGCAAGTTTGCATCGCTCCTTCAAGTAGATCGCTGATCATATGTAGAATACTGCTGTGGATGACATCTCGAATAATCCTGGTCTGAGCTGCTTAAGAACTTTCAGGGATATGACCCAATTGTATGGAAGGTTTTGGCAGATTTATATGTCTTTGTTATTGAACCTGTACTATTGATACGGATTTTTTAATGAAAGAACTTTCGAGTCGAGATGATCTTGCCACCCTGAGCGCATCAATGAATGCCTGCCCTTGACGATCCAGGTCTCTGTCACCTGGTCCAGGCCAAGAGGTCTGTCATCGAATCATTTCGTTTCCATGTATCCCTCCCTACCTTTGACCATATGATCTCCTTAAACAGTGCGAACTAATAATATCTGCACCCACCATTACTGGAGTGGTCTGAAATGATGATCTCGCAGCATCGCTTTATTAAATTAAATTCCATGGACCTGTGAGTCATGATAATGCAATTTACCTAAACAACAATGCTGATGTGATTCTTATCAACGCTGCATCATGTTCTTTTTTCTCTTCTTTTGGGAGGTGCTCCGTCGCATGTGCTTTCCCTGTATTAGGGTTCCACATGCAGGCATCATCTATTGAGAACACACCCAGAATTCACATTCTCCGGATAAAAAAGCTTGTGCAACGCGGAACAATGGGACTGCTTTTGGCGATGGACGCATTTTCAAAGTTGCAATGTTTTGGTTAAATGATTTCAACCGACTTAATGAAGAAGATATAAGAAAATATGCCAATACGCTAACTAATTATGTGGTGCACAAAAAAATGCTAATACAAAAGGCTAAAAAGATCAGTTTGCTTCCAGCTCCATGCTATATATCTTGGACCTTTCTTCAAGAACTTCTGTGCTCTTTTTCTGACTTCAAATCTTCACGGTACCCACACCCGTTCTCTTCTGCCCAGACAAGTCTTGGTCCATCACCAAACGTTGCACAAATGGATTCAAAATGTTTAACCAAGCCTTAGGGACATTGCGTTCTATTCTATGTTAAACATAATCGTATGGACACATCAGCATCACATTACACAAATCAAATTAAATTAGACCCTATCAACTAATATCACGGCCAACCATAGTTGCAACTATATGGTAGGCCTGCCGATGGGTGATGTTCAGATATGGTAGGTCCCGACTAAAATAACTTCAAAAACTGTACGCCTGAGACAGAGCCTATCTTTCCTTTTCATAATCCTGTCATCTCATTCACATCCTTGCCAAACTGATACAGTCAAAGTGGGCGGCGCACCTCGGGCATCCACGCAAGATAAGAACAGTTCTTCCACGCTTGTCATAAAATCTCACATGCAACGAATCTTCCTCGCCTATTATAATCCATTTGCCAGCAGACATCTTAAATTGCCAGTTCCCCCCTTCAAGAAGACTCCCTATTTAATGCAAGACCCCCGTATCATCCAACTTCAGGGAGACGATCAACTGTTTTCTAGTCCTGCAATCCAGCTCTCACGGCTTTGATTTGAACAAGAAAGCAACAATACAAGAGTGGGCGGCAACGATAGAAGCAGAGCAAGTTGCAGCACCTTTTTGAACTGGCCACAATCACCCTTGCACCATCCGAAATTGAGACCGGATGGTAGTCCGAGTAACTGCTCCTTGATGAACACATCTGATAGATGGACTGCTGACTCTAGTATTTGAGTTCAGAAAGGTGGCTTGGGCATGCGCTTAAGATTGAAGGCACATTCCTACCACAAACCGGGGAGGACTTCTGGGCATTCCCACTTGAGGAGTTGTCACTCTGCTGTGATTGTATAGCAGGAATTGATGAATTAGCCTTGGCATTCATTGAAGTTGTTCTCGAATTGCCACCACTAGATGGAGACTGGCAACTAGAGGATATTTGCTGCCCTTGTGGTGGCAAAGCAGACTTGGAACTTGACCCAAATGATATTTGGCTATGACCTTGTGGTACTCTTCCTTGTTGCTGGGAAGCATTCTTATGGACTGAGGTGTTGGATGCAGAAAGAGATGTAAGAGGTGCTTGCGAGGAAGGGATTCTGGATGAGTTCTTCCACTGGGCGTTTTGTGGAGAACTATTGCCCAGAGCTTGAGTTTGAGAAAAAATGGAAGCATTATTTGGAAACTTGGCACCAATAGAAGGCAAAGGCAGGCTGTTAGATGTTGATGCTTTACTGTCCGCTGCACCAAGAGGCTGCTGGAGCTGTTGGTGCAAAATATGTTGTTTCTGAAGCTGAACTAACTGTTGTTGCTGAGAAGTTGAGCTTGAGTTGGCAGCCAATGGAATGCTTGTGGTTGCAGTGATGGATTGAGAAGGCCAGTTTCCAGTGGAAGGAGATGACACAAAGTTCAGAGTTCGAGCTGAATTATCAAAAACAAGTGTCTGCCCATTACCCCTGGTTGACTTTCCCAAAGGAGCTTTTTTTCCATCATCAGGATTGGTCGAACTACCTCCAGACTTCCCTTCGGATGGCTGGTGGTTCTTTTTTTGTGTGGCTTGAGCTGCTGTTATAACCTGGTATCCCTGACGTGTCATGTCTGGGAAGCTTTGTAAGATGGGAGGATTTTGTGTCATAGCTGAGAAATTAAGGTTTGATGCTGTCTTGCTTCCATTGAAAGAGGCAAATGACATTGCAAATGCTTGAGAGGGGATAAGCTCTACTCCACCCTTTAAATTCTTTTCCTGCGACATTTGATGTTGCTGTTGCTGCTTCTCACCATGATTTCCACTGCCACCAACAGTGGTAGATGCCATTAAACCAAAGTTTGGCTGAACAGGAACCATAAAATTAGGGCCATGAACACTTTTTTTTGAGTGACCAGCTCGGGTATCAGCAATTATTGGGGTGCTCTCCCCACTCATCTCAGTGTCAAGCTTCCTAGAGTGATGGGATTGATTCTGCTTCGGTGGCTGCTGTGACTGCATCATTGTCGAGGTCAAAAAATTAGCAGTGCTAACAAGTGCCCCTCGAGGTTGCCGACTTTGGGGTTGCTTGTGAGATGATGATGAGCCACTTGAATTACTTGCATTTTGATGTCCTGGTTGGACTACAGGTTGAGGTTGCTGCTGCTGAAGCTGGGATGGATGTAGCATCTGAGATGAGTAGAAAGACCCGTTAAAGAAAGGCAATGCTTGAGAAGGGGTTCCACCTCTAAATGTTGGTTGGTTTCCAACAGGAGTGGAGATGGAGAATGGATAGCCATTGTTTGGTAGAATTGTCAAATAAGGAGTTTCGTTGGCTGCCAAATTTGGGTAACTAAAGCTCACAGCTGCAGCCATTGCTGGCAATGCTGAAGAGTTTGTTGTTAGTCCAGCTATCCCATTGCCAGGAAATGATGCATTGTTGATTGAGGAAGCAGATTTAGAAGGCCCCGTTTGACTTGTCATTGTTGCTGTGGACGCTTGATGCTGATTGAGAGAGAAGATGAAAGCAGGGCCAGGCTACAATTTAAAAATAAACTTAGCAAAGATCTAAATAGTAAACTCAAAAATTAAACTACAATGCACAGGGTAAGACCATACCATTAGATTACCAGCTGGAGCTGGCTGTGGAGGCTGAGGAGGCACAAGCTGCTTCTTCTGTGCATCTATCAAGGCAGTACTCTCAGAGCCTCTATCTTTTCTAGTAAAAACTGGAATATTTGCCACAGCCTGCACTTTGTCCTGGGCAGGATTTAGATTCACAAATGGAAAGCTTCCTTGCAAAGTGCTTCCAATAATCATGTTTTCTGTGGAAGGCATTGCATTGAGATCCTTGGGCTTGGCTCCACATAGAGCAGCAGAGCCAGCTGTTGCTGGCCAGAAATGGTTCATCTTAATAAATTGCTGGTGTAAGCGAACATTGCAAGCAATATAATGGTGGGTTGCGCATCTCTTTGGCCGAGGTTGAGGGATAAACTCTGGAGGCTGCACATTTTCCAATAATTCAATGGCAAATTCAACAGCGAATTCAAGATGAAAATCCAAGGTATATGTATATATCACGGTTGGGCCTCGGAAAAAAGAACTGGCGTATGATACCTGTAATGCCTTGGATGATCCGGCAGTACCATCCATGGGCACAACCGTCTGAAAGGAAGGCATGTATCTGCAAATAAACATGAGTTACTTCATAATGATAAATCAAATACACTCATCAAGGATACATTTAAATCAAAGATTGAGAAGAAATTGAAGGCCTAGATATCGCACCCCAGAGATGGAAGATTACTCAGCCACCCAGGTAAAGCAATTGGCGAAGGCACTGAACCAGATTGAGCTGATAAAGAGGAGGAAGAAGATAAAGAAATCATCAATAATTTCTCTGGGTCAAAAAAATAAAATAAAATAAATCTATATGACAGCTCTTAAAGTCACCCCCCTGAACCCAAAGTTCAAGCTTTGAATTACCAGTAGTCTCCACTTTAGAAATGGTAGCTTTAGGTAGCAGTTTCTGCTGCACATTGCGATGCGGCTTCTCAAAATCAAGTTTTAATCCACGCTTTTCTCCAACTGTCTTTATCTTCTCTTCAACAATCACTCCTTCCTTCTTCACCAGACTGTCCGCCAATTCTTCATTCTTAACCACATTTTCCATTTTCTGCAACATAACATAGAAATTATTAGTATTGAGTTCCAAGTAAAACAAAATTACACAACATGTCACAGTCAAATCCAAGCTTAAAACTAAAACAGGGGAGGTGAATTAGTTAACAAGTATATGCTTACCATTGCCACATCTTGGGCTGCAGGCTTAGGATCCAATGACAAATCGACAAAGCTGTCCTGTTCTGGAGAAGACGCCATGGGAGGAGGAGCCTGTTGGAAAGCCATTACACTCTTGAGAAATTTCAACAGCAATATACCAGAAATGTAACCGGAATGCGACAAGATAGATCCTCACCATCAGATCGATCTTGAACTTCTCTCTCTGGTTCTCTACCTTTGAAACGGTTGAAGTCCTGAGAAACCCCACCAGATAGAGAAAGGAAAAGGATGAGAAAATGGGATATCTAACTAGATATCTGAAATCATAAGAAACCAAAACAAAACAAAAAACCAAAAGGAAAAAGATTCATGGCACTAACGATTTTTCCAACAAGGAATCATGGAAATCAACATCCACTTTATTGCACACAGGCGACTTCTCTTCTGGTAATACAGAATTTTCCCAAGTTAAGACCCCAGATTCTCCAATTGCCAGTTTGGAATCCTGTTGTTTAATGGCTTCCTCCTGTGACTCTAACCCAGACGCAAGTTTGGAAGCACCCATGTCATGTGAAACCTCAGACGATTCTGCGTAAAACGATGTTTTTCCCGATTTCGTCGCTGAAATTTCCATTTTTGCATCCCCTTCCCTTTCATCGGTAACTGCAGAAGCAATTAAACCATTTTGAACCACAACTGAATCAGCATCCATTATCTGCGTCTTCGATGCTGCAAATTTCATTGGAAATGGAAATTAAAACACAGATATCATAAAATATCCATCTCCACAATCTGGCCCGGTAGATAAATATACCCACCCAAAACAAGTAAAGAATCAGAAGCAGAGGCATTATTTTGGTTCAATATCGATGTCTGAGCAAAGTTTGAATTCGGAGACGACTTGGAGTCGTTAGCATCCGTTGAATCAAGCTTCTGCAGATCATTTTCAGCCTTCTCCTCCTTCTTAGACCCGTGTGATTGCTTCTTCAAACCATACAAAACCTCTGCAATCTCAATCTCAATATCTTCCTGAACTGAACTAGAACATTTCGACACTTTTGGAGGCCGAGTCTTGGGTCCATTTGGTTTCTGCAAATAAACAAAAAAAAATTTCCACCCTTCAAATGTAGTCCAAAAATTAAAAAAAAAATTAAACATTAACAAAGCAGAACGAAAAAAATATACAAACCGTCTTTTTTCTGACTGAAACATTCGATGAAGAAGGCGATGCAGCCTCAAAACTCCTACTCGCCGCCGGTGAAGTCGAAGCTCGCCTATCTTCACTACCAAATCCACCATTTCCTGATACCCGACTCTCATGGGACCTCTTCACAGAAGCTGCAAAACCAAGAATCACTATTAATTCACCCAAAAAAAATCATATCAAAACATAGTTACTTAATCTACAAGTATTTTTACCTGACCGAGCCTTTCTCGGTACAGAGACACCAATCATTTCATCTGCAGGCACTCTAAAACCAGCAACTTGTTTTACAGCTCTTGGCGGCGGCCGCAACCGAGAAACTCCGCCATCTTCAATTTCATACTCATCTTCGTAACCGATGCTTTCTTCTGTTGTTTCTTCTCCTTCTTCTTTATTACTTCCTTGTACTAACCTATCTCCTCCTCCTCCTCCTCCTCCTCTTCTACTACGCTTATTCCTACTCGATAATTCTCGATCTCTTTCCCTTTTACTCCCTCCTCTCTCTCTCAGCCTCGCCGTTTCTTGTAACTCTATTTGTCCATCCTCCTCTGCAAATAAAAAAATGAAAAATATTGTTAGCTCAGTTATGTAGATTGTTAAATATTGTTTGAGAAATTGTTAAGTTTTATACCAGGAGAATCTCTTGTAGCTCTCTGCTGTCGCCGTCTTGAAAGTCCGTTAGAGGCTGCCATGTTGGATGGTCTTCTACCTTCTCTGTTTCTATCCATAAATTTTGACCACCTCTTTCTAACACTCAATATCTAACAGTTCCCGGAGAAACAACTGCCTAGCCGGAAATTCACCATAATCGCCGGCTACAATAAGGAGAGTTTCTGATTTCTACAAAGGAATGTTATCTAGAAGAGAACAAACAAGGAGCACCGCATCAGATAAACGGTGCGCTCTTTCTCTAGCTTCTCTCTGTTTCTCTTCTCTTGAGCGGTTTTTGGCTGACCTTCTCTCCTTGTTTTTCTTTCACCTGGTTGTTATCGTGTGTTCTTTTTGTGCCCTCTATAAAATCTCATCTCTTTATCTGCTTTTTTTATGCCGTGTTTGTTATCGTGTCCATTCGCTCCACATTTAACCTACTCCATTCCGAAGATGGAAGGTTCAGATTAATCCCTTGCTTTATTTGGTTATTCGTTGCCTTTGGATTGGCTTTAAACGGACGGCTTCTGATGGCCGAAGCCAACATGGCAGATGTGTCCTTGTCCCTCATAGAATATAGTAGCCCCTGCATGAATTAATGAATGGCCACGTGTCATTTTATATCTTTTGATTATCTTTTCTGCATTATATCCACGATTCCGCATCCTCTCACGCGCCTTAGGCACGTGAAGACTATTCGTTTTCGTAAAGGGTTGCTAACTTGCTGCTGTCCCTGATCTGCACATTTGCCGAGTGTTGATTCGTGCAGAGAAACCGGAAGCAAATATCTTTTCCCCTACATAGATTGCAGCCGGTTACTGGTGGAAAATATATTAAAAAAAAAAAATTGAACGTAAAGTCCATAAAAAGAGGATATAATAATCATGTGGGGCTTGAGTCCCCGAAACAACCGCTCCAGCCGGTCAAAATCAGCATGGCCCGCTTAACTACCAAAGTGCTGGAAGCGGGACCCGCATTGTAAATCGACGAATATGATTGTTCGGACTGTTGGTTGAAGCCATAACTGACGTTGGATAAGAATCCGACGTGGACATTTCGTAATTTTGACAAACCATTTAAGAAAAGCAAGTCTGACCTGGCACCTCACAGTCAACCTCGTCGAGCTTCGGAAAGAAGCCCGAGATCCCCGCCGTCTGTATGATTCAATCGGACGGTCCATTTTCTTTGGGCAGCATTGCATATCCTCATGTTTCCACTTTCCACTATATTCATATTTATTTATTTATTAATAAAAAACTAGATATTAATATTTTATTAAATATTGGTGTTCATTTCATGAATACTATTTGTAATTTAACATGAAATAAATGAATAATATATATTTTTGAGGTGTATATATATATTAAATAATAAACTTATAAATATTATATTAAATGAATACTGTGTTTTTGAGTTTCTACTTAAAATTGAAAATATTATATATATATATATATGTATGTATGTATATGTATATATATATGTATCCCCCAGTTATTCAATAAAAAAATTAATTATCTAAAAAAATTATATATTCAAATTGACATAAATTATCATCCATAATTATTATTATTCAACTCAAGTGTTACTACGTGTGCTTAGTAATCTGTTTTTCAGGATATTTTCTTATTTAATTTTTTTTAAAAGTTTTTTTTATAATTTTAATTTGTTAGTATAAAAAACTTCTAAAAATATTATTTTTAATTAAAAAGTATCGTGTAGCATTGCTACGCATACTCTGTCGTGAGTACATGATGGGACCACATATAGGATAGGAGGTCTCCATACCAGCTGAAACGGATGACATGGCAGATAGATGACGTCATCTCATTCGAAAGAGGAGAATGGCCTGGTGCGGCTCCATGATGCAATGTCCCCAATGCCTGAAGCGAGTATAGATGCTTTTTAATTCTTCGATTAATATACTCGCGCTTCCATTGGCTGAACCGTGTAACCTTTTCAAAAAGAAAAAAAGAGTGCGATCTAGAAGGCGAGTGTGGTGATGCTTGTGAGTATCAGCGGGTGCTGATAGGAGGAAAGGTTTTTTCTCTTTAATAGAGAAAAGCCACGTGTAAAAGAGAGCACGATCCAAGGCGCAATCACGACAGGGAGGGGCGAGCGAGTGAAGCAGAAGGGGTAGAGTAGAGCAGTGCTGGTTGCGAGCTTGGAACTGCTGGTAGCCGACTGGCCTCGGATCTCGATATCGCCACGACATCTCCACTTTTGAATGTTTTATTCTTTTTTTATATATAATTTATAATACTCCTGATAATAGAATAGAAAACGCAGCATAAACAAGTCCCGCCAAATGTTACGGTGTTTATTTATCGTTGTGCTCTGTTATGTTTTTTAAATTATTTTTTATAAAAAAATCAAAAATATATTTTAAATTAAAAAATATTTTAAAAAAGAATGCTTACCAAACATAAATATTAATTAAGTTTGTGAACCGAGCAGCGTCACCTCTGCCTATCCTATGATTGTACCGACTCTCTTCAATAAAAACAAAATGAAAAATATATCTGAAAATATAAACTAGAGGGGTACTTTTTCTAATGAATGCACCGATGGCAGTCTCAGGTAGAAATTTTTTATACGGCGTGGACCTCCTATCCTACGGGTAAAAGAAATGTGCAAAAGTTTCTTCAAGCCGGACATTATTAATTAAGTTTATGACTGACCTACCCTCATCATATTTACATGATATCATGGAAAACAAGAATTATGAATAAATATAAATTAGTTTGATTTTAATAAAATATTGTATTATGATATATTAATCTTCATTCTAAATTTATTATTTATATTAAATATGTTATGCGTTATTTACGTGAATTGTGTTTTAAAATTAAAAAATAGTTATTTAAATTATCTAAGTTTTCTTCTATAATCGTGACTCTCTAAATTGTGAAATTTTTTAAATATTTTTCTGCTCTTGTTATTGCATAAGAAGCTTCTTTTAACTGTGTTAACTTACCAAAACACCCCCTCGTTCTGTCAGAAA
>Ga0325401_1007008_pt1 | contig 10935 bp, 14 predicted proteins | sample PopdelMetagenome_FD_205666 | JGI IMG/M metagenome (GOLD analysis project Ga0325401, IMG submission 205666) | Populus deltoides microbial communities from Bellville, Georgia, United States - Xylem-PdKOR-R2 | ecosystem: Host-associated > Plants > Phyllosphere > Stem > Wood/Secondary xylem | place...
TCCACTTGATTATGTGAATAATCTGTTCGTCTGTCTCTTTCAGATTTCAGAAAGCTGGAGCTACCCACCTCTAAACGACACCGCTGAAGTTGCTCGTCGAGTCCATGACGTGCTTGCGGAAAGAGGATTGAGAGTGCGGCCATAAACCTTGTTTGTAGTTGTTAACTAATTCTTGAAACATATTTCGGTTTGGAAAGGGAAGTCAGGAAATTAGGTTTGTTTGATAGCACGTATAGGAATCCAACTGCAAAGCATTGATAGATGTTAAAATTAATTCTTTTTTCCCCCATGGGGGTTTTGAGATATGATACATGTAAAAAATAAAGGTGAACTCAACTATTGCGGCTTGTAATATAGGTAGAGTGCAAGGCGTCCTTTTCTTCTTTTGTGCAGCACTATTGATTCAATTTGGCACTCGTTTCATGTTGTGAGAATACATTCTCAGCTGTATTGAGCAAATTTTTGTTTTTCTGTGACATGTATCTCGAATAGTGATTGGTTTGTGCGGGGAAAAGCAAGAATGAAATTGCATCAAGATGTGATGCCCAGATGTTTTTTTAATTCAGTCCTGTTCATCGGTTTGTTTCAATTTACCTTAACAAGCCCCCTCTTTGGATTGCAACCATGATGATTGTTTGTGCATGTTTAATTTTGTTAGGGTTCAAAGGCATCTGGTTCGGACCTAACCTCTTAAGACTTAACTCAAGGGAAACAAATGTTGGTCGGAAAAACAATTTTCAGCGCCCTGACAACTTGGTTGACCGGGAAAATAGATTAATCCACCATGAACTGCCGGAACCAGTTTTGTTTGAAAATGCCTCGGGTCTTCTTCTATGTTTTCGGAGGGGATAAGAGTAGTGGACGGGAGAGCCAAAAGGACAGGAGCAAAGTCTTTCTAAAGACAGGAAAATCTTTCGGCTTTGGAATGAAACTATGATTTTTCTTTTCTTTTTTGCATGGGAAGTTCCTTTGGTTTTGAGTCATAGGGATTTTTTTTTTTCATTGGACTATCTAACTATCCCTATGAGATAATAAAATTATAGTTCTTAAATTTTGCCAGCATGTTTAGTTTACCTGGAAAATTCAAAATATATAGTTTAAAGTTTAATTTAGATTGAATTTTTTATTTAAAACAGATAAAATATTAACTCGATAAATCTTAGTTAATCCAAGTTTTTAATAACTCGATTACCTTAGTTAAATCTGATATATTCATATCAAATCTAATTAAATCATCAAAAAAAAATTGTTTTATTAAAAATAAATACCCGACGATCTTAAGCTAATTTGATTATCCAGTGAGTCAAATCTTTTTTTTTTAAATCAATCCCTAGATCAGATCTTACAACTAACGATTAATATTCCCATCTTAGATTAATCCTGTCGAAAGCCCTAATCCAAAGAGGAGTGCTGACAACATTCACCCTTAACAATCGATAAAATAACTAGCAAGTGCATATTTCATGGAAAATCGTAAGTTAGAAACATCGATGACTCCATCTTTATATCCCTAATTGCCTTCAATTCGTCCAATTTTTTTTTTTAATATTTAGTGGAGCAAGCTAGATCGTGGCAACCACTCCTCGATCGATGGCTAACGTTGCACAAACACCTAATTTGCTAATACAGAGCTAACCCATTAACTTTATTCTCCTCCACGAACCCTATATATATAAATCACATCCTTCCGTGGCATTCCATTACTAATTAGCTCTCCTCTCCTGATCACTATCTTTTTGCAATGGACGTCTCGGACAAGAGTGGCGAAGCAACAAAAATCACTATTCAAGAACCAAAAGCAGACACTAAAGGAAAAGGCATTGCTGCAGGTGCTCTTACTGCTCCTGTAGTAGTCGCAGCAAAAGCTGCCCAGCGCCCACGAAAAGGATGGAAAAAAGGCGCAGCCATTTTCGACTTGACTCTCAGGCTGTCTGCCATTGCCGCTGGTTTTGCTGCCACTAGCCTTATGGCGACAACGGATCAGATTCTTCCTTTTTTCACTCAGTTCTTTCAGTTCCATGCTCAGTATACTGATCTCCCAACTTTCTTGTATGCATACTATATATTCTTACTTCTAACTAAAGCTAATTAAGTGCTTGCTTTAGAGTTTTCGATCAAGAGCTAATCAATTACGAACACGCTAACTTTAATTTGCTATAATAAGCACAAATAATTAGACTGGAATATGTCCATTTGCAGGTCTTTCATGATTGTTAATGCCATAACCAGTGGATACCTTGTTCTTTCCTTGCCCTTCTCAATAGTCTGCATCGTTCGGGCTCGTGCAGCAGGACCAAGGCTCCTCCTTATCATCCTCGATTCCGTGAGTTCATTAAGCCACTGTTACTAATATCAGAACCTCTTGCAAGCTTTAACATTCTATGTGCTCAGAACAATTAATATTGTTTGAAATAATGCATGCATGCATGCAGGTGATGATGGCACTAACAACATCAGCTGCTTCTGCTTCTGCTGCCATTGTGTACTTGGCTCATAATGGGAATTCAATCTCGAATTGGAATGCTTTTTGTCAACAGTTTAATAATTACTGCCAGCAGGTTAGCAATGCTGTGGTGGCTTCCTTCCTAGCAGCAGCCTTGCTCCTTTCTCTGGTTGTGTTGTCTGCTTTTGCTCTTCGAAAAATGAAGTAATCATTGATCATAAGGGACTTGATTGCCATTGTAGTATATATTAAGGGTCTTAATTTTCTGTTTTTACAGTGCTTCAAAAAGAAAGAAGACAAAGGGAAGAATGCAATGTAATTTCATTTCTCCTGTCCGTTGGGGTTGGCATAAATGCCTTGCATCTCTAACATGCAGGCAGGCAGTGGTTGTGTGTATGCTTTGTTGTGGATATATGATATGATCATTTTCTGAAAAATGATTTTTCTTCATATGTTTAGTTGATGGACTTTTTTTTTTTCTTTCAATCCCTTCAATAATAATACGATTTCGCTTAATAAACATTTTTAAATTTTCAATACGAGTTCGGAACCTAAATCTTGGAACGGGTTAGCAGATTTCTAGAAATTTATTAGAAATGTGCTCCTTATAATTTCACTTTCACCGTTCGCACGTGCGAAACGAACGTGTAAAACAACGCCACGTGTAATAATCATCGCCCTTAGCCGACATCACCATCTGGCCCCCCCCCCCCTCCCCCCCCCCCTCATTTTCTTCTCTTCCTTCTCCACTAAGATATTTGCTTTATCATCGCTTTGTTCTTTAAAATAAATATAAATAAAACCCTTATAATAAATCTCTCCCCCTCCCTCTCTCTCCTTTTCTTTTACAGATCAACAATTATCTCTTTGTCAATCTGTTAGTCTTCTTTCTCCTTCTCTTTCTCTCTGTCAGGTGAGTCTTCTTCCCGAGTCAACTCTAGGGTTTTCTCTTATTGATTTTCTTGATCTTTGATGGTGTTTATTTTATTTGATTATGCGTTCTTTGCCTGGTTTCTGAGAAATGAAAGTAAAGAAAGGGAAATATGTGGTCTTTGGTTCTGATTGCATAATTTAAGTCAATTAGTGTAGTTAAGGTGAATTAAAGGAAGTGTCTTTTGGTTCATAAGAAGGATTTTAGCTTTGGATTTTGTAATTCTGCTCGGATTGGTCTTCTTTTTGTAGCATTTTTGACCTAGTGTCTGAAGGGTTTGCTATTGATATCTTGTAAAGAAGCAATCTTTGAGAAGGATGATATTGATAACGTGCTTAGATTTTTAAGTTAGGATTTGATGCACAATTCACTTAAAATTTACCACCTTTTCTTGGAAATTGCAAAAGGGCGAAAGGGTTTAGACTTAAAAAACCCCAGAAACTTGGAAGTGTTATGTTTTAAAGAAAGCTGTGATTTTTATTTGTTTGATTTTTGTGTGGTAATTGCAGCCTGGGCTTTTGAAGGTAAATCTTTGGATTTCTTTTTCCGGGTAAAATTCGACAACTTAGAGAAGGTTATTATTGTTTAAAAGTTGGAGGTCTTGGTCTCATGAGAATTGTTAGGGGAATGCAGAAATCTTTTCGCTGCGACAAGAAGGAGCTGAACGCACTGGGCTGGAAGAATTCCTTCAGCCACGGAATTGGCATTACTGCGCCTAAGGCAAGAACGCGTGACAAACCTATGAGTCTTTAAGTCTGGGAAGAAGAATTGGTTCTCGGCGTTATATACTTGAGGACAATAAATATTGAAGCTAGATGACTCGGATTCTAGTTCAGCGAGGCAGTGGTTCTTCTTCAAACCAGAGCCGAGCAGGGTCTTCTTCTTCGGCTGCTCGGCCAGATACACAGGGTACTAGCATCCCCCGGTCTGCGTCAACTGTGAGAGATGAAGAAATTGGCGAGGAGGTGCAAGAGCAGGTAGTGGTTGATGAAGTATTGGAGAACAGTGGTAGTAATGATAATAAAGTGGTAAAAAGTGATGAACTTTTGACAGTCAGTATAAATGATGACCGAATTGAGAGTTTGAATGACGACATTGTTGATAACGAGAAAGTAGGTAATGATGAAGGGGTGGGCTCAGGGGATTTGGTTGAAGGAGTGAGTGGATTGATTTTGGAGAGATCTCTGGTGGAGAGTGAAGGTTCAAGTGCTGGTTATCCTGAGGTTGGTATTGGAAGCCCACAACCACCACCTCCTCCTGTGCCACCTCCCAAACCTGCCCTAACAAACTCGAATTCAAGAAGATTTATGTCAGGAGCTTCAAATTCTGTGCGAATTGGATCATCTAGGAGAGCAGTTGCTTGGCCTGTTGTTTCAACAAGGTCTTCACCAACTGGATCACGGCCATCCTCTCCTAGGTCTCATGGTGAAAATGAGGGGTACAATAGTGGTGATGAGCAGAATTCTTGCTTTGTTTCCACCTATGATGATTTTGTAAGTTTCCAGTGCTAAATATATGTGGTGGGATATGGCTTGACCATTGCAATTTATGTAATAAGTCTTGTCTAGCCTAAAATTAAGTCCACAAGCATGTAACTCTCGATGCAGCTGTGTGCGGTTGTATCATGTTACTTCACATGCTATGCTGCCATTTTAAATTTGTTTGGTGTAGTTAGACTTGTAGTTGTGGTATGATCTCTACTTGATTAATGTTCACTGGCTTAGTTTGATTTGCCTTTTGTTTCCCTTGGGCTGGTGGACTTCTCTGTATTTAGGAAAGCATTTGTTGTCACAAATCTGTGGTTCTCTTATTTTTTATTGCCTAGCACTATAGATGTTGTAGTGTTGCCTTTTCATTCATTTTCCTGATATTGCAATCCTGACCCAATGTTATGATTTAGCATCTCAATGATTCAATTGCATTTATTTCTCTAAAATTGGCCTTTTGTATATGTTGCAGGAAAGAGAACGGCAGTTTGAGATTGACATCAGAAGGTCCAAAGGATTAGAAGTCAAAAAAATGTTGGAGGATGGGAATTGTCTCTTTCGTGCTGTGGCTGATCAGGTTTACGGGGATTCTGAAATGTATGATTTGGCCCGACAAATGTGCATAGACTATATGGTAATTTTATTATTTATTTTAATTTTTCTGATTGTGCATTGTTCAAGTTCATGGTCATTTTGTTGTGGCTTGACATCTACTCGAATAAATTGCACATCCAGTTAAGCAGTGTCATGAGTTCTCTTGTAAAAATACACTCCATGTTACTAGCCACTAGTCTTGTTTATTAATCATTTTATATTTTAGTTTTATGAGGTGTATTTAATTGATCGTGATGAAATAGAGTTTGATTCATGATTGTTGCTATGCCATTTCATTTTTTGTGATAAATAGTTTCACTGGGATGAATTCCCAGACAATTTGAGAGAATAGGGAATAAAAAAAAACAGAAATTGAGGAAGACAATATAATGTTTATTTTATGTCTGCAATATATTTCACAGAGATAAATATCTGGACAGTTTGATAGAATGGTGTCGAGTTTCATAGGAAAGTAAAGACATTGTGAATAGCACCCATGACAATGCTGTATTTTTGTCCTTGGTTCACTCAGGAAAGGGAAAGGGATCACTTTTCTCAATTCATAACTGAAGGTTTTACATCTTACTGTAAGAGGAAGAGAAGAGACAAGGTATGAATACTATATCAAAGTTCGCTTTTCACGTCTTCAATATCCTGCAAGACAAAAAGCGTATGGCACCTGGCATACTTTCATATCATATATCATCTCCTGAATATAAGGATCTGCCTGCAAATTTTTTGACATGGAGGCTTTTCTCCTGTCTTTGATTGAGTGAACATGAACAAATACCAAATCCAATCACTTCTTTCAACCCCTGCTTCTATTGTTTGCTGCCACCCTTTTGTTTGTGTTAATTTTTTTCGGGTTATGGTAGGTAGGAAGTAAACATTTGGTCCAGCATGTTTAAGGACCGCTCATGCCCTGGATTTTCTAATGTAAATGAATGGATGTGAAGATTCACTTCTTCTCATTTGTCAGGTTTATGGAAACAATGTAGAGATTCAAGCTTTATCAGAAATGTACAATCGACCAATCCACATTTACTCTTATAGCACAGGTATCTACTTGAGATGAAGTAATGGTTTAAATTATGCAGAGCCATTCACTATTTACTTCTTCCTGACCTAAATCACTGATGTAGAACCTATCAACATATTTCATGGGAGCTACAATACTGACACACCGCCCATACGTCTAAGTTATCATCATGGTAATCATTACAACTCTCTTGTCAACCCTCGTCGTTCAACAATTGGTGCCGGACTTGGTTTCAGCTGTCTTCAAGGGGTGCGTTTCTGTGACTTTTGTACCCTTTTGTCTTTGTTGAATGCTAATTCCTCTTCAGTGGATTTGTGTAATGACTCAAATAACCATTCCAGCCTTTCCTCACCAATTCATGATTTGTTGAATATGCCATTATCCTGCCTGCAAATCAAATGTTTAAGATATGTGAAATTAAGGTAAAGGATGGTGAAGTGTTGGCAAGGTCCATGCGGATGAAAAATAGGGGCAGCTAGGTAGCTAGTTTATGGGAACTATCTCTATACGCTATTTTTACCGTCAATTTTCTGGTTGTGGAGGTAATGGGTTGATGATTATTAACTATGAACTCGCTTTTAAAGCTGCCATATGAACATGCCTTTTACCGGATAAGTTAAAAGTGTAACTGGACTTATTAGTTGTAGGATTGCTCTTCATCTTTTTATTTGATAACAGGCTAATGTAGCCTAAGGGGTTGAATTTGCTGACACTGGCAACAATCGTGCTTGCAGGCAAGTGTGGACAGAGATCAGATCAAAGCTGCTATTAAAGCTCAACAAGACCAGCAGATTAATAATGCAAGTATCTCTAACATAGTTCTGCAGTATGTTCTATGTTAATCTTTGGCTTAATAGGTTATTAACTAAACTCTACACAGGCACTTCTTGCTGAGGGGCGGTTTTACTCTGATCTTGAACTTACTGAGAAGGAGATCGAGCGCATGGTGATGGAAGCTTCTAGAGCTGAGTATCTTGCTGACAACAAGTTCAAACCACAACTTGGTTGTAAAGAATCTTCTACTGCTGGTGCAGAACCATCATCTTCTAGTGCTAGTAAGTAGTCAGATCTTACACAGGGTATGGGACTCGGTTAAAACATGTGAATGATTTGTGAACTTATGAAACTGCGGGGACCAACATAGGGTGCACATCTGGTTGTTATTGTCATCATTATATACTCCTCGTTGCTATGCTAATTGATCCACAAGAAGTGTAGAGACTTTCACTTTTTTTTCTTACCTTCTTTAAGGGTGAACTATCGTTGTATTGCTGTGTTGCTGACAATGATATGAGCTTGGATAAGCAGGATCATCAGCTAGTGAGACGTCTAAGGCGGATGGTGTAAGAGAACATGGCTCACAGGATACTGTTCTTAGCAGTAGTATGCAGATGGTGCTGTCAATGGGATTCAGTTACCTGAAAGTGATCGAGGCCTACAGCATATTTGGTGATGATGTGGATTCAATGGTTTGTTACCTCTTGGAAACTGGCAGCAGCAGCAGACGGAAAGGCAAGGCAACCGAATAAAATGTAAATAAGATTTGGAATTTTCCCGTCAAGATAGACTTTGACCTCTCAATGCTGGCGCAATGTACTCAGATTAAGGGGAAAAAAAAAAAAACTGGTCCAGTTGAAACACAAACTTCCAGAACTGTAGAATCTGTTTTTGAAGTTTGATCAATGATAAAATGGATATAGTGGTTAACCCTTACGAAGTTACGATGTCCTTTTCAAACTATGATGTGTAGCATGACATCATTCAGACCAGGCATTGAAATGTTATAATGTTGTGGCATGCATGAACTAGTAGCTGGTATGGCTGTCAAAATGTAGCCATGTAAAGTGAATTCACTAATTCCCGCAATCCTCTGTTTAAGATTGGATTTAGGGAGCTAAATATTGGTCGGAATTCACTATTTCCGGCGTGATCTGTTCTAAACAGGGGAAGCAGATGGCATGCTTAAAACTAGTGTCGATGTTGATGGTGATGGTGATGGTGATGGCAATGGAAGATTATCAATGGATCGGGTTTTGTATTATTTATACTCTAATTTAAATTTGAATTTGAATAGTTATTGAATTTTTATATTTGAACTTCATCTTATTGGATTTGAGGTAACTATGAAGGTATCCATAATTAAAACTTTAAACTTAAACTTGAATCTAATTCAAATTTGATTGCTATAATTTAGAATTATTTAGTGCATAACTATTTATTTATTTATTTTGGATTGGGTTTTGGGTTGATATTCATATCCAAAAAACTTCATTTTTTACATTTAAATCTTATCCTAATTGGGTTTAAAAATTTATTATCCATTAAATAGGTTTGAGTCAATATGGAGCTATTCTAGAAAATATTTTTTGCTAAATATTATTTGTCAAGATAAAATTATATAAAATCAATTCTACTTTCTTTATTTTTTTCTTAAAAAATAGATTTTATTTAGATATTTCACCCAAATATTTGAACTTCATAAATAAAAATTGAAACAAATTTTGGTACTGCCAAACGAATATATGATAAAAGCGTATTTTTAAACCCGTTTATAAATCAATCAAAGTTATATATATATATATATATATATATTAATTGACAAGTCAATCAAACCTAATTTTTTAAAAATATATTTTTAAATGATTATAAAAGTACACCCTCACCTTAATACCTTAATTAGTACCAAATCATTGTTAAAAACTAAATTGATTTTGTTGAAAACATTAAAAAAGTCATCACAAATTCCGAAAATATCAAGATTAATTTGGGGAAGTGATGAAATGGAAGCGGTAGAAGTAGGGCTAATCCCGTCATTTAACAGAATCCTTGGTACGCAAGCAACAAGTGGTTAATGTTCCACGTACACAAAATCGAACTCTTAACAGAAAACAGTCACCACCAAACCCTCTTCTTACCTCCCATCATTATTTCCCTTTTTTTATTATTTATCTATAATCCAAATTCTAGGGTTTGTGAATTACTCCAATTCGACAAAAACGACGACGAGAATGCCACAGAATGGGAAATTGATGCCGAACATTGATCAACAGAGCACAAAGCTCCTTAATTTAACAGTTCTTCAACGAATCGATCCTTTAGTTGAAGAAATTCTCATCACTGCTGCTCATGTCACTCTCTACCAGTTCAATATCGACCTTACCCAATGGGTGAGTTAACAACCAGCCTCTTCCTTCTTCTTTTCTAAATTTTTTTTCTCTTCTTTCTGATTTTCTGTTCTTTTTTTATTTTCACAGAGTCGGAAAGATGTCGAAGGATCTCTCTTTGTAGTTAAAAGGTTTTTTTTTTTAGTATTTGTTTGTTTAATGTTTTTTTTTTGTGTTTTAAGTGAGAAAATTAAGCTTTTTTTTGTGTGGTAATGATTGAAGCAGGAATATGCAACCTAGGTTTCAGTTTATTGTGATGAATCGCCGGAATACAGGTTAGGGTTATGAGTTGTTGTTTAGTTAATGGATTTATCAAGGAAAGGTTTTTAATTATGCTGGTGTAGTGAAGGAAGGGTTGTTAATTATGATGGTGTAATGAATCAGATAATTTGGTGGAAAATCTTTTGGGAGATTTTGAGTACGAGGTTCAGGTTCCGTATCTTCTGTATCGAAATGCAGCCCAAGAAGTGAATGGTATTTGGTTTTATAATGCACGCGAGTGTGAAGAGGTTGCTAATCTTTTTAGCAGGTAAATGTTGTTGTATTTTTAGTGTTGTTTAGTTTGTTAAGGAATTTATGAGTTTCTGTTTTGTTATTGTTTTTAATATTTTTTAGTGTTGGAAAGATCTCTTTTTAGGGAATCTGATTTTAAGACAGATTGGAAGTTCTTCCTTTCTTGGTAGTTTGATTTGGGGTTTTTGAGTGCGGTACTTAGAATCTTGTAAAATGTCTGTTCATGTCTTCGTATTAGAAGTATGGAGGCCTTTTTTCTTATTATTATCAAGAACGGTAAAGCTCTTGAGGTCTGGAGTCATCTCTTGTTGTATCCAAGTAGAATAGAACCTGGGATAATTGTCACTTGGTGCATACCAAGAATAGCAAAGTGACTTTACATTACTCGTAGGTCTGTATTGTCAAAAGTTATCCATCAAACGACTCCCCTGGTTGGAATAATTCCATTTTGAAGGTTAGCTTAGCTGCATTTTGACATGAAGGATGTGCAGTAGCTGTTATCCCTTGATATCTTGGCTTGCCATTTTGTTGGGAAATGGGTATATGAATGGGTACTGCTACTAGATTGTTGGTCATTCAGTGCATTTTTCCTCTGGTATGAAGGTGCAGCATTTATCTGGACCCTGAAACTCTAATCCGTTTTAAAATGACTGCAATTTTTCTGATGTATCTGTAAAGATCTAATCAGTCTTGTTAGCATATTGCATTTGTTTTCTAAAATGTGTTATGTGGATTTGGAAAGATGTAAGCCTCAGACAACAGGA
>Ga0325401_1007009_pt1 | contig 10935 bp, 10 predicted proteins | sample PopdelMetagenome_FD_205666 | JGI IMG/M metagenome (GOLD analysis project Ga0325401, IMG submission 205666) | Populus deltoides microbial communities from Bellville, Georgia, United States - Xylem-PdKOR-R2 | ecosystem: Host-associated > Plants > Phyllosphere > Stem > Wood/Secondary xylem | place...
AAGGGACTGCACATGCACAACAACCGTATCAAGTCAGGTTACAAAGCCAGTGCCGCCGGCCCAATTATTTCGAGCCAGCTTTCTTGAGAATAGTTTATTTTGTGTAAATAACTATTAATCAATTACTCTAATTAAGAGTATGTGGTCTTAGCCTCTTTGTAGCTAGGCATGCTTTACCATTTTGGAAAGAGCATTCTTGCCATTTCAGAAAGACAACGCGCCGTGGTGCGTTCTTACAGTAGCAACCGTTGGCCTTGCTCTGGAAAGACGAGCTTCAATCCTAGGTTATTAGCCTGCTGAAGTTGCTGTTGGATGCGCGCTTTGTTGTCGCCGGTTGGCTTGAGGTGGGTAATGATAACCGGCAACCCTCGCAACGCCTCCGCGCCGCTGAGCTGACCTAGATTCCGTAACTCCTGCAAGAGCAGGCGCGGCGTGAGGTGGCCGAAAAGCTGCGAGTCGGGCTGCTCGTTGGGGTAGGAGGCTTCGATAAAAATACCTTTCAGCTGGTGAGCTTTCATTAGCGGCGCTACTGCTTGCCATACGTAATGCAGCTTGTCGGTGCGCTCTACGGCATCGGCGCCGGTATCACCTAGGTAGAGCACGTACGCATTCTGGTTGCGCACGAGAAAAGCCGCGCTTTCGTAGGGCTTGCCGTGGCTGAGCGGGAATGCCCGCACGCTCATGCTCGTGCCGGTCAGTGGTGTTTCGGTGCTGGGGGTGAGGCGTTGGTAGTGATATTTCTTGAGCGCCGGCGCTGTTCCTGCATCCCCAAAATTCGGCCAGCTAGCCCAGTTGAAGTAGTGGTTCTGGATGGTTTCCAGGCAAGCCGGCTGCGCGTAGATGGTTTTGGCCGTATCATCCGGCGCGGTGAGCAGCATACCGGCTAGGTGGTCGAGATGGGGGTGGGAAATCAGGTAGGCTTTGATGTAGCGCCTGTGCACCACTTCGGCTGGCACCTCGAAGGTTTTGGCCGCAACGGCCCGCTCAATACCCGCCCGCAACGTGCCCGCATCCAGGCTGATGTAGTTAGTGGAGCCGACCGGCGCCAGCAAATACGCCGACAGATTATCCTCCGTAATGCCGCCGTTCACACCGAGGGGCACGACTTGGAAGGTCGGTTGCGGTGCACGCTGCGCGCGCGCGCTGACGTAAGGCAGCAACCCACACAGAATTGCTAATAGTAAATAGCGAGTCGGATTTGAAGAGGAGAGAAACACGTATTGAGCTTTTCTTAACCAAGGAAGCAAGAGTATCTAACTCAGAAACTGTACTCTGTGTAACATTTACCCAGCTAATCCGCAACGGCATTATCGGTACTGAATGTTTCTTCGGTGTATTTTACTGCGTCCTTGACCTCAATAGAGAATACTCCGCCTGCGCCGTTGTCAAATGCTTCTTTCCAGTATTTATAACCTTCTGAAAAATCTGGAATTTCCGAGTTGTTGGAAACAAGGGCTGTAACGCTTCTATCCAGGGCTTCTTCTGCTATTGGTAAATGATTTATTGTTTCTGAAAAGGTATTTGGATTGCGGGAGTTATTGATTTTCAAGTTTCTAACAGAAGTATGAATTACATTTCCCATGCTATCATAGTGCTCTATCTTAAGAATGACAATAGTCGATTGCTCTTCGCCTATTTTTGTCTTGTATTTCCACACTTGTCCTACTTCATATTTGCTATGCGGTGCTGTCTGCTCTTTGCAACTTAGTAAACTGAGGATGCTAGCTAGGCTAAGCACGCATGTTATGAACTTCATACCGGCTGTCGTGTAGAGGTTGAAATAGATTGTTAATGCTCAGTACTGAGCTAACAAAACAAAGAAGCAGCTTGTGGAAAGCTGCCTCTTTTAACCTATAAGACTATACAACCTTACCGCACCGGCTTCGGAATGACTGGCAAGCTCTCGTGCCCAGTTTCATCCACCGAGGCTACCCCGAAAATGTAGTTGTCCTTGCTGTGAGGCAAATCAGCGGTGGTGCCGGGGAAGAAGAACTTTTGTTGCCACACGGGGCTGCTGGTTTCGCGCATCAGCACGTAGTAGCCGGCGGGTTTGCGGCCGGTTTTGGGAGCGTCCCATTTTAGCTCGGTGCGGTTGGTGAGTTTGGCGGTGAGTACGCCTACATTCTGCGGAGCATCGGGGGCGAGGGCGAGGCTCGCCATGGTGGCTAGGTTTACGCCGGTATTTTTGCGCAGGTATTGGTAGTCCACAAACTCCGGATTGTCGCCGTACACGATGCCGTTTTCGGTGCGCAAGTCCTGGTGCTGGTGGTTGAAGTTTTCGTTGGGCTCGGTGAAGCGCACAGCGGCGAAACCTTGCTGGTTGAAGGGCGTGTGGTCGCCGCCGCGTAGAAAACGGTCGGGGCGATATTCCAACAGCACACCGAAGTCGGATACGTACTGCTCGCAGGCCGTTTTGGCGTAGCGAGCCAGCTGCCGACTAGAGGCGTCGTTTTCGCTGCTAAGCGTGCGACGCTGCTGTGCTTGCTCGGGCGTTTCGGTGGCGGGCACGCCTTCGCTGAACACCCGAATATGTTTATTATCTGAAATTTCCGGGTCGAAGCCTTTCGAGTTGCCTACGATGTCGTTGTTGAGCATCCCAACCACGTTCCACCCTAGTTTCTTGGCCTTCTTAGCTAGGTAGCCCGAGCCGAGTAGGCCTTGCTCTTCGCCCTGCACGGCCACGAAGATCAGGGTGCAGGGGTACTGCTTCTGCGACATCACGCGGGCCATTTCCATCACCAAGGCCACGCCCGAGGCATCGTCGTTGGCGCCGGGGGCATCGCTGGTGCGGTTCATCACATCGGTCACGCGCGAGTCAAGGTGGCCGCTCACGATGAACACGCGGTTGTCGTTGGGGTCAGTGCCTGGCAGAGTAGCCATCACGTTGGCCATCAGCGTTTTTTTGTCGATGCGACGGCCGTCGGGGTTGAGCGTGAACGTGTCCTGCTCTACTTTCAGGCGGTTGCCGCTGGCTTTGGCGTACTTCTTAAATTCCTGCTCCACCCAGTTGCGGGCCGCCCCGATGCCGCGCTTTTTGTCCTTCGTGTCGCTCAGCGTGTGGCGCGTGCCGAAGGATACCATCTTGCGAATGTCGTCCTCCAAGTTTTTGGCCGAAATAGCCTCCACCATCTGTTTGATAGCCGGGTCGGGTGTGGTAGGCGGAGCGCTTTGGGCGCGTAAAAAGGACGGCGCAAGGCTAGCCGCTGTGGCTAGAAAAAGGTAAGCAAACTTCATAGAGCAGGTGTTGAAAGAACAGTTTCTTGAGGGATGAGGCCGGCCGCGGTTTCTGCCGAGAACAAGCTAGCTCGGCTAGCTAAGTTAGCTTGTGTACCGCAGATGACAGGCCCTTTTCGATTTTACACCAAAGACACTAAGGCGCTGGCGGCGTTGCCCCCAAAACCGGCCGCATTAATCAATAACCGGCGGAGCGGCTGCGACACCACTGGCGCTAGGTCGGTGGCAAACGGAGGGCTGGGCCAAGTTTGCGTGGTGAGCACGTGTAAGGCGTACGCCAGACTCAGGGCTGCCGAGGCACCTAGGGTATGACCTAGCAACCACTTGTTGGAAGTGAAAGGCGGCACCGTTTCCCCAAAAACCGCCCGGATGGCAACCCGTTCGGCAGCGTCGCCGGCGGGCGTGCCCGGGCTGTGCAGCACAATGGCGTCTACCTCACCGGGGGAGCGTCCGGCTTGAGTTAGCGCTTGACGCATAGCGGTTTGGAAGTGCTGCCCGTCGCGGGAAAGGCCGGTTTTGCTGCCGATGGCCTCGAAGCCGAAGCCAACACTTTCGAGCTGAAAAAGGGGGACGTTGGGGTGAGCTAGCTTTTCTTGCTGAATAGCTTGGCGGCTGGCTTTTTCGATGGCAAACACGGCCGCGCCTTCGCCCAGCACGAATGTAGAAGGGGCGCCCGCTCCAGGACGGCAAGGCCAATCGGTGCTTTCGAAAGGCGAATAAATGCCGATGGCCTGCATCTGGGCCAGGGTGAAATCGGTAAGTGGCGCTTCGGCACCGCCGGCCAAGAACCGACCTGCCATGCCAGCGCGAAGCCAGGCTAATGCATTCCCGAGGGCTTGGAAGGCGCTGCTGCACGTGCTGGAATGGCTCAACGCCGCCCCGCCATGAGCACCCGCGTCGTAGGCCACCCAACTGGCCACGTTGCCTAGGGTAGTAAGCGGGGAGGCCGCGACGGGCACGGTACCTTCTGCCAAAAACTCCCCGTGAAACTGCTCCAACCGGCTCGTGGCCCCGCGCGAGGACCCAATGCTGACGGCTAGGTTTTCCTGCTGATTAGTTGTGGTCCATCCTGCTTGCGCTGCTGCTTGGCGAGCGGCCAATAGGGCAAGTAACACCGTGCGGTCGAGCTGACGGTAAGCTGGGTGCTGCTGCCGTAGCGCGGCCACCGCTGCCTCCGCATCAGCTGGCAGTGCAGCCACCGACAACAATTGCTCCCCAAGTGGACGAGCAGTAAAAGTTGCGTTGGGAGCCGCGTAGCCAGTTGAACCTAGCCCCAAGGCAGACAAGCTGCCGCAGCCGCGGATGATAATGTAGTCTTCAGCAGACATGTAGTAAGCTTAAAATCAAGTGTCTGTAATGCAAAAGCTTCGCGCTACATGAATTGGGTTGCTTGTGCTGATGCTATTGCTCGGCCGGATTTGCAACGGCCGCTCCGGCCGAGCCATGATAGCCGCGCGATGGTAGAGCAAAACGATGATTTTGCCTTATATTTTAGACACAACCAGCTCCCGCATTTGCCGCATTACGCTGTAAATCAGCTGTAATTCCTCATCCGTTACGCAATAAGGCGGCATGGTGTAGATAATATTGCCGAGCGGGCGCAGGATGACGCGGTTAGCCAGCGCCAACTGATAAAGCTCGTCGCGCAGGGAGCTGAAATAGGTAGTGGAGGTATCCACGGCGAATTCGAGGGCGAGTACGGTTCCTAGGTGCCGAATGTCGCGGATGCCCGCTTGGTTCGTCATTTCCTGGGCAAACTGGGCGTGCGCCGCCTGGATGCGGGCAAGGCTAGCCGCGCATTCAGCCGAGCGCGTGAGCTCCATGCTGGCCAGGGCCGCCGAGCATGCCACGGGGTTGGCCGTGTAGGAGTGACCGTGGAAGAGCGTTTTGAGCTTGTCTTCGCTGAGAAAAGCCTCGTACACGGGTGCTGCGCAACTGGTCACGCCCAGCGCCATGGTGCCGCCGGTTATGCCTTTCGAGAGGCACACCATATCGGGTTGGTGAGCTAGGTATTCGCTGGCAAACAGGTGGCCGGTACGACCAAAGCCGGTCATCACTTCGTCTGCAATAGTCAGGATGCCGTGACGTTGGCAGCAAGCCATCAGGGCGTTGAGGGCGTCGGGTGAGTACGTAATCATGCCGGCCGTGCCGAGCAACAGCGGCTCGAAGATGAACGCGGCTACGTCGCCTTGCGCGGCTACCGCTTCGAGTTGAGCTAGGCTCTCGGCTTCGCGGCCGGGTACCGGCACGTCGATAAAGGCGACATCAAACAAGAGGGGAGCGAAGGGCGCAGTGAAGGCGCCGCGGCTGCTCACGGCCATGGCGCCGAAGGTGTCGCCGTGGTAACTGTCGCGAAACGCCACAATAGTTTGGCGCGGCTGACCTAGGTTGTGAAAGTATTGCAGCGCCATTTTCAGCGCCACTTCCACGGCCGTTGAGCCGTTATCGGAGTAGAAAATGCGCGCTTGATTGCTAGGGAGAATTTCGAGCAGCTGTTCGGCTAGCTCTACCGCTGCGGGGTGCGTGAAGCCAGCAAATATCACGTGCTCAAGCGTGTGTAGTTGTTGGCTAACCCGTTCGGCAATGTGCGCATTAGCGTGCCCGTGCAGATTAACCCACCACGAGGCTACCGCATCGAGGTAAGCGGTGCCGTCTTCGGTGTACAGCCACGCGCCCTGCCCGCGCACAATGGGAATGGGCAGCGGGGTAGTTTGCATTTGGGTGTATGGGTGCCAAATAACGGCATGGTCGCGGGTGGCAAGAGACATTGGTGAGAAGCGTAATTGAACTGAAAAGCAATGTAGGAAGACGCTAGGGTGCGTTCCTATAATCCTAAAGCCGCCCGAAAACCTTCGGCATAGCGGCTTACTACTGCTGCATTTACTACGGGCTCGGGGAGCACCCTAGGTAGCACCGGCACGCCAGTGTGCTGCACGATAAAGTCCTCGGTTGATGGGTTAGGCTCGCCGTTAAATACCAGTCCGCGTACCGCTAGCCCGCGCTGCCGCAGTGCCTCCAGCGTTAGCAAAGTGTGGTTGATGCTGCCTAGGTAGTTGCGCGATACCACCACCGTGGCTAAACCCAGTTGGGCTATCAAGTCGGCAAGAAGGAAGCCCGGCGCCAATGGCACCAGCAAGCCACCTGCACCTTCCACAATCAGATGATTGGTGGTTTCGAGAAGCTTAAAATCTTCGGGACGGATGAGAATATTCTCGGCGGCCGCGGCGGTGTGCGGTGAGGCCGGTAGCTGCAAGCGGTGCGCCTCCGGATGAAAAACGGAAGCGGAATTAGAAACCAATTCGCGCACTGTGGCGCCATCAGTCGTGGGGGTGAGGCCAGCTTGCACCGGCTTCCAATAGTCGGCACCTAGGGCTTCGGTAAGGATGGCGGCCACAAAGGTTTTGCCGACGTCGGTACCAATGCCCGTGACAAATAAGCGTTCAGGAGTCATGCAAAAGAAACAAGGTAACGCGGACTTTGTGAGCCGCGCAAAGTAGAAAAGGCCGCCTAGCACAAACCACGGAAGCCGCGTTACAACTACTTAACGGCTGCGCGTAGCACGTCTGCCAGCGCTAAAATCTCGGCTTCGGTATTGAAGCTGTGGACGATAAGTCGTAGCCGCTCGGTGCCAGCGGGTACCGTAGGGGATACAATCGGCCGTACATCGAAGCCAGCCGCTTGAGCCGCTTGGGCCACGGTACGCACGTGGGTGGGGCCATCGGTTGTGCCCGGAAAAAAGACGGGGTGAATAACGTGGCTAACCTCCGGCACGTGCAGACCCGGCACGGCATTGAGCGTCGTTTTCAGCAAATCCGACAACGCAAACAGCTGTTGCCGCTCCGCCGCAAGCGTTGGCAGGAGTTGGTAAGCCGCCGTGAGAGCCGCAATGGTAGTGGGCGGCAATGCCGTGGTATAAATGAACGGCCGGCTGAAATTGATCAGAAAGTCGCGTAGTACCGCCGCGCCCACTACCGCCGCGCCTTGGCTGCCCAGGGCCTTGCCAAAGGTGAGCACGCGGGCAAAGACCTGCTCCGTCAAACCTAGCTCCGCTACCAAGCCTTCCCCGTTTAGGCCGTACAAGCCGTTGGTATGCGCCTCATCAACAACTAAGTATGATCCTTCCTGCTGGCAGAAAGCAGCTAGCTCCCGCAGCGGGGCTTGGTCGCCGTCCATGGAGTAAAGCGCCTCCACTGCCACGAATACCGCGCCGGCTGCCATCAAATTTGTCCGCTGCAACCGTCGCGCCAAGTCGGTCACATCGTTGTGCCGGAAGCTATACGCCGTGGCGAAACTGCCCCGAATGCCATCCTTCACCGAAGCATGGCTCGCCTCGTCGTAGAAGATGATGTCGCCGCGGCGCGGTACGGCGGCAAAGAACCCTAGGTTGGCGGCGTAGCCAGAGTTAAATAGCAGGGCCGCTTCGCCGTGGTGGAAGCTAGCTAGGTGCACCTCCAAGGCTTCCGTGGCGGTTGAGTTGCCGGTGAGCAGGCGCGAGCCGGTGCTGCCCGCTGCTTCCACGACTTCACGGTGAAGTGCCGCCCGAAGTGCTTCGGAGCGGGCTAGGCCTAGGTAGTCGTTGGAGCTAAAATCAACGCACGTGCTGCCCGACGGGGTCAGGTGGCGACGGGTGCCTTCGGCTTCCCGCTTCGCTAACTGCTGGGCAAGGCGTTGAAGAAGGGAATCTTGAGACATTCCTACTAAAAGCCGTCTGTCATCCTGCATTCGAGCGGGAGCCTGTCACGCTCGAACGATAATCGTTGTTACGACTCTTTTCAGGCGTGCTAAGCTCCCGTGCAAATGCTAGGATGACAGACGAATGTGTTGTGCAGTAATTAAGCTTCTACGGCCGCTGTTTCCACCTTGCCTAGCACCGTGGCGCCTACTGGCACATTCTTGAACGACTTGCGTGGCGTCAGACCTAGGGTCGCGAACATCTGCTTGTCGGCGTCGAAGTCGGGGTTGGGAGTGGTCAGTAACTTCTCGCCCGAGAAGATGGAGTTGGCGCCCGCCAGGAAGCACAAGGCCTGCTCCGACACCGGCATTTCCTGCCGACCGGCCGAGAGGCGCACCATCGTTTTGGGCATTAGGATGCGGGCCGTGGCAATCATGCGCAGCATTTCCCACACGCTCACGCGGGGTTGGTCGGCGAGGGGCGTGCCTTGCACCGGCACCAGCGCATTCACCGGCACCGACTCGGGGTGGGCGGGCAGCGTGGCCAGCGTGTGTAGCATGGCTACGCGGTCTTCGTCGGTTTCGCCGAGGCCAATGATGCCGCCGCTGCACACCGAAATACCAGCTTTGCGCACGTGCTCCAGCGTATCGAGGCGGTCGTCGTAGGTGCGAGTGGTGATGATGTTGGAGTAGTTTTCGGCGCTGGTATCGAGGTTGTGGTTGTAGGCGTAGAGGCCGGCCTGCTTGAGGCGCTCGGCTTGGTACTCGTTCACCATACCTAGGGTGCAGCACACTTCCAGACCTAGGTTATTCACCTCCGTCACCATATTCAGTACCCGGTCAAAGTCGCGGTTGTCGCGCACTTCGCGCCAGGCAGCGCCCATGCAGAAGCGGGTGCTACCCGAGTCTTTGGCGCGTTGAGCAGCGGCAATTACTTCAGCATCAGGCAGGAGCTTGTGGGCTTGCACGCCTGTGTGGTAGCGAGCTGCTTGGGGGCAATAGGCGCAGTCTTCGGGGCAGCCACCAGTTTTTACGCTCAGCAGGGTGCACACCTGCACTTCGCCGGTGGTTTGGTGTTCCTTATGTACGGCGGCAGCTTGCGCTACCAATTCCAGCACGGGCTGGTGATAAATTGCTTTGACTTCGTCTAGGGTCCAGTCGGTGCGGAGCATATGGAGTGCCGTTTGTGAGTTGCCGGATGACAAGATAAAAAAGCCCGCCGAAGAGAAGGGCGCTTTCGGCGGGCTGCAATTTAAGCGAGAAGTTGAGTTTAGACCCCAAATTAGTTTTGAGTTGCGGTCTTGTCATTGCGAGCAAAGCGAGGAATCTAGGTTATTAGACCAAGGAATGGCTATTCAGATTCCTCGCTTTGCTCGCAATGACAAGACTGCGACCTAGCTCGTCTGATCCGGTACCTCCCGAATTACCCGGCACGGATTGCCCACCGCCACGGCATTCGCCGGGATGGAGCGCGTGACTACGCTGCCCGCCCCAATTACGGCGTTGTCGCCAATGGTCACGCCGGGCATCACCAGCACGCCCGTGCCTAACCACACCTTGTTGCCAATAGTAATAGGCTTGGCAAACTCCCAACCGGCTACCCTAGGACCAGATTCAATCGGGTGGCCCGCAGTGCTGATGACTACGTTCGGCGCCAGGAACACATCGTCGCCAATAGTTACTGGCGCGCAGTCGAGCACTACTAAGTTGTAGTTCGCGTAGAAATTCCGGCCTAGCTTGATGTTGTAGCCATAGTCGCAGCGGAAAATCGTTTCGATATGAGCATCAGTTTGGTAGCCAAGTAGTTCGCTCAATACGCGCTTGTCTAGCTCAACGGGCTGCTGGTTATATTGGTGGCACAGCGTTTTGGCCCGCAGGCGTTCGGCTACTAGCTCCGAGTCGTTGGCTTGGTACAACTCGCCAGCTAGCATTTTCTCTTTTTCGGTGGGCATACGGCTATGCTACTTTGCTGCTCTGGAGTTTCGGATGGCAATACGATGTCGCGGGCTTTCACGCGCACGATCTGCCCGTTCTGGGATAAAATCAATTCGCCGTCTTCTTGGCGGGTTTTGAGCACAAGACGTTCATAAGCTAGCGCTATGCCTTTGAGAATGTTCTCATTTAAGACTTTTGGATCAAATTTTTGCTCACTCATAACACTATGTGCTTTATTTTTCACAACGATTTTTTATAACCTCTAAAATTGTCTCATGAAAATCGTTAAGTATGAAATCCGCCCACCACTTACTATAAAAGTTTAAGTTGGTCGTGACTCGATATTTACAGGTTAATGTAACCTTGTTGGTGCTTTTATTAACAGGAGTTATACTATCCCTCAATAACATCGAAGTATCGTCCGCCAATAAGCACATGTTCGTCAAGGGTACTAGGAGGAATTGAAGTTGGATCAACCTTAATAGTATAGGTGAAACTTTGCTGATCATTCCAAGTTTTAATTTTCTCTTGAAACTTAATCCCCCTCTCCCAGAGAATCGCTCTTGTACCTCCTTTGCCCTCATAGTCAAGTTGGGCACTTATAGGTTTTGGTATGCCGATTATATGAACAAAATGCGGCTGAAGCTCATCTCTATGTATGTGTTTTACATTCTTTATGTTGAGCCAAATGTCTGATTTATTAGCATTAATTTCGATGCTTTTAGATATAGTGTAGTATCTATTAATAGGGTCAATATTTGATTCTATCAATAGTACAGCTAGAGGAAATAAGAGTGATACATAAAGACGAGTCTTTTTATCACTATTTCTTAGCCTAATTATTCTGTAGATAAAGCCTCCAAGGGATCCTAATATTAAGAAGGGCCCAACTATTATCACAAGGCATATCATTCCTTCGAAACCACTGATAAGGGAGAGAAAGAAAAATGTGATTGTAATGCCCCAAGGTAATACTATGTATGTCCAATAAGATTCAAGTTGCTCTTTAGTGGAAAATAGAACTGGAATTGCTCCTAAGAATAAAGGTAAAATGAAGATAAAAGCTACAGATACATTTTTATGCTGAATAGTTAC
>Ga0325401_1007010_pt1 | contig 10935 bp, 10 predicted proteins | sample PopdelMetagenome_FD_205666 | JGI IMG/M metagenome (GOLD analysis project Ga0325401, IMG submission 205666) | Populus deltoides microbial communities from Bellville, Georgia, United States - Xylem-PdKOR-R2 | ecosystem: Host-associated > Plants > Phyllosphere > Stem > Wood/Secondary xylem | place...
TGGGCCCGCGCGACCTGGTGGCCTACCTGGGCACCGGCGAGCACTGGGGCAAGGTCAGCGACCTGGCCTACCACAACGGGCTCATGGTGCAGGTCTGGTCGATGCTGGCCGCGCGCGACGCCGTCCTGGGCTCCCACGCCCTGCAGCAGCTGCCGGTGCCGCCCTCCACGACGGCCTGGATCACCTACGTGCGCTGCCACGACGACATCGGGTGGGCGATCGACGACGGCGACGCGGCGGCCGTGGGCCTCGACGGGTACGCGCACCGCCGGTTCCTGTCCGACTGGTACTCGGGCGACTTCCCGGGCTCGTGGGCCCGCGGGCTGGTGTTCGGCGAGAACGAGGCCACCGGCGACCGGCGGATCTCCGGGACGGCGGCCGCCCTGGCCGGCACCGGGACCTGGGACCCGCAGGCCGTCGCCCGGGTGCTGCTGGCGCACGCGGTCGTCTTCGGGTTCGGCGGCGTCCCGGTGCTGTGGAGCGGCGACGAGCTGGGGCTGGGCAACGACCCGCACTGGGCGCAGGAGCCCGGGCACGCCGCGGACAACCGCTGGGCGCACCGCCCCCGGCTGACCTGGGGCGCCGACGGGCGGCCGGTGCCCGACTCGCCGGCCGTCGTCGAGGGCATCGCCGCGCTCACCCGGGCACGCGCCTCGTTGCCCCAGCTGCACGCGTCGGTGCCGGCCCGGGTGCTCGACCCCCGCGACCCCGCCGTGCTGCTGGTGGCCCGCGAGCACCCCCGGGGCACGGTGCTCGGCGCCTACAACGTGGCCCCCGAGCCGCGGCACGTGCCGCTGCAGGTGCTGCGCGACCTGGGCCTGGACCCCGGCCGGGTGGTCGACCACCTCACCGGCGCGGCCCCGCACCTGGCCGAGGACGCCGTCCAGCTGGCTCCGTACCAGGCGGTCTGGCTGCGCTGACAGGTTTTTGTTGAGAGTTCATGCATCTGGGCGTACGGTCGCCCGCATGAGCTCGATCTTCGACCCGCAGGTCCCCGCCGGTGCCTTCGACGACTTCCTCGTCGACGCCCTGCCCGCGGCCCGGGAGCAGCGCAGCTGGACCGAGGCCGACGGCGCCCTGCCGAGCCTCTACCTCAGCCACGGCGCCCCGCCGCTGTTCGACGACGGCCCCTGGATGCGCGACCTGCACACCTGGGCGCTGTCGATGCCCAAGCCCAAGGACGTGCTGATCGTCAGCGCGCACTGGGAGTCCGCGCCGTTGTCGATCTCGTCGTCGGCGGCGCACACCCCGCTGGTCTACGACTTCGGCGGGTTCGCCCGCCGGTACTACGAGATGACCTACGCGACCCCCGACGCCTCGCAGCTGGCCCACCGGGTCGCCGGTGCGATGCCCGACGCCGAGCCGGTGCACGAGCACCGCTCCCGCGGGCTGGACCACGGCGCCTGGGTGCCGCTCAAGGTCATGTACCCGCTGGGCGACGTCCCGGTGCTGCAGCTGTCGCTGCCCACCCACGACCCGCACCGGCTGCTCGACCTGGGCCGCCGGCTCCGCGAGCTGCGCGCCGAGGGCACGCTGGTCATCGGTTCGGGCTTCATGACCCACGGGCTGCCGTTCCTTACCCGGGAGTCGATCGCCTCGGGCCAGGTGCCCGGGTGGTCCCGGGACTTCGACGCCTGGGCCGCCGAGCTGCTGGCCGCCGGCGACGTCGAGGGCCTGGCCCGCTACGCCGCCGACGCCCCCGGCCTGCCCTACGCCCACCCGACCGTCGAGCACCTGAGCCCGCTGTTCGTCACCCTCGGCGCGGCCGACCACCCCGAGACCCCGGTGACCACCACCGTCGACGGCTGGATGATGGGCCTGTCCCGCCGCTCCTTCCAGATCCGGTGACCTGGTGGAACGGCCCCCTCGCAGGGGCCAGGTGACGTGCTGGAACGGCCCCGGTGCAGGGGCCCCGCGACGCGCGGAGCGTGTCGTGGGGGGGCACCGGGGTCCTTCTACCAGCGGAAGGCGCCGACCGTGGTGCGCAGCTCGCCGGCCATGCGGGCCAGCTCGTCGACGGCGACCCGGGTCTGGCCCAGTGCCTGCGTGGTCGACCCGGCCGCGCTGGACACCCCGGTGATGGTCGAGGCGATCTCGGTGGTGCCGCCGGCGGCCTCGGCCACGCTGCGCGACATCTCGTTGGTGGTGGCCGTCTGCTCCTCCACGGCCGAGGCGATGGTCAGCTGGTAGTCGTTGATCTGGCCGATGACCTCGCTGATCCGCCCGATCGCGGCCACGGCCCCACCGGTGTCGGCCTGGATGGTCTCCACCCGCCGCGCGATGTCCTCGGTCGCCCGCGCCGTCTCCTGCGCCAGCTCCTTGACCTCGTTCGCCACGACCGCGAACCCCTTGCCCGCCTCACCGGCCCGCGCGGCCTCGATGGTGGCGTTGAGCGCCAGCAGGTTCGTCTGCTCGGCGATGCTCGTGATCACCTTGACCACGTCGCCGATCTCCTTCGAGGACAGGCCCAGCTTCTGGATCGTCGCGTTCGTCGTCTCGGCCTCGGTCACCGCGCCGGCCGCGACCCGGGCGGCCTCGTTGGCGTTCTGCGCGATCTCCCGGATCGAGGCGCTCATCTCCTCGGCGCCCGCAGCCACCGTGGCCACGCTGCGGGAGACCTCGTCGGCGGCACCGGACACCGAGCCCGACTGCACGCTGGTCTGCTCCGCCGACGCCGCGATCTGCGCCGCCGACGCCGACAGCTCCTCGCTCGAGGCGGCCACCGCGTCCGCCGACCCGACCACCGAGGACATCAGTGCCCGCAGCTGGTCCTGGGCGGCGGACAGCGCCGTGGCCATGCGGCCGAGCTCGTCGGCGCTGTCGACCTGCGGGCGCACCGTGAGGTCGCCGCGCTCCAGGGCCTCCAGCGAGGTCTGCACCTCGCGCACCGACCGGCGGATGCCCCGCACGACCGCCCAGGCCAGCCCGCCGCCCAGCAGCACCATCGCCGCCAGGCCGGCGACCATCAGCCACACCGCCTGCCCGGCCTTGCTGTCGGTCTCGACGATCTGGGTCGCCGCCTCGCTGCTGGACCGGTCGGACTCGGCCGAGAAGTCGTCCATCACCGCGTCGACCGCCGACTGCAGCGACCCGGTGAGCACGATCGCCACGCCGGCGTCGTTGCCGGAGTCGGCCGCGCCGACCAGCTGCTGGGTGGCGATCGTGTAGTAGGTGGTGAGGTCGGACTGGAACTGCGCCCAGGCGCCGGCGTCGATGGCGTGCTGGCCGTAGTCGGCGATCTTCTGCTCGATGTCGGTGCGACGCTCGGCCAGCTCGGCCTTCATCGTCACCTTGTCCTCGTCGCTGAGCAGCGCGTACCCGGCGTACCGGGCGCGGTCGCCCTGGTAGGCCCGCTGCAGCTCGCCCAGCGCGGTCAGCTGCACGATGTGGCCGTGGTAGAGGTCGTTGGCCTCGGCGCGCAGGTAGGACAGCCGCGAGACGGCCAAGCCCGTCAGCGCGGCGCCCAGCACGCACACCACGACGACGATGGCGCCGATCTTGACGGACACGGAACGGTCGGTGAACCAGCGCACGGGGACTCCCTGGACCGAGCCGGCCTCGTGCCGGTCTCAGGTGTCACAACGGTCACACCCGCCCCAGCTTGAGCCGCTCGGAACCGATGTCACCGAAACGCAGCCGATCCGGTGGGTCACCGGCCCGCCGGGGTCGACGTGTCGACGCCGGGGTCAGGCCTCGTGCGGCGGCGTCTTCACCCCGAGCACCGGGCAGTCGACGTCGAGCAGGATGCGCTGGGCGGCCGACCCCATGAGCAGCTTGCCCACCGCCGACCGCTTGCGCAGGCCGATGACCAGCAGTTCTGCGTCGGTCTCCCGGCAGGCGTCGGCCAGCTCCTCGGCGACGTCGCGGCCGCGGACCGGCTGGCGCACCTCGGTGCGCAGCCCCGAGGCGGTCAGCTCGTCGTGCAGCGCGCGCAGCTGGTCACCCCGCAGGAACTCCTCGTCGACGAGGGCGTCGCCGCGCGAGGAGTTGACCACCACCAGCAGGGCGTCGCGGCGGTGCGCCTCGAGCACGGCGTGCTCGAGCGCGGCCCGGCCCCGGGCGTGCGGCACGTAGCCCACGACGACGACGCTCACGCGCCCCACCCCTCACGGTTCGCTGCCTTCTGCACCTCTCGATCCTCCTCCTGCGCCTGGTCGACCTCGGCCGGGGTGGCCCGCCGGCCCCGCACCGCACGCAGCACGACCGGGCCGACCAGGGCGAGCAGGGCCAGCGCCAGCACGACGCGGCTGAACCAGCTGTCCACCAGCACCGACAGGTCGCCGTCGCTGATCGCCAGCGCCCGGCGCAGGTTGGTCTCGGCGATCGGGCCCAGGATCAGCCCGATCACCGCGGGCGCCACCGGCCAGCCGAACCGCCGCATGGCGAACCCCAGCAGGCCCAGCGCCAGCAGGATGACCAGGTCGAGCGGGTCGGCGTTGACCGCGAACGACCCGAGCGAGGCGAAGGTGAGGATGCCCGCGTACAGGTAGGGCCGCGGGATGCGCAGCAGCTTCACCCACAGCCCGACCAGCGGCAGGTTGAGCACCAGCAGCATGGCGTTGCCGATGAAGAGCGAGGCGATGAGCGCCCACACCAGCGGGCCCTCGGTGGTCAGCAGCGTCGGGCCGGGCTGGATGCCGTAGCCCTGGAACGCGGCCAGGATGATCGCCGCGGTCGCCGAGGTCGGGATGCCCAGCGTCAGCAGCGGCACCAGCACGCCCGCGGCCGAGGCGTTGTTGGCCGCCTCGGGCCCCGCCACGCCCTCGATGGCCCCGTGGCCGAACTCCTCGGGGTGCTTGGTCAGCTTCTTCTCGGTGGCGTAGGACAGGAACGTCGGGATTTCCGCACCGCCGGCGGGCATGACGCCGAACGGGAAGCCGTACGCCGTCCCGCGCAGCCAGGGCTTCCACGACCGGCGCCAGTCGTCCCTGGTCATCCAGCTGCCCTTGTGGTCGATGACCTGCACCGACCCCTTGCGCAGCCGGCTGGCCACGTACAGCGCCTCGCCGACCGCGAACAGCGCCACCGCCACGACGACGACGTCGATGCCGTCGGACAGCTGCGGGATGCCCAGGGTGAACCGCTCCTGGCCCGACAGCACGTCGGTGCCGACCAGCCCCAGGTACAGGCCCAGGCACAGCGCCGCCAGCCCGCGCAGCGGCGAGGACCCCAGCACGCTGGCCACCGCGACGAACGCGAGGACGGCGAGGGCGAAGTAGTCCGCCGTCGTCACGTTGATCGCGACCTGCACCAGGGTCGGGGCGACCAGGGCCAGCAGCAGGGTGGCGATGGTGCCGGCGACGAACGAGCCGATCGCGGCGGTGGCCAGGGCGGCGGAGCCCCGGCCCGCCTTGGCCATCTTGTTGCCCTCGAGCGCGGTCATGATCGACGCGGACTCACCCGGGGTGTTGAGCAGGATCGACGTGGTCGACCCGCCGTACATGCCGCCGTAGTAGATGCCGGCGAACATGATCAGGGCACTGGTCGGCTCCAGCACGTAGGTGGCCGGCAGCAGCAGGGCCACCGTCATGGCCGGGCCGATGCCCGGCAGCACGCCGACGGCGGTGCCCAGCAGCACGCCGAGCAGGGCGAAGAGCAGGTTGACCGGGGTGAGCGCGTCGGCGAACCCGCCGAGCAGGTCGGCGATGGCCATCAGAACCAGCTCGTCAGGAACTCGAGCACGACCCCGCCGGGCAGCGCCACGTTGAGCGCCTTCACGAAGACGACCCAGACGACGCAGCCCACCGTGAGCCCGACCAGGAACGGCCGGACGGCGGCCTGCGGCGTGAGCCGCCCCTGCAGCGTGGTGGCCACCGCGGCGAACATCAGCGCGACGGCCAGCGGCCAGCCCACCACGTTGATCAGCAGCGCGTGCGCGACGAACGCGACGGAGATGACCGCCACCGCCCGCCAGTCGGTGGGGGCGTCGGGGTCGACGTCCTCGCCGTCGTCGGCCGGCCCGCGGTCGCCGCGCAGCACCCGCAGCGCCAGCAGGGCGCCGGTGGCCACGCTCAGCCCGCCGACGGCGTAGGGGAAGAACCGCGGGCCCACCGTGTTGCTCGAGCCCGGGATCGCGATCGCCCCCGCGTCGACCAGCAGGTACACCCCCAGCGCGGCCAGCAGCACCGCACCGACCAGCTCGCCGTTGAAGCGACCCGGCCGCTGCGCGACCGGTGTCTCCGCCGCCACCGACTCCTCGGCCTCGTTCACGGCCGGCTCTGCTTCCTGGTCCGTTCCGCGAGCTTCACTGGATCAACCCGATCTCGGTCAGCACCTGGCGCACGCGGGTCTCCTCCTCGGCGAGGAACTCGCCGTACTCGTCGCCGGTCTGGAAGGTGTCCAGCCAGCCGTTGGCGTCGAGCGCCTCGGCCCACTCGTCGGAGTCGTGCGCCTCCTGCACCAGCGCGATCAGGTCGTCGCGGGCCCCGTCGGACATCCCCGGCCGGGCCATGAGCCCGCGCCAGTTGGTCACCTCGACGTCGAACCCGCTCTCGATGATCGTGGGGACGTCGGGCACCTGGTTCGACCGGTCGGCGGTCGAGACGGCCAGGCCCTTGAGGTCGCCGCTGGCCACCTGCGGGCCGTAGTCCGCCGTCCCGGAGATGCCGGCGGCCACCTGGCTGCCCAGCAGCGCCGCCAGGGACTCACCACCGCCGGAGTAGGCGATGTAGTTGACCTCGACCGGGTCGATGCCCGCCGCCTGGGCCAGCAGCCCGGCCAGGATCTGGTCGGTGCCGCCGGCCGAACCGCCGGCGATCGGGGTGCCCCGGGGGTCGGCCGCCCAGCCGGCCACGAAGTCCTCGAGGCTGTCGTACGGGGAGTCGGCCGGGACCACGATCAACTCCGTCTCGGCGATGAGCTGCGCGATCGGGGTGACGTCGTCCAGCCGGGTGGTCGAGTCGTTGGTGTCGATGGCACCCACCATGACCAGGCCCATCATCATCAGCAGCGCGTCGTCGTCCTCGCGGGCGAGCTGGCCGATGCCGATCGTGCCGCCGGCGCCCTCGACGTTGAACACCTGCACGTTGCGCGCGATGCCGGTCTGCTGGATGACCCGCTGCAGGGTGCGGGCGGTGGTGTCCCACCCACCGCCCGGGCTGGCCGGGACCATCATGCGCAGCCGGGAGAGGTCACCGGGTTGGACGACGGTCCCCGCGCAGGCCGCGAGGGTGGACAGCGCCGGGACGGCGAGCGCACCGGCCAGGAACCCCCGGCGGCTCAGCGCCACGGCGGACGGCCGATCTGGTTGCGGATCACTGCGCCACCGTAGGTGAGAGCGCGCTGTGCGTCACATGGGAGCGGTGCGCCCGCGGCAGGGGTCAGACACCCAGGGCGCGGGCCAGCTCCTCGAGCAGGTCGCGGACGCCGTCGAGGTCGGCCACCCGCATCGTCGCGGCGGTGTCGCCGTCGCCGACCTTGACCGACAGGGACCCCGCACGGGGGGCCAGCGCGGTGAAGGCGTCCTCGTCGGTGACGTCGTCGCCCAGGTAGACCACGCCGTCGGCACCGAGCTGGTCGGCCAGCCGGAGCACCGCCGTCCCCTTGTCGGCGTCGGTGACCGCGACCTCCAGCACGTCCTTGCCCGGCTTGGGGGTGTGGTGCGGGCCGGCGGCGGCCGCGGCGCGCTCCAGCAGGGCGGTGGCGGCGGCCCGGTCGGCCACGGTGCGCACGTGCACGGCCACCGCGGCCGGCTTGACCTCCAGCCGCGCGCCGGGGACGGCGTCGACCAGCGGCGTCATGACCTCGACCAGCAGGTCGCGCTCGGCGGCCACGCCGGGCGGCGGGCCGTCGTCGGGCTCGGCGCCGTGGCTGCCCACGAACCGGACCGGGGCGGTGAACCCGGACGTCGCGCGCAGGTCGTCGACCCCGCGGCCGCTGACCATCACCACCGTGACGCCCTCGGCGCCGGCGATGCGCGCCAGCAGACCGGCCGCCCACGGCTCGGGCACGGCCTCGCCGGGCACGTCGCGCAGCCGGGCCAGCACGCCGTCGTAGTCGCTGGCCACCAGCAGGGGTCGCCGGGCGGCCAGCTGCACCAGCGCGTCGGTGCTCACGAGGCCTCCTCCTGCAGGGCGGCGAAGAACGAGGACGCCCAGTGCTCCAGGTCGTGCTTGACCAGGTAGCGGCGCATGGCCTTCATGGCCTTGGCCGACTCGGCGGGGTCGGCCCGCAGCGCGCGCATGAGCTGCTTCTTGACGCCGTCCTTGTCGTGCGGGTTGACCAGGTAGGCCTGCTTGAGCTCGGCGGCGGCCCCGGCGAACTCGCTGAGCACCAGCGTGCCCGCGTTGTCGCTGCGCGCGGCCACGTACTCCTTGGCCACCAGGTTCATGCCGTCGCGGTAGGGCGTCACGAGCATGACGTCGGCGGCCCGGTACAGGGCGGCGAGCTCCTCGCGGGGCATCGACTGGTTGAAGTAGTGCACCGCCGGGCCGCTGGTGGAGCCGAACACCCCGTTGATGTGGCCGACCTGCTGCTCGATGGTCTCGCGCATGGTCACGTAGTGCTCGACCCGCTCGCGGGAGGGCGTGGCCACCTGCATGAACACCGTGGACGGCGCCTCGACCAGCTCGTCCTCCAGCAGCTCCAGGAAGACCTCGAGCCGCACGCTGATGCCCTTGGTGTAGTCGAGCCGGTCGACGCCGAGGATCACCTTCTCGGGGTCGCCGAGCTCGCGGCGGATCTCCGCGGCCCGCTCGAGCACCTCGGGCCGGCGGGCCAGCGACTCGAAGTCGGCGACGTCGATCGAGATCGGGAACGCCTTGGCGGTGATGGTGCGGCCGTCGTAGGAGATGGTGCTGCCCTTGGTGGGCAGGTCGTGCAGCCGCCGGGCCAGCTGCACGAAGTTGCTGGCCGCCGCAGGCATCTGGAAGCCGATGAGGTCGGCGCCCAGCAGGCCCTCGACGATCGCGTTGCGCCACGGGAGCTGGGTGAACAGCTCGTAGGGCGGGAACGGGATGTGCAGGAAGAACCCGATGGTGAGGTCGGGCCGCAGCTGGCGGAGCATCGCCGGCACGAGCTGCAGCTGGTAGTCGTGCACCCACACGATCGCGCCCTGGCCGGCGACCTCGGCGGCCTTCTCGGCGAACCGGCGGTTGACCTGCACGTAGCTGTTCCACCAGGTGCGGTGGTACTCGGGCTTCTCGACCACGTCGTGGTACAGCGGCCACAGCGAGGCGTTGGAGAAGCCCTCGTAGTAGAGGTCCACGTCGTCCTCGGTCAGGCCCACCGGCACCAGGTGCATGCCGCCGGACTCGAAGGGCTCGGGGGCCTCGCCCGCCTTGCCCGACCACCCCACCCAGGCCCCGCCGCGCCCGGCCACGAACGGCTCGAGCGCGGTGACCAGACCGCCGGGGCTGCGGGTCCAGCTCACCGACCCGTCGGCGGCGACCACCTGGTCGACCGGCAGGCGGTTCGCGACCACGACGACGGGGCTCTCGGAGTTCTGCTCATCTGCCATACCGACTCCGAACCTAGCGGGCGCCCGCGCCGGTCGCAGGTCAGCGGAGGGCCAGGTACCCGATCGTCGCCGCCCCGACGCCCAGCAGCACCGAGCCGGTCACGTACGCCGCGGCCCGGCCCACCCGGCGCTCCTCGACCAGCCGCACGACGTCGAACCCGAAGGTGGAGAACGTGGTGAGGGTGCCGCAGAACCCGGTGCCCACCAGCGCCACGACGGCGGGGGACAGGTCGCGGGCGCCGAGCACGAGGCCCAGCACCAGGCTGCCGAGCACGTTGACCGCCAGGATGCCGACGACGGTGCCCGCGCCCCGCCACCGCACCGCTGCGCGGTCGGCGCCGAACCGCAGCACCGCGCCCACCACCGCGCCCAGGGCCACCCACACCGCGGTCACGGCCGGTCCTCCCCGGCCTCGGGCTCGGCCTCGGGCTCGGCCCCGGGTTCGGCGGCCACGGTGTCCCCGGACCGCACGACCGCCCGGCCCAGGGTCAGGCCGACCACCACCGCGAGCAGCCCACCCAGCACGCTGACCAGCAGGTACGCCAGGGCGACCCCGGACCGGCCGGCCTCGACCAGCTGCACCGCGTCGACGGCGAAGGTGGAGAACGTGGTGTAGCCGCCGAGCACACCGGTGGCCAGGAACGGCCGCAGCCACGGATGGGCCGGGTACCGGGCCAGCAGGACGGCCAGCAGCGCACCGATCACCAGGCAGCCGGTCAGGTTGACGGTGACCGTGGCCCACGGCCAGGTGCCCGGGGCGTGCGGCAGGCCGAGCGAGATCCCCCAGCGCGCCAGCGCGCCCAGCACACCGCCGAGGGCGACGACGACGTACGTGCGCACGGTGCCGCAGCATGCCACCCGCAGCCCGCCACGCCTCCGGTACCGGGACCTCTGCACCCCCTCGACCCGACCGCCGGGGTGCGAAGCTTCCGGTACCCCGCCGGGGACGGGGGGTGTCGACGAGCGAGAGGACGGCAGCGTGGCCGGACCGTTGCAGGGCGTACGGGTCGTGGAGTTCGCGGGGCTGGGACCGGGGCCCTTCTGCGGGATGCTGCTGGCCGACCTGGGCGCCGACGTCGTCCGGATCGACCGGCGCAGCGCCGGTACCGGGCTGATCGGCGCACTGGGCGGGACCTCGCTGCTCGACCGCGGCAAGCGGTCGATCGCGCTGGACCTCAAGGACGCCGAGGACCTCGCCGTCGTCCGGGCGCTGGTCGGGCGGGCCGACGTGCTGCTGGAGGGCTTCCGCCCCGGGGTGATGGAGCGCCTGGGGCTGGGCCCGGAGCAGGCGCTGGAGCTCAACCCGGCGCTGGTCTACGGCCGGATGACCGGCTGGGGGCAGACCGGGCCGCTGGCGCACTCGGCCGGGCACGACATCGGGTACGTCGCGCTGACCGGGGCGCTGGGGGCCACCGGTCGACCCGACGAGCGCCCGGCACCGCCGCTGAACCTGCTCGGCGACTTCGGCGGCGGTGGGG
>Ga0325401_1007011_pt1 | contig 10934 bp, 12 predicted proteins | sample PopdelMetagenome_FD_205666 | JGI IMG/M metagenome (GOLD analysis project Ga0325401, IMG submission 205666) | Populus deltoides microbial communities from Bellville, Georgia, United States - Xylem-PdKOR-R2 | ecosystem: Host-associated > Plants > Phyllosphere > Stem > Wood/Secondary xylem | place...
AGTTGCTATGTAATTCATAATTAAATGTTTTTTTATTTTTTTAATTGATAATTTTTTATTAATTCTATATATATATATATATGCAGGTACTTGTTCAATTTAAAAAAAAAGGTTAAGAACAAGGCGCATGTTGAGGCGTCAATATGTGAGGCTTATATTGTTGAGGAGATCTCAACATTTATCTCATACTATTTCGAACCTCATTTGAGAACGAGGATCAACCGTGTTCCACGGCATGATGATGGTGGTGAAGTGCCTTCAAGTGGGAACTTGTCAATATTCTCCAATCCTGGACGACCCACACCTAAAAATGTTGTGAGGGGAAGATATTTGTCTGAAATAAAGTTCAAACAAGTACGCAATTATATCCTATTTAAATGTGATAAGCTGAGACCTTTTATTAAGTAAGTAGATGTTCGACTTAAACTTTGTTAAGAGTGTACTATTTATGTTTTGTGATACCATAAACTCATATAATTTGGAACAATCTTGCAGGCAACATCGACGATACTTACTGTCCAATAACTCACAGCTGACCGAATCCCAGATCTTTCAATTACAAGATGAACAATTTGCCACATGGTTTAAAACACATGTAAGTCCTATCACAAACTCATTATCTCTTGCAATGTAATTAATTGTATGTCAATATTACATAATATTCGTTTATTGATTATTGTTGTATTTAATTTACAAGGTTTATCAAATGGGAGGTAGTGTTGCTATTTCACTGTCTTTACTAAGCCTGGGCCCTGAAAGAAAAGTCAAGTGCTATAACGGGTATTTTGTCAATGGATATGTCTTTCATATTGAAGAATACGAGCATGGAAGAAAGACATACAACAATGGTGTTTGTATTAAGGGATCGACTTCTAGTGAATTTGAAGTTGACTATTACGGTAGATTGGAAGAGGTCATCGAACTGCAATATCATAGCGAGCAGAATATAGTGTTTTTATTCAAATGCTATTGGTATGACACAACTGACAGAGGAATAAGAGTAGATCCTCACTATGGTCTCGTTCAAATCAACTCAAAAGCTAGACACCGCAACGTAAATGACGTCTTTGTTTTCGCAAAGCAATGCCAACAAGTTTATTACACATACACCACTTTCTTTAGAAAGGACCGATCAAGAGTTGATTGGTTATCCGTTTTAAAAAAAAAAACCCAAAGGTCGTGTCGAGGTTGTTCAGGATGAGAACGAAGACACAAGTGTGATAGATGAAGTCTTTCAAGCTAGTGAGTTGGTTGAACCATACCGAGTTGCTCCTTCGATTGACTTAGAAGAAAATTCAAATTTTCATGTTTTTGACGATAGTCTTGTTGATGTTGACGCAGAGGAGTTGAATGCTGTTTTGAGCTCTACTAGTGGAAAATATAATGTTGATGAAGAAGATGATAACCACATTGAAGAGTGCGATGAAGCTGATGATAACAATTCAATTGAGGATGAAGATGAAAATTATGACTACCAAAACATGCTGTAAAGCCTTATTTTTATAATGTAATATTTTGGAACATGAAATATTTATTCTTCTTTAATTGTCAGCTCTTGTTATTGTGTTGTGTGTGCTGTAAATTTGCAATTCAAGATTTTGTGCAGGAGGATAGACAAAAATACATGGAGGTGGTGCAGAAATATTGACGGTTTCACCGACGGGTACACCGACGGACTGGCACCCGTCGGTATTTCACAGAGAGTTGAAAAAAATTTACGAAATTGTGCCACAATCACCGACGGTTTACACACATCCCGAAGCGCATGTATGTCAGAGGCGTGGTCGGTCGGCATGTTTACCGATGGATTTGTCTGCACGTTTACAGACGGAATTACCGTCGTCACATGTACCGATGGATTGAAAAGTCTGGCGGGGTTTTTGAAATTTGTTTTGTGCGAATATCAATTCATTACCGACAGATATTACCGACATAATTTAATGCCACCGACAATAATAAATGTTTCGTCGGTAATACCGTCGGAAAAATTGCTATATAAAACCCCCGCTCCCCCCATTTGGTTCATTTTTTCTCTCGGCTCTTCATCTTCATCTCCATTTCTCTTCTCCTCTCCGTTTGTATTTAGTTTTTGGAAGAGATTTTATTGTTTTGGTGGTAGTTTTAAACATATTAAAAGGTATGTATTATTTTTTCTTTATCTTTGTATTATTTTTATTTTAATTATGATTATTTTTTTTGTGTTCTTTGTTTTGTGTATTGTTTGTAGATAAAATTTTAAAATCAACACACTATTAAGGTAAACATTTTTTATTCCTAAATTTATTTTGAATTGATGTAGTGTTTTTTAGTTTTGTGTATTATTTGTTTTGTGTTTAGGATGTTTTGTGTAGTGTTCTTTAGTTTTTTCATTTTATTTATTAATTTTATGATATTATTATTTGTATTGCCATAATTGTTATTGTTGAATTTATGTTTTAAATGTTAATTGAAATATAGAATTAAATTTAATTAGTTTATCTTAATTTTAGGATATTATTGTTTGTATTGCTATAATTGTTATTGTTGAATTTATGTTTTAAATGTTAATTGAAATATATAATTAAATTTAATTAGTTTGTCTTAATTTTAGGATATTATTGTTTATATTGCCATAATTGTTATTGTTGAATTTATGTTTTAAATGTTAATTGAAATATAGAATTAAATTTAATTAGTTTATCTTAATTTTAGGATATTATTGTTTGTTATGTTGTTTATTATTTTGATTAATTTTAATTGTTATTTATGAATTTGTATTGATGTTAGTTGAAACTATATATAGATGTCGAATTTCTATAGATGTTAGGTTGTATAGAGTTGATTTTGCAATATTTGTAGGTATAAAACTATGGGTAATCTCTAATATAGGGGAGGTGCTGTCGAATTAGTTTAAATGATTGAATTTCTATAGATGTTAGGTTGTATATATGATATTGCTGGAGTCAATTGGTTTGTGGTTATTGTAAAGATTTGCAGGTTTGAAAATTATGGGTAGTCTTCAGTATAAGGGAGGTGTTGCCGATTGTTTTTTAAATAATCGAAGTTAATTATGTAATTATTCGTATAAATTTGTGTAGATGCGTAGAATGAAATCTACAGCACGTCGTCAGCAGACGGTTGCAGCTAGTTCTTCTAGCAGCGAGGATGACGTATCCTTAGGTGCTGATCACGGCGAGGAATCTGCGTCAACTTGTGATGCTGCCTTTTCTAGCGTGGTTTCACAGCGTAGAAGCGGTATGCCTTCACAGCGGGGTCAATTCACCCGTAACTACCAGGCACAATGGAAGGATGACCTCTCAATGTAAGTTTGTTTAGGTTTTAGTTTTTTTTTATATACTTATAACATAATTTATGAACAACTAATTAATATTTTATTAATTTTATTTAATTTCAGGTTCACAAACATTGAGGCTGCCAGGACAATAACATTGGCGTTTAAATCGTCGATGGAGATTCCATTATTTCAATTGAGTCAGGTTTTCAGACATCCTGAGTGGAGACCTAATATCGATGCATGGTTTCAGCGATTTCATGTCGGTGTTAACTTTTAATTTCCAGCTTATTTTTAATAAATTATTTTTATAATTTTATATCTTGTACTATTTTTATTTTATATGAATTATTTATATACACAGCATAAATTTGAGTGGGATAGGGCGAACAACAATGTTGTGAGGAGGGTATGGGAGAATCACGCGGCAACTAGGTAACATCGAAAATAATATTTATTTTTGTTTTATAATTTTATGTTCTAAATTCTAATTTGTTACTATGGAAGTAGGTTGCGTGATTTTTGGTATGACACCCAAAAAAAATAAAAAATACATGTGAGGGATAACGGTTTTGAAGGATGGAATGAGGTGGCGGTTTGGCGGGAATTCAAACCGCCATTCATCTCGGGAGATATATGGACGACATATATTGAGCACGTGACCTCAGAGCGGTTCTCACGACACTCACAGTTCGGCGCCAACAACCGGAACCGGCAAATTCATGGTTCAGTGACCACGCACACCAGCGGCTCTGTCCCATTCAGCGCACATGCAAAGCGGATGGTAAGATTAATTTTAATGAAATATATCATTAATTAATTTGTCGTTCCTTATAATATATTTAACTTGCAACCTATTTTTTCCGTACAGGCTGCATCTGTTGGACCTGAGCCGAGTCCAATGGAGCTGTTTGTAGAGACGCATGTGCGGAGTCAAGACCGCCAAAAGGGGGTGCAACAGTTCGTGGACAACCATACTCAGCACTTCGTGGTATGTTCGTTCAATCATTTTATTTTGTAAGTTATTATTTTCTTGAATTGAATATGATGATTTTTTTTAAAATTTTCAGGAGACCTATAATAGCCGATTGAGAGAGAGATATGGGGACAATCCTTCGACCCATCCGGGTTTCGATCCGGATTTGTGGATGGAGGTGGGATCGTCTGGTGGACCCGAAAAAAATCGGGTCTACGGGCTCTCCAATACTACGGTCAAAAACTTGCGGTCGGCTTGTAGTGTCTCAACCGTTAGGAGCTCTCCATCAGTATCGAGCACCCAGTCTAAGGAGTTCATTGCCTTGAAACAATAATATCAACAACTCTCAACGAATTATGATCAGCTCCGTCAAATGGTCCCGGGAACAACCAGCCTCCTCCTCCTCCTCCTCCTCCTCCAGCTTCGCTGCTATTCTAGTTTAATTTTGTTTTTTAAACACATTAAATTTGTAATGAATATTTGGATGAATATTATTTAACATTACTTTTATATTTTTAATGTTTAATACAATTTTATTTGTTTATTAAGCTTTTTTACTATTAATAAATTATTTGCCGCACGTCGCCTTCTGTAAGACCGTCTGTGGTTGGTTTTTCTTTTATTTTCGATAGAATTAGCAACAGAACGGGGAATTACCGACGATTAGTATACCGACGGACGAAGTCCGTCGGTGAGACCGTCGGTAATAATTTCACTGACAGATTTCATGCCCTATACCGACGGAATTAGTCCGTCGGTAAAACTGTTTAATGGTGTAGTGAGATTTGCTTCTCACTTGTAACCTTTAAAGGCTAAATATCTTTTTATCGCAACCATTAAATCTTATATATTATATGGATATAAATATCAATATAAGTTATCTTGTGTTTTGGAATCAAAGAAGGATATTGAATTTGAATATTATGAAAGAATTAAAACAAAAACAACAAAAAAAAGGTGGTTTTATTCCACTTCCATTTTTGTTATTCTATTTATTGTAGAAAAACAAAATAGCATATTATATTGTGTTTTTTAATTTTTTTTTAATCTTAAAAGTAATTAATTTTTAAATAAACTTTATTTTATTATTAAAAAATAATATATTAAATTATTCCTTAATATTCATGACTTTATTTTTTAAAAATACAAAACAAAAGTCAACGTAAATTTTTTATCCTTACAAACTCAACATTGAGTTGGTAAATATTGTGAATTTTTTGAACAAATAACTCAATTGATCAAATTTTAGTACCAAATATCATCAACAATTTTATTTTTTAATTAATATTTTATTATTGTTTTATGATGCAATGACTTTACTATTATAGATATGTGTTAGGAACTAAAAATTACTGTATAGATATTAATCTTAGTTTGATAATTTAGATTCTTCAAAATATAATATTTAAGAAAATATATATAGTAAATTTAAAAACATACAAATATTAAAAATAAAATACAATCCTTAAAATATAGGTTTTCTTTGTTACTTCTTCTTTTTTGTAATTGTTTTTTCTTCTTATTATTATTTTAAGAGTAGTATTAGAAGGAATTTCTTAAAAGTTAAAATTAAAGAGTAATTAAGACATATATTTAATTATTATATTTTAGACTTTAGTAAATGGAACGAGAATAACATAAACAAAAGGGTGAAAACTAGGCATTTGGGCTAGATGAAAGTTTCCCCTTCACTTCCTAGTATATCATCTTTGTTTGAATTTGGTTAACCAGGTTAACAATATTTGGACCCTTATTGGGCTTAGTCATATCTAATTTTTGTGACCCTTTCTAACTATACAGGTTTTTTATTGTTAGAGAAGCTCAAATTATTTATTTATTTATTTATTTGAAAAAAATTATGTTTTATATTTATTTATTCATTATTCATTTTTTGAAAAAAAAAAATGTTTTCTTTTTGTCTTTTGAGGTGATTGTTTATTTGTACGCGTTTTCTAAACTTTTTAATAAGTAAGGACAATAATTTAGCCCATATCTGGCTGTAATTGTCAAGCTAGATTGAATGAGATTTAACCCAATATAGTTCAGGCAATATACACCTTGACTTGATAGTTTATTACCGGATTATCATCTCTCATTACACTGCGATTCGAGTCGAATACAAAAATTTTGAATGTAAAGAAATACCCACACATTACTAACATGTTTTTTAAGGAAAAAAAATTGACCGTGTGGGGATTGACTTGATCTGATTCACTCTAAAAAAAATATAGCTAGTTTAACTCAAAAAACTCAAGATAATATTTTTTTTGTAAATATTGAGAAGAAAACATATTAGATTGACTTAGATCAACTCGGGTTAACTTGTTGAATCCTCGTCCCGGGTCATGAGACCGTGATAACCCTATAAAAAGCAAATAAAAATGAAGCTAGTTGAGAATAATTGGGAGGCTTAACCTAATGGTTAGCCAACCCTTTCTATATATATGTGTAGGGCAATATACAATAGCAATGGTGGAGGTTACCACACAAGAGTATGTAGACAATATTTCCTATACAGTATTTCCTATATAAGTACATTCTATAATATGCCTCCTCAAGTTGAGAGTGGAGGATCAACCCGAAGCTTGAAACGAAAAGCAGTAAAGGAAGAAGTAGGAAGTGGCTTAGTGAAGACATCAGCAAGTTGATCCCGAGAGGAAATAAAACGAATCTGAATTTTCTTCTTAGCAACTCTATCTCGGACAAAATGATAATCAACCTCAACATGTTTTGTGCGAGCATAAAAGACAGGATTTGCAGACAAATAGGTGGCACCAAGATTGTCACACCAGATGATAGGAGCAGAAGTAGACGGAATCTGGAGATCTATTAATAAGTACTGAAGCCAGATAACCTCAGCAGTGCCATCGGCTAAGGCTTTGTACTGAGCTTCAGTAGACGAGCGAGCAACTGTGCGTTGCTTACCGGATTTCCACGAAATCGGCGTCTGACCAAAGAACACAAGGTAACCACCCGTAGATTTTCTATCCTCAACACTGCCTGCCCAATCTGCATCTGTAAAACCATGTAAGGCAAAAGAGGAACTGCGAGTAATATGCAAGCCATAGGATGTCGTACCCCGAAGATAACGCATGATGCGTTTCATGGCAGCCCAATGAGAATCTGTAGGAGCATGCATAAACTGACAAACTCTGTTAACAGTAAAGCAAATATCCGGGCGTGTAAAAGTGAGATATTGAAGAGCACCCATAATTTGACGAAAGTGTGTAGCATCAGAAAATAATGGATCGGGCAGAATGGTAGCTTTGGATGTAGAGATAGGAGTATCAACAAGTTTGCAAGATAACATACCAGCTCGAGTGAGGATATCAAGTGTATATTTATGCTGGCGGAGCATAAGACCCATACTAGTAGACTGAACCTCAATACCCAAAAAATAATGAACAGAGCCCAAGTCGCGAAGCTTAAATTCTGAGCTCAGTAGCTGAATGAGGCGTTGGAGCAGAAGAGAGTTGCTACCTGTAAGCAGAATATCATCAACGTAGACCAGAAGATATCAAATATCAGCACCAACAGAGAAGATAAACAATGAGGTATCCACCTTAGATGCACGAAAACCAATAGATAACAGGAAATCATTCAGACGAGTGTACCAAGCCCGCGAAGCCTGTTTTAAACCATATAGAGATTTATGTAAGCGACACATGAGAGGGGAGAGCATAATCAACAAAACCTGGAGGTTGTTTCATATAGACCTCCTCGTCAAGAACACCATTAAGGAAGGCATTATGGATATCAAGCTGATGAATTTTCCAACCACACGAAACAGCAATGGAGAAGACTAATCTGACGGTCGCTTGTTTGATGATAGGACTAAAGGTTTCAGAGTAATCAATACCTTCTTGCTGAGTGAAACCCCTAGAAACTAGATGCGCTTTATACCGCTCGATGCTACCATCAGATCTGCGTTTAATCTTGTACACCCATCGACTACTAACAACATTCATGAAGGGGTGAAACAGTACTAAGGTCCAAGTTCTGTTTGCGCGCAAGGCCTGAATTTCCTCATGCATAGCACTATGCCATGCCCAATATCTATTAGCATCATTAAAAACAAGTGGCTCATGAGAGGGAGGAGAAACTACCCGGCTGAAGGAGGCAGCAGAGCCTGTGGCAGTGGCAGTGGACAGTGCTGTCTTGGGCTGTCTTGGACAGAGAACCATGGGATGTTGACGAGCTGCTGGACATGGAGAAGTGTGACCTATAAGTGGAAGGTGCTGAAGAGGATATGAAGAGAGGTCTACACAAAGCTACAGACCAGCTGGAGACGCAGTGGATGGACTGGTTGGTACTGTAGAAGAAGGGGAGGCTACGGCAGAGCTGGGATGTTGTGCAGTAGAACCTGGCTGCTCTGCTGCAGCAAACCGGAAAACATGTGCATCTGATGATGGAGAACCTGTTCCTGCACAATAATCATTGGAAAGACAACCATATGGTGACGGTATGGCAGTGTGGGATGGGGATGAAGGGGTGGCAGAAGCTATGGTTAAAGGGATGGTCTGGTGGGGTGAGGCAGAGGGCAGAATTGGATTATTTGGAGGAGCAGGTTGGGGAGTAGTAGGCGGGAAACAAGGAGGAGGGTTCAAGGATGGAAGATAGGTAGGTGGTGTAGGACGTGCCAGTGAGGATGTTACCTGTTCAAACTTCTCAAAAGGAAAGACAGTTTCATGAAAACGAACATGACGGGAGAAATAAATACGATGAGATTCTAAATCAAGACAACGATAACCAAGATGGGATGAGCTATAGCCTAAAAACACACAAGGAAAAGACCGGAAATCTAATTTGTGAGCATGATATGGACGCAAAAAGGGAAAACAAAGACACCCAAAAGTACGTAGGAAGTTATAATTAGGACGGCGACGAAACAGACACTCAAATGGAGATTTATTTTGGAGAACAAGAGTAGACATGCGATTAATAAGGTATACCGATGATTCAAAAGCATAGTTCCAAAATCGCAATGGTGCACTACACTGGCCTAAAAGGGTGAGGCCAGTTTCGACAATATGTCGATGACGACGTTCAACAGTGCCATTTTGTTCATGAGTATGAGGACAAATTAACCGATGATGAATACCAATGGTCCGAAAAATTTATTTAATTTATGATATTCACCACCCCAATCAGTTTGAACAGATTTAATTTTAAGGAAAAACTGACGCTCAACAAGTGTTTGAAAACGTTGAAAAGTGGAAAAAACATCAGATTTCACAACAAGCGGATAATACCATATATGTTTGGTATGCGCATCGATAAAAATAACAAAATAGCGGAAGCCATCAGAAGAAAACATAGGGGCAGGACCCCAAACATCACTAAAAATTAATTCAAGTGGGGCAGAAGTTTTGTGACCCGTAGGTCGTAATGACAAACGAGACGACTTTCCTAATGGACAAGCTTGAAACTGAGTCAAATAACGTCTAGAAGTACATATGATTTTATTGCCGGAAACTAACAAATTGAAAATGCGAGGGGTTGGATGACCCAAACGACGATGCCACAGGTCGGCTGTCGCGGAGATGCAAGGAGACCAAAATGCTTGAGGAACTGACGTGGCAGAAGACTCGGAGAGGACATAAAGACCATCATGACTCTGATCGGAAAGGAGAACTTCCTTGGTGACGAGATCCTTCACATAAAACATACACTACAACATTATCCAGTTTTACCGACGGACTAATTCCATCGGTGACAGCAATGAAATCCGTCGGTGAAAACAATACCGACGACCTCACCGACGGAACACGTCCATCGGTATACCAGTCGTCGGTAAATCCCATTTCCTTCGCTAAGTCTGTCGCAAATAAAAAAAACACCCACCGACGGAACACCGACGGTCTTACAGACGAATACACGCGTGCCAAAAAAAAAGTTTCCTGTGGGAACATTACCGACGGAATAAATCCATCTGAAATTTAAACGGGAATTACCGATGGAAATTCCGTCGGTAATGATGGCATGGCTGGTAATTGTGTTGCAACTCTCTGTGAAATACCGACGGATATTTTTCGTCGGTAATGCCGTCGGCATTTAATCACCGACGGATAATATCCGTCGGTAATAATGGCATGGCTGGTAATTGTTTGACAACTCTCTGTTAAATATCGACGGATATTATCCGTCGGTAGGTATTTAAAATATATTTAAAAAATAATTTATTAATTGTAAAAAACCTTAATAAACAAATAAAAATGGATTAAACATTAAAAATGTAAAAGTAATGTTAAATAATATTCATTACAAATTTAATGTGTTTAAAAAACAAAATTAAACTAAAATAGCGGCGGAGCTGGAGGAGGAGGCGGAGGAGGAGGAGGCTGGTTGTTCCCGGGACCATACGGCCAAAAAGAAGCTGCACAAGTATCGTCACCCATCTTTGATCTCATCTCCATGACTATTTGACGGAGCTCATCATAATTCGTCGAGAGTTGTTGATATTGTTGTTTCAACGCAATGAACTCCTCAGACTGGGTGTTCGATACTGATGGAGAGCTTCCAACAGTTGAGACACTACGAGTCGAACGCAAGTTTTCAGTCGTAGTGTTGGAGAGCCCGTAGACCCTATTTTTATCGGGTCCACCAGACGATCCCGCCTCCATCCACAAATCTGGATCGAAATCTGGATGGGTCGACGGATTGTCCCCATATCTCTCCCTCAACCGG
>Ga0325401_1007013_pt1 | contig 10934 bp, 12 predicted proteins | sample PopdelMetagenome_FD_205666 | JGI IMG/M metagenome (GOLD analysis project Ga0325401, IMG submission 205666) | Populus deltoides microbial communities from Bellville, Georgia, United States - Xylem-PdKOR-R2 | ecosystem: Host-associated > Plants > Phyllosphere > Stem > Wood/Secondary xylem | place...
CTAATCTGGAATTTTGAATACTTGTAATGCATCAACTAAAGATGGATATTTGAACCAGGGCACATTTTAGGAGTTGAAGCTGCAAATTAAAGCATTTTAGTAGTCAATGCATCATACAAGTACACACTAATCTCACTGGCAAGAGGTTTATTATACTACTAAAAGTACATGTAACAAAGAACAAAAATAGTCTCCATGGCTATAAACCATTTAACAAGTTGAGAGAACTTAGTGTTGCAGTTGCTCCCTCGAATCTCCATCTTCTTCATCTATAGATTTCAATCACAACAGCTTAGTAGGAGTAGTTCTTGACGTACATTCCTTTCTTGGCATCATCTGACTCTCCTTCACCAGTGTACTTGCCAAGCTGAGCAAGAGAGTTGGCCTTGGCACGGATGAGAAGTGTTTCCTGAGCTGCCTGAACGTTCTCTGGCCTGCCTCCCCATGTTTTCAAACAAGTGTTCTGGAGAGCTCTGGCATATGAGAATGACACGTGCCATGGGTTTGGAGATTGGTTCATTGCGTTGAGGTTCAGGGTTGCTTCGACCTCAGATTGCCCACCAGACAAAAACTGCTCAAAACAATAATCCACAATCATTACATGTTTCAGCATTGGTAAGCAGCTCTCCTGCTTAAGCACCTTTAATTTTGACTAGGAAAGTGAATTTAACACTTCGCGAAAAAAATATGGTAAAACTGTAAAAGTTGAAAGGGAACTTGCCATGATTCCAGGGACGGCTGGGGGGATTCTCCTGTGGAGGAGCTTGAGGGTGTATTCAGCAACTTGGTCAGGGGTGGCCCTGTCCTTGCATTCAGCGCCAGGAGTGACCATACTAGGCTTGAGGAGGATACCCTCAAACATGACATTGTTCTCTGCCAAGTAGTAGAAAACCTCAGCCCACACCTTCTGGGCTACTTCAAAAGTCCTCTCAATGCCATGCTCGCCATCAAGTAAGATTTCTGGCTCCACAATAGGGACCAATCCGTTGTCCTACAAAATTCAAGTAACAAATCTTTTTCAATCAGAAACTAGAGATTAGAAACCACAGGTAGCAATACAGAAATTTATTTGAGAAACTATACTTGAGAAATGGCAGCATAGCGGGCAAGACCCCAGGCAGCCTCCTTCACTGCCAAGGCAGATGGGCCGTTGGGAATGCTCACAACAGTACGCCTGATCAATGAAGATAAGCATCTAGTTAACTAGTTACGTTGCAAAGTAATGGTTACATAAAGTTGGCATTTTGCGAAACATAGAGAACAGATTTATTAGTACCATTTGGCGAAACGAGCACCCTGCTGGTAGTAAGCAGCTGAGCGGGAGGCAAGTCCATCAAGACCTTGGCACCACGACTCGTCATTGGAACCAGCTAGAGGCACCAAACCCTGTTGTTTTCATTGTTCAAACTGTATGTTACTACAATTTTGTTAAATAAACAATAAGGTGTATAGATTTTGCCTATACTATCAATTTTAGGTAACTCAATGACAAGAATAAAGCACCACTTCAATTTCGATAAAATATTATGAATTCCTGAAAAATCGATGTTGGAAGACGTGTTTGGTGGGTTACCTTGTCGACTTTGATACCAGGAACAATCTTCTGCTCAACAAGAACATCAACCATCTTCTTGCCATCAGTTGTGGATTGGTAGAGAGTCTCCTCAAAAAGGATGGCACCAGAGACGTAATTGCCAAGACCAGGGACTGTCACAAGAAGGGTTCGGTATGCCTGGCGGTTAGCCTCAGTGTTCTCTAGCCCAATTGAGGCTAGACGTTTCCCACAGGTAGCATTGGACTCATCCATGGCCAAAATACCACGACCAGGAGATGCAATGGTTTTCTACAGCCAGAAACAAGAGCAGGCAAGTGCTGTTTCATCATCCATATAGCCAAAAAAATTGAATGGAGCATCTTATATCATGAAACTTCCAAGTTGGCAAAACAAAAGTACCATCAATTTCTTCTTAAAGCCTATGCCTTAAACTGTCGTGTAATAGAAAGATATTGCATGTCATGTTTTCTGCGAGTATCTACTCTAACTTCAGTTGAAATAAGTGAAAGATGTAACATGACATACCGCGGTCTTGACAAGCTCATCAGCATAAGAACCAGCACGAACGGTAAGGGAAGAAGGGGCGGTGGAGCGGCACCGGACAATGGAGGCAGAGGGCAAGCGGAGGGTCTGACCCTTAACAAACTCAGACTTGTCAAGGACTGGTGATGACTTGAGAAGTGATGCTGAGGCCATTTTTCTTTTTTCTGTTTTGCTGAGAGGAGACTAAACTGCTAGTGCAAGATAGAGCCTATAATAACAATTTGTGTCTGCTATCTTATCTGCTCTCTACCTTGTGCCTCTTCACCGCACATCCATGAACTTCCATGAATTTATATTTGCCTCCCATGTTATCATAAGATGTCACATTTGAGGCTGTCGTTCGTCGACAAATAACAATTCGCCATTTGGATGATAGAATGGTACCCCGTACACTTGGAATTTTGTATGCGTGGTTGAAATAGATGATTTTATCCCCGCCTCGTAAATAAATGAGATTATGGGGTCATAAAGCTGGGATTTTTTTCTCTCGTCTATGTCAAGAAGATCAGACAAATGCATCCCATTCCCTACGTCACAGAGTCCAAATCAGTGTTCTGGAGAGTAAATATGAGGTTCTGATCTCTCTTGTTTTGTTTTTTAGCTTCATTTGATTAACGGCCATTGGTTATTTGCCAGACTTGATGGTCTATGAAACCCATCTCAACGGTAGACAGCTTGCCATATCAACTTTTTATGTGATGCGCTCAAGAGTTTCTATGCCCAGTAGACGTCAATGGGTCTACATATCCTTGGATAGTTTCATTTGAAGGACCCCCTTAAAATAAGCATGGATTCATGGCAGAGGAACCAAAATGCCAATGATCTGTGGTTAAAAGAACCCCACTGTAGCTTTACACAAATTAGAACCTTAATTCTCAATTCCTTGCCTCCACCGAGTCATTGGTGAAACCGATGGTTCTGAATATCAGTTGCAGAAGCCCGAAGAATGAGAATTGAGAATCACGTGGGTAGGGCTGTGGTTCCTCACAATTCGTACAGAATTCAATTGCACGTGAGATCTCAGTCATGGATGGCTCCTGTCAAATTCTTTGGATGGGATTGCATCCGGGCCTAACCCTGTAGTTTCTCTTTGGGTTTGTGTTGTTTCTGTATTTTCAGTTAAAAAAAAGGGGGGAGGGGGGGAAGACCAAATAAAATAAAATAATAGGTGGATATTAGATTAGAGAAGGTAAATTGGTCTTCAGCTTTTGCAGGAATGGAAGAACAATCAGGCCTTCTTCCATCGTTTTACATGCCACCTATTCTGTATATCCCTTTTTACTGTCTCTCTCTTTTCTAACATTTGATTCAGACAAATTTTAGTAATTAGCTTTGATTCAAATTGGATAACACGAGCACATTAACTGAATTTAAAACACATGGGAAAAATTGACTGTTGAACACAAGCACAAGTGCAAACTATAGGGTTAAGCCATTGCATCCAAGTAAGAACAAGAAAAGTATTGCCTTGTGCATCATGATCATCAGAACTAAATATAACATCTTTAATGTACAAGTCAGTATTTTGGAGACATCACCTCGAATTAAGGTTGTCATGTCCATGATTCTTACGGTTGAATGTGCTCTGTAGAACATAATTGCCTAATGGACAATAAATACTCCTTCCATCACAATTAAAAGCAGTTGTCAGAACCAGAAACGTACACCAAAATCAAAGCTATAATATGTACAAAGTTTGAAAGTGGAATCAAGAGTGTTGGTCCAAAGATAGTTCTGCAATGCCATTAATCAAAGAATCAAGTGACTCCTCTTTCAAATCTTTCAACACCCCTGAATCATCAGATGGTGGTGTGGAGTGAACGGGATTTTCAGAGAGGGCCTTGTTCAGCTGTTTAACAAGTTCATCTTCCTCATCTGGAATGCCCAAATCCCAAACCTTAAAGATATCCTCAGTTGATGGCTCCGTATCATATGCTGAAAAGGCCATGTCAAGTCCTGAACCATCTGGCAGACTCATTTTTGAGTCATCATCTTCCTTGTAATTAGGTGAAAAGGCATGTTTGAGAGAAGTTTCTGAGAAATCTCCCTGAAAAAGCTGTGATGATGAAACATCAGTCTCCTCATTGATTGGAAAACCTTTGCTTTTCATTTCTAGTTCTTTATTAATTGTAGCAACCTCATTGTCAATCACTACAGATGACTGTAAATTTACTGCTTCATCGGAAGGAAGCATCAGAACATCAGCTGCTCTAGGCAAATCATCAGTTCCAGGTTCAGAAGAATCGAGTGATTCTGGCTGCAGACTAAGAATTTCTAACAAGACATCTTTCAGAGAACTCCAGTCACCATCTGAAATTTCATCATCTTTAACAAGGCAAGAATCAGCCCAAGCTACATCTTCAGGTGAAAGAGCATCTCCATTCTTATTAGACTCCAACGAATCAACAAGAACAGAAGAAATGGAGCCTTCTACCATCTCATTATCACCAGCATTCATGGCTAAAGATATGTAGAAAACAACGTCAATAGACAAGATAAAAGTCAGGTTAATGCGGAACCACAAAATCCGAAGAGAAGGCGTTGAATTGATGGTCTAACGAAAACATGAAAATTACATATTGTTCTAAGGAGGCCCGCAGGGTGGTATTGCCCTGACACAATTATTTAATTAAAGAATGATTCCATAACAGTTCAAATTCAACATCCAGTCCATGAGAGGCAGAAAAACTTGTATCCTTTTCTAGTAATGATACGCATATCCTTCAAATGAAATCGACTTTTTCCAAAAATATAGACAAGCTAAAAGTTGAGAGAAACAGAAGTCCTAAAAAAGCTACAAAATGAGGGAACTTTCTAATTTCGTTGTCCTACTGCAATCCATGGCAGCCACGCCAATGCCCAACTCCCAACAGCTGTTTAATAACGAAACAACTCACGTAAATAAACAGATGCAGCAATATAACGGTGTTGCAGCTTTACCATACGTATGCTAATCATAACATTCCCTCAAGAAATCCATGAAAAATCATCGGACAATCACAAGCATTATCATTCAAACCATCTGGTTAATAGAAAACACAACAGTATGCATTTAAACAAAAGAAGACACAATTAAAACGGTTGGTTGATGCTCTAGTATGATCTTGAGACAGTTTGTGCTCAGTCCAGGGTAATAGGGCTCTGAATTTTCAAAATAATAGACAATAAATGCATCATAAAGAAATAGTTACAATTAGGGTTAAATAATTCAAAGAACACATGAAAATTAGTTGAATTTCTAACAAGCTAGAATGAACTTCTAACACGGTAACTGACTAATCTTAACAATGAAATTCGGTGGCTCTCAGCATATGAAGTAGAAATCCACAAGAAGTTTCCGACGCAACAATTTTGAAGTAAAAACCGAACAGTGACGGATGTCTAACACATGAAAGAGACACAAGAAGAGAGAAAGAGTATGTGAAACGTACTGTTTCGAAGACAGGAACCCTGGTTGTTAGCTGATAAAACTTGCAATTGTGATCGGAGTTTTTGAAGGGAGAAGGAGGAGGAGAGTGAGGGGTGTTGCAACGGCTATGCCGTGTCGTTTGGTTTACTGGTTTGGTTACAGCTTACAAGCTAGTTCAAAAAGTATTTCTGGACCGAGTGTATTTCAGCCCACTAACAAGACCGTCTGTTTAATACTTTAATTTGGCCAGACGCCCTAAAACTCTTGGCCTGCTTACGAGCGCCACGCGCCGACGTTTGACCCCTCCCACGTGGGCCATTTCCTAATGCAAAGCGTCGTAATGACTCACGAAAAAAATCTCAAGTTACTCGGACGTCACACTTGTACCCCGAACTCATGAGGTGCCTCATCAGGATGTTTTCGAGTCTTTGCGATCATAATCATCAAGACTCGGCGGCAATTTAGGGGAAGATATATCTTGTGATTTGAAGCAGTGTTTAGAATTAGTGTGTGGTTATTATTTTGAAATATAAAAAATACACAGTAAAAATAAACAAAATAATATAAAAAAGAAATTGAGACATGATTGTGTCGGATAATGATTTAAATAATAAGTGATTATTTTAATATTATATTTAGTTATAATGTACAAGAAATAAAAATATATATATTATATATGTTAAACTTGTGTATTTTAAAAAAATAATTATATATTATTTTTTTATTTTAGTTTATATTAAATATTGAAATTAATAAAATCATAATAACTAAAGTTATAAAACCTAGATTAATCTAACATATTGATTTGGCCAACCGAGACTTTGACTAGTCCGGGTTAAGAAAAAATAGAGGAAGACGAAAAAAGTCAAGTTGAACGGAGATCAAGATAAAACATGAATTAAAACCCATTGAATTTTATTGAAATATTTTTTTGGGTCAAAATAAAGTTGCTTTAACGGATCACAAGTCAGAAGAGCTAACTTAGATCAGCATATGAATAAGTGGTTATTATTATAATTTTAAAAGCTGATTTATGAGTCAACCCACGGCAAGAACTGAGTCCCGAGTCAAGAGAGTTGACCTTGAGTAACCTATTTTTTGAGTCAAAATAAGGTTGTTTGAATTCTTTTTTAAAAATAGGTAAACTCGAGTTAACTTTCCTGACCCGTGATCTAGGTCTTGCTCCAAGTTGACTCATGAATCAAGTTTTTTAAATTATGATAATAACAATCGTTATTCATATGTTAATTAGGGTTGATCATCATAACTTGTGATCCAGATATTGTTCTAAATTAACTATTAAGTTAGGTTTTAAAATTATAATAATAATTATTTTTACTTATATCAATATAGATTAATAATCAAACCAATCTACAATGTAAAAATTATGACAATAACATTTATTATCATAAGTAAATATAACATCTCCTGTTAAAACAGCTTAGCCATCAATAAAAATTACCACATAAGCTAGGGCTCGAGCCGGGGTCTCTGGGCGGAGAATGGAGTATCCTAGCCAAGTAGACTACAACAGAATGTGATGGAGCATTTCTCGTAAACACTATCTACAATTTTATTAACTTAATTTATTCATTGAATACTTGATGAGTACGGGGCACTTGTATTTTAATCGGACACTTGGGCGTTCACTTACGATTTAAAACTCAACCTCCATCCAAGAAATTATTCCAATTCGTTGAGGTTGAGCAAATTGGACATGTTTTTTTTTAAAAAAATTCCAATAGATCTTGTATCAAGCCCAATGACCATAAAACTTAGTCGGTTAAATTAGTTCACGGGATCCGGAAATTTGATTGAGTTCTAAATTAGTAAAATTCATGCTTGTAATTCGCTCGGTTAAACTTGTATAATTTATTAGGTTAATCCGAAACTTAGTTTACCGGTTAAAAATTAAAGAGAAATCTCAACCGTGTTTTAGCACAAGTTATTATTACAAGGACCCATGAAAACTCTGTGTTTCTTTTCTGAGAATTTGATTTACATATAGATCAAGCATGAATCACTCAATATCACTAATAAAGTGGACAATCTTCCACCATTTTTCACGTAGAAAAAAAAAAGAAAGGAAAAGGGTTTTGCCCTGGCAAATCAAGAAGGAAGAAGAAGCAGCAGCTCTAGTGAAAGATAAATGGGACTCGCAAAGATTGGATTGGCAGAGAATTGAAGATGAAACAAAGAGTAGGAGGGAGGGAGGAGACGAACTGGGAAATAAGGAAACTTAACGCAGAAAATAAGACACAGAGGTGGAGGCGCACGATAGATTTTTTTGGTAAGACGAGAAAAATGTCTTTTGTCGGTAACCAGTGAGATCTTGCCATGTGGAAAATACATTAACATATTTTTAAAAAAAATTGAATTAACCTGTGTGATCAGATATCCTATCTCTTGACTGGATTAACTTCGGAACATGTTTAATAACGTTACATCATAGTTACAAAATGAGATCACACTTTCACAGCATAGTTTCTTCCCCTCTTGTTAATTAAATAAACTAAAAGTATTTGCCACGTAATTGATATTAAAAAAAATGTTCACCGTTGTGGCTTGCTTAAAAAAAATTAACATGTTTGAAAATGTAGTTATGATTGTTTTTTAAAATATTTTTTATTTAGAAATATATTAAAATAATATTTTATTTATTTTTAAAAAATTATTTTTGACATTAAAATATTAAAATAATCTTAAAATATCAAAAAAAAATATTAATTTAAAATAAAAATTTAAATTTTTTAAAAATAAAAAATAAACAGTTCTTTATGGATACACGGTGCCGCAACCTGTGAAACCAGTAAATACGGCGGGGAACAAAATGACAGGTACTCGGCCAATAAATGAGCTTTAATATTGTTCGGTGATCCATAAAATTAATGTATAACCGTTCGTAAAAGAGGAACTTATCGGCTCGCTAGACTCCTCATGTAATAAGCCTGACTTATAAGGCAGTGTTTGGTAATGTGATTAAAATTATATTTTTTAAAAATTTAATTTTTTTAAAATAAAATATTGTTATTTTAATATATTTTAAAATAAAAAACATTAACTTCAACCAATATCATTAATTCCAAGCACCTCCAAAGTAGCTGTCAGTGTCTTACCCTTTCTTCATATGATCTTAATCAATGGGCATCAGGCCATCTGGCCTGTTTTGCCTCCTCTGGGAAACATGTCTCGCCCCCTCACAGTCACGCCACGCGTTTTAATCAACAAAATCACAAAAAAACCTGAAATGAATGAAAGAAACTTCTAGATAGGTGCATTTTTTCCAAATGTTGTTATCGTGGATTTACATTTAAATGGTAATCGATTTTAACGGTGTATTTTTTATAATGGCTAGTTATATTCAAGAAAAAAAATTCAGTATTTTTTCTATTTCTGGCCTCCAAGATTGAATACAGGGAGACAACAAACTTTTTTAACCATCAATCAAATCTTTAAAGATTAATTGATCAAAAGCTTGACCGTGGAATTGAAATTATATATGTTCATGTAGATAATTCAAAATGAAATGAGAAAAACAAATGCAAGATGAGGCCAGTAATGAGAAGTTGAAATTTTGATTTCCTCTTTTCAGATCATTTGTAGCCACAATGGGATTTTGCATCTCGAGATCATCTTCCCAATATCCTTACTTTCTAGAAATTCTCAATGAGGTTTTTGTGATCCAATGTCTTAAATTCGGCAACTAACAAGCCTCTACACTCTTGCTGCTTTCGCCAAGATGAGAGACATTCTTCCTACTTTCCAACGCCAACAAGCGTTGGCTTATGTACCGAGTTGAGCCTTGGCTGTCTCAACTAAAATTGGGATTTGCTGCAAAATAAGCGAGCACGCCAACAAATGGCGCATTAATATAAGTCGTTGGCTCGGACTTTCTAAAATCATCTCGATTATCATCATACGAATCATCTAGACTAGGTCCACCCACAATGGCCCCAACATGAACATTAGGGTTAGGATTTGATGAATTAAAGTAGACTGAACCCTCTTTGCAAGCTATAAATTCAGGGTGATCCTTAACCGACGGCAACGACGAGCCACGGTGATGAATCCGTTGAGGATAATGATCACTATATCCGACCATATAAGACAACCCCATAGGGTTATCACCTAAAATGTAATCAACTTGCCTCTTCGCTTGTTGACGAAGCGAATATGGACCGACATTTACATTTCCACAGATGACCGCTTGAGATGTTCGTTCGAGGTAATTTGCATAGGCAACTAGCAAGAACGAAATTGTTGTTGCATGCTGCAGGTTGCTCCCTCCTGGCTTGTAGATGAGGCCACCAGGACTGTATTCTATGTGCGAGGATGATGATTCAGGTATAAGGGTGCACATGAAGCTATCGGCCGATGCTTTGTACGATTGGAGAGAGTACATGTTTCCTTCTAGAACTTCCTACAGCACAATAATTAAAACAATATTAAATCTCAACGACAAACTGATGTGCATCAGGGAGCTTGGTCAAATCTCCCGCTAACCTTGGAGACAAGAACATTAAGACCAGCATGTTTGTTGTCCCAGCCAAACTCATTAATGTTGTCATCAGCACCAAGGGTCTTGCCATTATTTTGCAAGTAACTAAGGTAAGTGTCATCAGAAGATGCCCTTCTAAGCCAGGCTGCTCCCCATAGCAACTCATCCTGATGAAATTAACCAGACAAAATAGAATATGATCAGGCTGGATTTATTAATTTAATAAATCCTTTATCCAAAGTCCAAACTACGTACAATAGATCCTAGGAGACAAAAACATGTGAACAAAGCCTACTCTGCATCCTTATAATGGAAGGGGGGGAAAAAAAAGAGCTTGTAGATAGCATACTGCTAATTAATCAAAGTGGTGTCTGCTTACTTGATAACCATCAAAATCACAATAGAACGGGCATGCACCATCTCTTATATTGGAGTTGTCACTGTAAGCTCCTCTATAACTGTCAGCAAATTGGAAGGCCTTAATGGCATTTCTTAACAATGTTTCTGCGTAACCTGGGTCCGACGATCGAAATGCCATAGACGAGGCCGCCAGAGCTGCCGCAGTCTCGCCGGCAACATCAGATGCCGGGTTTGGTGCATCCACGGCATAGACAGTCCTAGGAGTATCCATGTCTTCCGGTCTTTCCCAACAATTATGGTCTGCATGTGGATCTCCCACCTATAGAATAAAAATAGAGTACTAATTAGACAGCCAAATCAAATTATTATGATCAAAAAAAGAAAAAAAACAGGATATATTATGTTTAGATTATAATTAATTAGTAGTATATGGGCTTAATTAGTCCTTAAAACTAATGGTAGATCAAACGTCCTGTCAAGGAAAGTGAAGCCACATCCAGTTATTTCAGAGGAGGCTAGATTCTCATCTCCAAACAACATCCATCCATGAACATAAGCATGATGGGCCC
>Ga0325401_1007014_pt1 | contig 10933 bp, 10 predicted proteins | sample PopdelMetagenome_FD_205666 | JGI IMG/M metagenome (GOLD analysis project Ga0325401, IMG submission 205666) | Populus deltoides microbial communities from Bellville, Georgia, United States - Xylem-PdKOR-R2 | ecosystem: Host-associated > Plants > Phyllosphere > Stem > Wood/Secondary xylem | place...
GGCGTGGCCTATCTGTTTCGCTGTCCCGAGAAGCAGCAACCATTGGCTGAGCGCAGAAGCTTCAGCACCTGTCATCTTCGTCCGTCTCAGTGCCAGCTTTCAAGAAAAGGAAAGCAGGACAGAGAAGAAGGGAAAGAGAAGAGAAGAGAAGAAAACAGGGAGAAGAAAGGAGAAAGAGGCAAGCAACACAGGAGAACGCCAGACGAACGCAGGCAACGGAGGACTGAAAAAAGGGCATCGCCAGCAGACCAGGTAAGCTGTCTTTTATTCCCAGCTTTTGCATGCATTCTGAGTTGCATTTGTTACTGTTCAAGTGAAATTTAATTCACTTGAACAGTAACCGGGCAAGGCATGTGTATTTTTTTTTTGTGTGTGTGTGTTTTTTTTTTTTTTTTTTTGTATTGTAAAAATAGAAATCTATGAAAAAGAGAGCACGTTTTGATACCACGTTTTTGAGACCGTTTCAAAAGAAAAGGAGATTTATGATTTTCTATCATATTTATTTTAAGGTCTGGTTTTTCTTTTGTATTGTAAAAAATAAAAATCTTGTATTTAGAATACCACGTTTTCGACGCAATGTGACAAATATACATATATAGCAAAAAAATTATGTTTTCTTGTGTGTTGCATACGGCCAATACCCTAACATATTTTGAACTTTTTTTATATACAAAAAATATTGGAAGTTTTGAAAATGTTTTTTCACATAGATTTCTTAAACACAACAAAAAAATTGTTTTCTTGCATTTCTGGATTTTACAACATGTTTGTAAAACTCCAAAGGGTATCGGCCAATATTCAAAAAAATATAAAACTCTTATTTTGGGGGGAATTCATCTATTATTCACCGCTAATGTTTGGATAAAGAAATCCTTAAAGGAAGAATATCCAAAATATTATTGGGAATAATTTGTTATTATTCACTGTTAATATTTGGATAAAGAAACCCGGAGTGATAAATATCCAAAATAATTTTCTAGGAATAATAAATCCGCACCCATCCTTGAAAGAAGCCTTGATTATAATCGAGAACATTTCAATTTTTTTACTCCACGGTTTACGAGCCGTGAGAGTATAAAACACTAAGACAAAAAAAAATAAGTTTTTAAAGCACTCTAGATTTCTAAATTTTTATCCCTCCTCCTTGCGATTTACGAGTTGCAAACTCTTGAAAAACTAAGGGGAAAATGAGCTTTTAAAGCACATGGAACTTCCTTGGATTTCTATCTTAATAAATTTAGTTTGAATCAAACCTAGAAAAACTGATGGGATTAGAAAACACCAACACTATAGCAATTATAAAGCAAACCAAACACCAAGCAGCTTACCTTAGGTAGGGCGTACTAGGGGTGCTAATACCTTCCCTTTACGCAACCAGTCCCTTACCTTAGAATCTCTGAAAGACCGGTTAGGGTTCCTAGTGACCAAATACTAGGTGGCGACTCCGTTATTCACAAAAACAGAAGATGACCCCGAAACCAATCGAGGGATCGCCACGACGCCGCGAGGGTGCGACAGGACTAACGAAGTGAATTATACGCAAGTGGACTAGAAGGGCCCATACCTCCTGCCATTCTTTCTTTAGAGAAGCTGACAGATTTGTGAGTCAAACTACTTCCTGAGATGCATAGCAATATATAAATACAATGATTTTGGTGTTTCCTCTTTGAAGAAGACAGAAAGAATAAAGGGAACTATAACACATTCTTTTCTTTTCAATGTACTGCAGGAGGATTACTGATATGTCTGGACCAGAGTTTAATTTAACCAACACCCCCCCAGAGTGAAAAATTTGTTCGTCAACTGTCCGTAAAATGTCTAAAATAAACTTGAGAACATGTTCTATTGAGAACTAATTAAGCCGATCTTTAATTTCTTTGAAGGGTTTTACGAAACATCAATTTAACTGGTGTGATCCCGACAGATGTGTGGAGATCGGATTTTCTGAAAACGCTGCAAGTCTTAACACCTTCACTCATCACCTTATATGTGCTGTAATGTGATAGAAGTTAAAAACATGAATATATTTTAGTAACACCGCAAAATGATTATTGGCTGTGATTTTTTTTAATTTAGTTTTTAATTGATTATAAAACTTTGATTTTTTTATAATTTTACCCCTGATTTCAACCAACTGACTTAGTAAAATTAAATTTGGTTTCTTATAATTTCAATCTTCTCAAATAAGCCCAAATTGATTTTTTAAACTTAATTTTTCACCAGTTAAGCCTTTAATAAAATTAATTTAACTCATTTAAATTTTAATTATATCTTTGCACTTGATTACATCCTTTAATTCGACTCAAATTAATTTTCAAACATAATTAAATTTTAATTTTCTCAATGATTAAATCAAATTGACCTATTAAAAATTTAATTATGCCTATGAACTTCATTGATGTCAAAGAAGCATCTCAACTCAATAGCTTGAACTTTTAGGTGAGGTCCCAAGATATAATTAATATTATTATTCTTTAACACACCCTCAAGTGAAAGCTTGTTGAGCTTGAAACTTGTACAGACCTACATTACCTTGTGTTTAATTTTTATCAAATAAATGGGGATAGTGGGATTCAAACTCGTGACCGTTTAGTCATCAAGGCTCTGATATCATGTCAAAGAACTATCTCAACCCAATAACTTAAACTTTTAGGTGAGGTCCCAAGATATAATTAATATTATTATTCTCTAACAATTTCTATGTAGATCCGTCCAATAATCATTTAATTTGACATTGAATCTACATTGTTTCCTTAATCTTGGGTATAATGAGGTACAATTAGGCTTCAAATTTCATTCAAAATTACAGCTTGATTTTCCTATATGTTTGAGATCCTTCTCGACCTTCTTTCTCCGCGTCAGTAGTCTTTATTTTATTTTTTTGTTTTTGTTTTGGAAGAAAAAGAAGTGAACTTGAGAAATAACCTAAAAATAGGTTATGACATTTAGCAACTATATTATATTCTTTGTCATAGTTACCTTTGCAATCATAACTCGTTTAGTGTCAAGTAATGTTAAAGTATCTTTCATCTTAATCCCATATCCCTTCTTCAACAATTGTCCCATATCCCTTCTTCCACAATTGTCATTAGCTCAATATGTTGTTTTTCACTGTTAGTATATAATAGATATCACCAATACATTGATGAATTCCATCTTTTAATTTAATCAAAATCATTTATTTTTCTTTGATGACAACTTTTGAATGATCTACAAAGGTGACATTGCCTCTAATTGCTTTATCAAGCTCCATGAACTTGTCTTTATCTCCACACATGTGGTTGCTAGCTCAATTTTCTAGATACCACCAATTCTCTTTGCCTTGCATTCTCTTATTATGCATTTATAGTAGGGTGGCTTCTTTCTCTTTTTATATTATAAGATTTTCATTCTCCTCAAACCTCTTGGTTGGAATCTAGCAATCCCTAACATAATGACCTGCCTTTTGACAGTTATAACATTTAACTTTTGATTTGTCAAACCTGGATCTTGGATTGTCATTTTTAGTGTAACTGATCGACCGGTTTGTTTCATGTGGTCGACTGATTGATCTGTTAAGGTTGTCTTGGCCTCCTTTTTCAAATTTGCCTCTTACTCCTCTTTCTGTGTTTTGTTCATGTCCTCTACCTCCTTAGGAACATTCAAAACCCTCTTGCTTTGAAATAAGTGTTTGTGCGTCCACATCCTTTTGAATCTCATTGACTCTTTCCTCATGGATTTATAATTTTCCCATGAGACTTTATATTGAGAGAACATCCATATTTTGTGATTCCTCTATCGGGATAACCATATAATGGAACTTTTTTTGTAGCGAGCGTAGAATCTTCTCTACCACATGTCTCTTCCATCTTCTCTCCATATCTCCTCATTTGATTGTATATGACTAATACTCTGGCAAAGTATTCTGAAATATTCTCTGATTCAAGCATATGTAACTTTTCAAAGTCACCACATAGCTTTTGTAAACATACCTTTCTCTCACATTGTCAACTCTTTGATCTGATTCTTCCAAAATTTCTCATGCATGTTTGACGGCGGTTGCATTAGCCACTATCTCAAAAATGACATCATCTAGACATTGATAGATGATTATGAGTGCTTGTTGATTCTTCCTTCATGCCTTTTGCATGACCTCCTTTTGGGCTGAAGTCAACGTTGCTCTATTTATAGGCTTCTCAAAGCTTTTTTCAAACGTCTCCTATATATCTTTGGAAACTTAGCTAAGCTTTTACTCAAATACACTAAATTTCACAGTTGCCCTTTGTTAACCTATGACATTGAAGTGAGAAGTTTGAATTGACCATGACAAATAATCAACACAATAATGTAAGGTCAAAAACTCAAGAACAAGAACAAGAAGAAGATTGAGAGAAATGAATACTTTGTTAAGTGTTTCTCTTTAAGCCCCCTTAGCTATTTTCTCTCTTTTTATATTTATAGTAATGTTGAATTACAAGCCTTTTTATAAATATAAAATCCTAAATAATTAAGGAATTAAACTAATTCAAGGAAATCCTAATCTAAACAGAAATTGTATTATTACAACTGAACCGGTTGACCGATTCTTAATCCAACTAGTCGCATTGTCTCAACTGGTTGACCTGTTATCAACCAATCGATCGAGTCAACTAATTTATAGAAATCAATTTACTTTCAACATTTAAAACCTTATTTCTAAACTTTCTTCCACGCATTCTAAACACTTTAACATCCTCCACATTTAACTTGGTTTGTGTTTAACCATGAACCAAATGAAACATAAGTAAAAATAATGCAGGTATTTGCATTTCGCAGAAGCTCCAGCTTGTCTATTGCAAAACTACTTACAAAGTTGCAACGAATATAGAGAAAAAAGATTTTAATATCGAGGAGGCTGCTAATTGATCTAACAAAGCTTCTATAGTATTCAATGCCAATGTGACAGACAATACCTTGGAGATCCGTTTATACTGGAATGGAAAAGGGACTACTTGCATTCCAAAAAGAGGAAATTACGGTCCTCTTATTTCTGCAATAACTGTATGCTCAGGCATGTTATATATATATATATATATTCCCAGCATTTCATTTGAAAGTCACTGACTTTGCGAATTTCATTCATATACAATGACCTTTATCAAATAAGTTAAAATGAAAACCAAGCAATGATATCATAGCTTTATTGATGAAGTAATTATGAGTTCAAATCTGTCATTTCCCCCACCGGTTACATAATTAACAAACAAATTCTTCCTTATGAACCTGGCTTTGATTTTCATCATAACTGTATGTAAGCTTCTACTCAGTTCATTATACCATCTAAGAAGCACTTTATGGTTAGTTGTTTTCAAGCCAGAGAACTTATTGTCCAGGTGAGAAGTAAACTGCTGCCCTACAGTGATTTATTGTCCCATTGGCTTTCTGTGTTTGTACGTGTAACTTTGTTTAATTTCAGAACCTGGAGAACCAAAGTGAAATACCTATCGTGGTTGGAGTTGTCACTTCAGCCGTACTCAAATTGTTTTCTTGGTAATGGGTGTCATTTGTTGGAAATTCTATTTTAGAGACAAGTTCATGAGAGAACGAGGTACGGTGCTGTTCGGTAATGCAGCCGTATCAGAGGTTAAAATAAACTATAGTTTCTATGTGTTTGGTTATGTAAAAAAAAAAAAGAGTTTTATTTTGATGGGATCCACAGTAATTGTGGCAGCACCTATGGCTGATAAGAAGCTGGAAAATTATGCTTTCCAATAGCAGCTAACCTTATTTTTTAAGATTCTTTGTATTTAACATTATTTAACGACATTATATAAATTAGAATGATATCGCATAATGACGTGACACTTATAAAATTGGATGAGAATTTTAATTTTGTTCCTGATAATATTTTACTTGATGTTGTTGCACGCTCAATAAACCATGAAAATTATAGTCCTTGTTGAATGAATTCCGTACGTTTATGGAATTGTAGATAGTTTAATGGAACAATAAAAAATATTTTACATAAAGTATTATTTATTTTATGATATAATAACAATAGTTAAATTTATAATATTTAAATTAAAAACCATCAATATTAATATATATTTTTAAAAATTATTTTATAACCTCAATTTCAAAACCATTTTTAACCAAACACATTAAATTACTTTTTATTCAACCTCAATTTCAACCACAGTTTTAACCAAATATATATTTTTTCAAATCAACCACAGCTAAAAATATTTTGTATAAAACAACTTTTTTCAAACCATAATCACAACCGCTTTCACAGCACCAAACACACCAACATATTGAAATCAATCATCTGCGTGCTAAAGCCTTTTCCTTAATTAGTTAATTAGCAGCTATTACACACGCAAACATATAGAATATAACACATCCGCGCATTGATGATGTTGAAGCATTTCCCTTGTGTCACCAACAATTATGTGCAGATCTCAAGGGGCTAGATCTGAAAACTGGTTCCTTCACTTTGAGGCAGCTGAGAGCTGCCACTAACAATTTTGATTCTGCTGGCAAAATTGGAGAAGGTGGATTTGGCTCCGTATACAAGGTCTGTCACTCTAATATTCTCTTGCATATTATCCCAGTTGATCATTGGACCTTTTGTTTGATCATGCAAAATGTCTACAATAAATTCAATGCAGGGTAAATTGTCAGATGGAACTCTCATTGCTGTTAAGCAGCTATCTCCTAAATCCAGGCAAGGAAACCGAGAATTTGTGAATGAAATAGGCATGATATCTGGTTTACAGCATCCCAATCTTGTAAAGCTTTATGGATGCTGTATTGAAGGAGATCAGTTGCTTCTGGTGTACGAATACATGGAAAACAACTCCCTCGCCAAAGCACTTTTTGGTAACCATAATGGCATCTGATTAATTTCCAGTAAAATCTTCTTCTTCTTTTTTCAATAATAGCATCGACTAGCAAAGTTGAAGTCATTTTATTTAGTGAACCTCCTTTACTGGATTAGCTACAGGTTCAGAAACAAGTTTTCTGATGCTGGATTGGCCAACAAGATATAAGATATGTGTTGGAATAGCCAGAGGTTTAGCATTTCTCCATGAAGAATCTGCAATCAGGATTGTTCACAGAGACATCAAAGGTACAAATGTATTACTGGACAAAGATGTTGAAAGTTAAGCTGGTTACTTCTTTTAAAACTTCAGAAGTAAATCCTGAGGTTATAACGAGAAGAATGAAGAAATAGAAGAAGTTTCTGTTAGAAGCAGTTACAGCAGTTAAAACAGTTAAAGGCAGTTATAGCAGTTATAGTTGTTTTTTCTGTTACAAATCAGTTACAAACCGTTTCTTACATGTGTAAGAATCGTGACCCTCCATTAATGGATGGATGAGATGATCTTGATTCCTAAGATAGTGGAATCAGTTACATGCAATGTGTATAAAAGCAGAGTTGTTGCATTAATGAAGAGAAGAAAAAATTCTTCTCAATCTTCTCTGCGAAACTTAAATACAATTCTTTTCTAAATACTGCAAAAAAACAAACATGGTATCAAAGCTCGCAAACTGATTCCTAAGAGGGGCATAAACTGTGAGAAACAAATTGATTAAACTGTTAATTACTCAAAAACATGGTAGGATCAAGCTCTACTGGAGGAGATTTAAGAACTCCACAGTTCAATGGCACAAACTACGACTTTTGGGCTGTAAAGATGGAGACAATCCTCATAGCATTTGATCTATGGGATGTAATAGAAGCTGGAATACAATCTCATCAATCACCTGAGGGTGCAATGGGATCAGGCGATGAAGAGAGTGAAGCTGAGCAAACTACATTGCGAACATCCACTACATCCAGAGAAGATAAAATCAAGAATGCAAAGGCACTAAGCCTAATACAAGGAGCATTAACAGACGACCTCTTCCCACGCATAAGAAATGAGAAGACTGCAAAGGGAGCTTGGGACATCTTGAGCAGAGAATTCAGAGGAGACAAAAAGGTTAGAGCTGTAAAACTTCAAGCTGTGAGAGCTGACTTTGAATACCTGAGATGTCAGAAAATGAAAGCCTAGATGGATATCTAGCTAAGTTCTTTGCGACTGTGAATAACTTGAAATCATTAGGAGAAGATGTACCAGAAAACAGAATTGTGCAGAAACTGCTAATGAGTCTAAGCAGAAGATATAAGTCCATTGTGTCAATCATTGAGGAGACACGAGATCTTGATGTCTTGAGAGCAGAAGAAGTCATTGCTTCTGTTAAAGTCTATGATAAGAGGGAGGATCTACATGATGATAGGGATAAGCTAACAGGAACAAAGAAAGCCTTTAGTAGCTTAAAGGTTGGAAACAATCAAGCCTACAACTCACACAAGGGTTTTCATAGCAGACCTTCTCAAAGATGGCAATCACAAGACAGGAAGGGATCAAATTCTTTTCCAAACAGAAACTTAAACACCTACAACAACTCTAACTGGAACAACACTGCTTGGGGAAGTAGTCAAGCAAGTGTAAAGCCACAGTGTCAAGTCTGCCAAAAGCAACATTTTGGTCTGTGCAGACACAAGGGAAAACCAAGATGTGGAAGATGCAATCGGTTTGGTCACATTGCAAAAGACTGTGAAAGTCACAGTCACAAACAACTAGCAAATTATGCAAAAGAAGAGAGAGTATCCACTGGAACCATGTTCTATGCTTGCCTTTCTGCAAGTTTGCAAGATAGAAAGGTATGGTTTGTGGATAGTGCATGCAGCAACCACATGACCTCCAAAGAATCTGAGCTAATCAATATCGATAGAACAGTGACCTGCAAGGTAAAGATGGGCTCTGGAGACCTTGTGCAAGCAACTGGAAAAGGCACATTGGTTGTGGAAACTCAGCATGGAAAAAGATATATAAAAGAGGTATTGTTTGTTCCTGGATTGGATGAAAATCTATTAAGTGTAGGTCAGATGATGGAGCATGGTTACTATATCCTCTTTGGAGGAAACAAAGCAGTGATATTTGATGATGAAAGCCTCAACAATGTTATTGCAATAGTGACCATGGAAGGAAATCGATGCTTTCCACTTTCACTTGAGTCCATCACACCAGCAGCAAGGAAAGCTTCAGTGACTGAGGACTCCTGGATATGGCATAGAAGACTGGGACACTTGAACTTTAAAAGCATGAAGAAGATGCAGCAGAAGGAGCTCGTATGTGGACTTCCTGTTCTGACAGAAGTAGAAGATGTATGTGCAGGCTGTGCATCAGGCAAACATCACAGGGAGAAATTTGACAAAGAGCAAGCGTGGAGAGCAAGTTATCCACTGGAATTAATCCACACTGATCTGTGTGGACCAATGTAGAATGAATCTGTGGGAGGGAACAGATACTTCATCACATTCATTGATGATTACTCAAGAATGTGCTGGGTATACTTCCTCAGAAACAAATCCAATGCACTCAATGTGTTCAAGAAATTTAGAGCATTTGTTGAGCTGCAAAGTGGATATAAATTGAAGAAGTTGAGAAGTGACATAGGTGATGAATATACCTCAAATGAGTTTGAAGAATTCTGTGCATTACAAGGTATGGAGAGGCAGCTAACAGTTGCATACTCCCCTCAACAGAATGGTGTTGCAGAGAGGAAAAACAGAACGATTTGTGAAATGGCAAGGTCCATGCTGTTGGAGAAAGAAATGCCAGTAATCTTCTGGGCAGAAGCTGTGAATACAGCTGTGTATATTCAGAATAGATGTTATACAACATCAGTCATTGAAAAGACTCCATTTGAAGCATTTACGGGAAGAAAGCCAGGAGTCAAGCATCTAAAGGTTTTCGGTTGCTTGTGCTACACTCACATCCCATCATCACTAAGGTAGAAATGGGATAGCAAAACTAGAAAGGGAGTGTTTGTTGGATATGGTAGCTGTGAGAAGGGGTATAGAGTATATGATTTGAAATCAGAGAAGGTTGTTCTCTCAAGAAGTGTGATTTTCAGTGAAGATAGAGCATGGAATTGGGAAAGAAATCTGATGAACCAAAACCACTTGTCTCTCAATCTTGAAGGAGGTGAAGTTGAAAGTGAAAATTTTGTAGAAGACCTTGCTGCAGCTCAACCCGATAATATTGAACACTGCCATCAAAAGTCTACAGTTGGAGAGTTAGCTGAGAATATTGATAGTGATAACAGTCAACAATCCTCACCTAGCTCTACTCCAGTAAAACTGAAAACCTTGCAAGATATATATGCAAGGTGTCACATGTGCATCATGGAAGGTAATTTGATCATTGTCTCAATCTATGTTGATGACATTGTTTACACTGGCAGCAGTGAAAGGTTGCTTAGTGAATTTAAAAGAGAAATGATGCAGAGGTATGAGATGTCTGATCTTGGGCTCCTTCATCATTTTCTTGGCATGGGAATACTGCAAACCGATCAAGGGGTATTTATTCATCAAAGCAAGTATGCCAAATCCTTGCTTAATAAGTTTGGACTTGATGACTGCAAACCAGTCTCCATTCCCTTGGCCACTAGAGAGAAACTGAAAAAGGTGGATGGAAGTGAGTTGGCTGATGAAGGACTATATAGAAGAATAGTAGGGGTTTACTATATTTGACAGCAACAAGACCTGATCTAATGTATGCTGCAAACTTATTATCACGGTTCATGACTGGACCTACCAAGATTCACATGGGAGCTGCAAAAAGAGTTCTAAGATATGTGCAAGGAACTCTCAGCTATGGCATTGAATATGTGAGAAACCAGTCAGCAACTCTTGTTGGATTTTGTGATGCAGATTGGGCAGGAAGTGAAGATGATAGCAGGAGCACTTCGGGCTATGCATTCAGCTTTGGAAGTGGAGTATTCTCCTGGTCCTCTGTGAAACAGAACACAGTAGCATTATCAATTGCAGAAGCTGAGTATGTCTCAGCATCAGAAGCAACTGCTCAGGCCATTTGGTTACGGTTTGTGCTTGATGATTTTGGTGAAATGCAAGCTGAGG
>Ga0325401_1007016_pt1 | contig 10933 bp, 7 predicted proteins | sample PopdelMetagenome_FD_205666 | JGI IMG/M metagenome (GOLD analysis project Ga0325401, IMG submission 205666) | Populus deltoides microbial communities from Bellville, Georgia, United States - Xylem-PdKOR-R2 | ecosystem: Host-associated > Plants > Phyllosphere > Stem > Wood/Secondary xylem | place...
CCGTCGCGCGGCAGCCTGAAGGGGGTCCAGGGGCCCCAGGCTCCTGGCGGGTGAGGTCCGGAGAGGGCAGAGCCCTCTTCGGTCCCGCAAGCGAAGAACAAGGCGCCCCCCTACCCCGCGGCCGCGAGCCAGGCCCGCCATCCCCCGTGCCCGGTGATGTCCGGCGCCCCCTCCACCCCGGCCGCCTCGGCCAGGAAGCCGAGGCACGGCCCGCTCTCCAGCGCCACCGTCCCGAATCCCAGCGGCGGCGGCACCCCGGCCAGCAGGGGCCCGATGGCGGCGGCCGGCAGGGCCCAGACCTCGCCCTCGATCGCCCCGCCGCCCGCGGCGCGGACGAGGCCGGGGCGGTTGCCGAGGGCGTGCAGGCGGTAGGCCGCCTCCGTCCGGTCCGCCCGCAGGAAGCGGCCGCCGAGGGCGGTGACCTGGCCGTTCAGCGGCAGGCCGGACATGTGGGCGCCGATGCAGAACAGCGCGGTCTCGCCCGGCGCGGGGCCGTCCGCCGGGGGCGGCGGCGGGGTCGGCTCCTCCGTCGCGCCGAGGCGGAGGCCGGCCGCGGCGTGGAGCGCCCCGCCGGCGGCGACGAGGGCGCGCTCCGCGAAGGCCGGCGCGACGAGGGTGACGCCGGCCGGGCGCCCGTCGCCCCGGAAGCCCGCCGGCACCGCGATGGCGGAGAGGTCGAGCAGGTTGACGAAGTTCGTGTAGGTGCCGTTGCGGCTGTTCGCCGCGATCGGCTCGGCCGCCACCGCCTCCAGCGTCGGCGCGCCGGGCGCGGTGGGCAGGGCGAGCAGGTCGAAGCGGGCGAACAGGTCGCGCGAGAGGAGGCGGGCGCGGGCCACCGCGTCGAAGTCGTCGAAGGCGTCCACCGTGCGGCGGTGCAGGCCGCCCTCCAGGATGGCGCGGGTGGTGGGGTGGAGGGCGTCGGGGCGCGCCTCGACGATCCCGCGCAGCGCCGCCGTGCGCTCGGCCACCCAGGCGCCGTCGTAGAGGCGGCGGGCGAGGGCGAGGAAGGGCGCGACGGGGACGCGGGCGACGGTCGCGCCGCCCTCCTCCAGCCGCCGCAGCGCGGCCTCGAACAGCGCGGCGTCGTCGGCGGTGTCGAACAGCAGGTCCGCGGCCTCGGGGGCCGCCACGCGGAGGGCCGGCGGCACCGCCCCGCCGAGGGCGCGCCAGCCGGCCGGCGCGGCGCGGGAATAGGGGTCGGCCGCGTCCGGCCCCGCGATCGCCTCCAGCACCGCCCCGGCCTGCGCGGCCGTGAGGGCGAAGACGGAGACGCAGTCGAGCGAGCGGCAGGCCGGCACCACGCCGCGGGTCGGCACGAGGCCGAGGGAGGGCTTCAGCCCGACGATGTTCTGGAACCCGGCCGGCACCCGCCCCGATCCCGCCGTGTCGGTGCCGAGGGAGAAGGCCGCGATCCCCGCCGCCACCGCGCTCGCCGAGCCGGAGGAGGAGCCGCCCGGAACGAGGGCGGGGTCGACCGCGTTGCGCGGCGTCCCGTGCGGGGAGCGCACCCCCACCAGCCCGGTGGCGAACTGGTCGAGGTTGACCTTGCCAAGCAGCACGGCCCCGGCCGCGCGCAGCCGCGCCACGCAGGGCGCGTCCTCCCCGGGGGTGTAGGCGTAGCCGGGGCAGGCCGCGGTGGTCGGCAGGCCGGCGACGTCGATGTTGTCCTTCACGACGTAGGGCAGGCCCCAGAGGGGGCGGCCGGCCGGGCCCTCGGCGGCCAGCCGGCGGGCCTCCTCCAGCACCGTCTCCGCCGGGACGCGGTGGAGGAACAGGGCGGGGTCGGCCCAGGCCTCGATCCGGTCCAGCGCCGCCCGCGCCGCCGCCTCCGGGCCCCCCGCCCGCGCCACGTCCCACAGCATCGCCCCGCCTCCAACCGTTTCCCCGTTCCTCGACCGCGCCGGGACGGCCGGCAAGGCCCCCGCCCCGTCCGAGGGCCGGAACGGGCGGTCGGGGCGATCGCTAGCAAGACCCGCGCCGCGTCCCCGCCCACGCCGCGCCCCCGGCGCACCCCCTCCCGGACGCCCGCGCGCTCGCTCGGAAGTGACGGGCCGGGGGCGGGATACGCCGGGTTATCCGGGCGGCCGCCCCCGGCGCGACGGCGCGAGGCGCGTTTCCTGCCCGGCCACCTCCCTCCTCACCCGGACCGTACCGCGAAGTCACGCATGCCCCCCTCCGCCGAGCACCACCGATCCCCCGCGACGACGTCCGGTCCCGCCGCGCGGGGCGGCGACCCGGACGGCGGCCCGGACGGCGCCCCGGACGGGCACGGCCGCCCGGCCCCCCACCCGACCCCCTGGCCCGCCCCCTGGCCGGGCGAGGAGGCCGAGGCGCTGGCGCGGCTCGCGGCCGGGCTGCTCGACGCCCCGGCGGCCGTCGTGCTCCTCGACGACGGACAGGGGCCGCGGCCGGTGGCGGCGGTGGGCCTGACCGCCGAGGAGGCGCCGCTCGCCGCGTCCCTCCGCGAGGCGGCCCCGCCCCGGGTGGGCGCGGCGCCGGGCGCGGCGCCAGGCGCGGCGTCGGTCGCGGACCTGCGGGCGGACCCCCGCCTCGCCGGGCACCCGCTGGTGGCGTCGGGACCGGGGTTCCGCTTCCTCGCGGGGGCGGCGCTCGGCGGGGCGGCGCCCGGCGCGCTCCTCGTGCTCGACCCGCGCCCGCGGCCCGGGGGGCTGACGTCCCGGCAGGCGGAGGCGCTCGCGGCGCTGGCGCGCCGGCTGGGCGCCGGGCCCGGTCCGCCGCATCCCCCGGCGCCCCCCCCGGCGCCCCCCGCGGCGGAGCGGGGACAGGCCGCGCCGGACGGGCGCCACCGCCCCGCCGGCGCCGCCCCGCGCGACCGGGACGCGCGGCTGCGCCTGGCGACCGCGGGCGCCGGGATCGGCACCTTCGACTACTGCGCCCCGTCCGGCGAGCTGATCTGGGACGACCGCTGCCGCGAGCTGTTCGGCCTGCCGCCCGGCACCCCCGTGACCTACGAGGGGAGCTTCCTGGCCGGGCTGCACCCGGAGGACCGCGACCGGGCGGTCGAGGCGGTGCGGCGCGCGATGGACCCGCGGGGCTCCGGCCGCTTCGCCTGCGAGTACCGCACGGTCGGGCCGCGGGACGGGGCGGAGCGCTGGATCTCGGCCAACGGGGAGGTGCTGTTCGAGGACGGCGCCCCGTCGCGGCTGATCGGCACCGTGCTCGACGTCACCGGCCGCCGCCGGGCCGAGGAGGCGCTGCGCGACAGCGAGGCGCGCTACCGCACCCTGTTCGACACCATGGACGAGGGCTTCTGCGTCATCGAGTTCCTCGACGGCCCGCACGGCCCCCTGAGCGACTACGTCCACGTCGAGGCCAACCCCGCCTACGCCCGCCACGCCGGCATCCCGGACGTGGTCGGGCGCCGCGTGCGCGAGATGGTCGGCGCCGAGGCCGACGACTGGGTGGCGCGCTACGGCCGCGTGCTGCGCACCGGCGAGCCGATCCGCTTCGAGCGCGAGCTCGAGGCGACGGGGCGGCTGCTGGAGCTCTCGGCCTTCCGGATCGAGCCGCCGTCGCGCCGCCAGGTCGCGGTGCTGTTCCAGGACATCACCGCCCGCCGGCGGGCCGAGCGGGCGCTGCGGGGCCTCGCCGCCTCGCTCGAGCGCCAGGTGGCGGACCGCACGCGGGAGCGCGACCGCTTCTGGCGCCTCTCGCGCGACCCCTTCCTCATCGTCGACGCCGCCGGGCGCTGGCTGCACGTCAGCCCGGCCTGGACCGAGATCCTCGGCTGGACCGAGGGGGAGCTCGTCGGGCGGACCTCGGCCTGGCTGGAGCACCCGGACGACCGGGCCGGCACCGCCCCCGGCACGGCCGAGGCGGCGCCGCGGGTCGAGACCCGCTACCGCGCGCGGGACGGCGGCTACCGCTGGTTCTCCTGGACGGCGGTGCCGGCCGAGGGCGGCCTCAGCTACCGCGTCGCCCGCGACGTGACGGAGGAGAAGGAGCGCGCCGCGGCGCGGGCGCGGCTGGAGGACCAGCTCCGCCAGAGCCAGAAGATGGAGGCCGTCGGCCAGCTCACGGGCGGCATCGCGCACGACTTCAACAACCTCCTCACGGGGATCATCGGCGCGCTGGAGCTGCTCGGCACGCGGATGGCCCAGGGCCGGCTGAAGGACACCGAGCGCTACGTCGGCGCGGCCCAGGGCGCGGCGCGCCGGGCGGCGGCGCTGACCCACCGCCTGCTCGCCTTCTCGCGCCGCCAGACCCTCGATCCCAAGCCGACCGACGTGAACCGGCTGGTGACGGGGATGGAGGACCTCGTGCGCCGCACCCTCGGCCCCGCGATCCGGCTGGAGATCGTCGGCGCGGGCGGGCTGTGGGCGACGCTCGTCGACCCGCCGCAGCTGGAGAACGCGCTGCTCAACCTCTGCATCAACGCGCGCGACGCGATGCCGGACGGCGGGCGCCTGACGATCGAGACGGCGAACCGCTGGCTCGACGAGCGGGCCGCGCGCGAGCGCGACCTCGCCCCCGGCCAGTACCTCTCGCTCTGCGTGTCGGACACCGGCACGGGCATGGCGCGCGAGGTGATCGAGAAGGCCTTCGACCCCTTCTTCACCACCAAGCCCCTCGGCCAGGGCACAGGCCTCGGCCTGTCGATGATCTACGGCTTCGCGCGGCAGTCGGGCGGCGGGGTCCGCATCTACTCGGAGGTCGGCGCGGGCACGATGGCGTGCCTGTACCTGCCGCGCCACCTCGGCGAGGCGGAGGTCGCCGAGGTCCTGCCCGACCTGGCCGACGCGCCGCGCGCCGCGGACGGGGAGACGGTGCTCGTGGTGGACGACGAGCCGACCGTGCGGATGCTCGTGCTGGAGGTGCTGGAGGAGCTCGGCTACGCCGCGGTCGAGGCGGGCGACGGCGCCGCGGGGCTGAAGGTGCTGCAGTCCGGCGCGCGGGTCGACCTGCTGATCACCGACGTCGGCCTGCCGGGCGGGATGAACGGCCGCCAGATGGCCGACGCGGCGCGGCTGACCCGCCCGGGGCTGAAGGTGCTGTTCATCACCGGCTACGCCGAGAACGCCGTGGTGGGGGACGGCCACCTGGAGCCCGGCATGCACGTCATGACCAAGCCCTTCGCCATGGAGACCCTGGCCGGGCGGATCCGGGACCTGATCGGGGCGCCCTGACGGCCGGCGCCGGGTCCGGGCCCCGCGGGCGCCGGCCCGCGCGGCCCGAGGGCCCGGCCCGACGTCCCGGATCACGGGAACGCTACCCGTCATGGTAGAAAAAACCTTTCTCAACCCCTTCTTTTGCTCGCGGGACGAGCATTAACATCCATGAAAACCATCACGGGCTGTCCTGCGGAGACGTCATGTCGCTTCCCCTCCTCGATGCCTACCCCGACCCGCTCGCGCCCGAGATCCGGCCGCTCGCGCGGGACGACGCCGCGCAGGAGGCCGCGATCGCGGGCCTGATCGACCGGGCGATGAACGGCCCTCCCCTGCCGGGCACGGTCGGCCGCCTGGAGCTGCTCCGCCACTGGGAGGGCCTGTCGTCCGACCAGCGCGCGCGCCTGCTCCTCTTCGCCCGCGAGATCTCGGACGGCACCCGTCCCGGGACCGAACGCCACTAGCGGGACCACCGGCTAGCGGGACCACCGGCGGACGGCGCCGCGCCCCGGCCCCGCATCCCCGTCCGGGCGCGGCGCGCCCCCTCCCCCGGCGCCCCCCCCGGGCGTGTACGCCCCCCGGCGATCCGCCCTAAGGTCGCGCCGCCAGGGAACGGGGGCGGGGGATGTACCGGATCGAGCGGGGCGACGCGGCGCGCCGGCGCCGCGTGGCGGACTGGCTGTCCGGGCTGGACGGCGTCTCGGACGCGACGCGGGAGGCGATCGTCACCGCCTGGGTCTCGGCCTGGGTCTCCTCCCCCTTCGCGACGCTGGAGGAGATGCCCTACTCCCTCCTCGCCCCCTCCTACCGCCTGATGGACCACGTCAACGAGGTGACGCGCGCCGGCCTCGACCTCGCCCTCCGGGCCGCCGCCGACTTCGGCCGCGCCACCGACCCCGAGACCCTCGTCCCCATCCTCGTCCTGCACGACATCGACAAGCCCCTGCTGATGGTGCGCGACGGCGCCGCCGTGCGCGGCTCCCCCCTCTACGGGGAGCTGCCGCACGGCGTGCCGGGCGCGATGCTGCTGCGCGAGCTCGGCTTCCCCCACCTCGTGGTCGGCACGGTCGCCACCCACGCCACTAACGCGCCCTTCCACGGCTCCACCACGGAGGCCTGGATCCTGCACTACGCGGACCTCTTCGCCACCGACCACGTGCTCATGAGCACGGACGGGAAGCCCTTCTACCAGCGACACTGGGCCTGAGGGGTCCCACGCCCCCCCCGTTCCGTTCGGTACGGGGTCGACACGGCGGAGAAGAAATTGTAGACGTCTCAAAAACAGAGACTATACTAACTTCTGGTTGCTCGCCGCGTTATGTGGCAACCCGCCCGGGCACTCGGCAGCCCGGCGCCCCGATGGAGCCGAATATCCCATGCTCGATACCACCCTTCAGACCGTCGAGAGCAGCAAGGCCGCGACCCCCATCGACGCCCATGTGGGCGCCAGGATCCGCCTGCGACGCACCCTGCGCGGCATGAGCCAGGAGAAGCTCGGACAGGCGCTCGGCCTGACCTTCCAGCAGGTGCAGAAGTACGAGCGCGGCGTGAACCGCATCGGCGCCAGTCGCCTGTTCGACCTCGCCCGCGTGCTCGACGTGCCGGTCGGCTTCTTCTTCGACGACATGCCCGCCGGCGCGGAGGGCGCCGGCCCCCGCGCCGCGGCCCCCGCCCCGGAGGAGGGCGCGGAGGGCGACGTGCTGCACCGCCGGGAAACGCTCGAGCTGGTGCGCGCCTACCACCGCATCGCCGAGCCCGCGGTGCGCCGCAAGGTGTACGACCTCGTGCGGAGCCTCTCCTCCGCCGACTGAGGCCCGGCCGGCAACACGGCCAGGGACGCGACCGGGAACACGACCGGGGACGCGGCGGCCCGCGCGACAGTCCACGCGACGGCCCACGCAACCCTGGCCGCGGCCCCCCGCTGGAGCCCCATGACCGTCGACGGCTGGCTTCCCGACCCCTACATCCTCGCGCTCACGGGGATGGGGTTCCTCGTCGCCCTCGTCGCCTGGCTGCCGCTCGTCCTCAAGCGGCTGCCGCTGTCGCTGCCGATCGTGTGCATCGGGCTCGGCGCGGCGCTGTTCTCCCTTCCCGGCGTCACGATCAGCCCCCTGCCGCTCGACCATCCGGAGGTCGCGGAGCGCTTCACCGAGTTCGTCGTCATCATCGCCCTCATGGGCGCGGGGCTGAAGCTCGACCGGGTGTTCGAGTGGCGCCGCTGGGCGGTCACCTGGCGCCTGCTCGGCATCACCATGCCGCTCGGCATCCTCGCCATCACCCTCCTGCTCGGCCTCGGGCTCGGCCTGCCCTGGATCGCCGCCCTGCTCCTGGCCGCCAGCCTCGCCCCGACCGACCCGGTGCTCGCCGCCGACGTCCAGGTCGGCCCGCCCCGCACCGGGGAGGAGGACGAGGTCCGCTTCGGCCTCACCTCGGAGGCCGGGCTGAACGACGGGCTCGCCTTCCCCTTCGTCCACCTCGCCATCGCCCTCGCCGCCGTCGCCGGCACGGACGAGCCCTGGTTCCTCGAATGGCTCTCCTACCGCGTGGCGTGGGAGATCGGCGCCGGCGTCGTCGCCGGCTGGCTCATCGGGCGCGCCTTCGGCTGGCTCACCTTCCACGTCCCGGCCGAGACGAAGCTCGCCCGCACCGGGGACGGCCTCATCGCGCTGTCCGCCACCTTCGTCTCCTACGGGCTGACGGAGATGATCCACTGCTACGGCTTCCTCGCCGTCTTCGTCACCGCCCTCACCTTCCGCGGCGCCCACCGCGACCACAGCTTCCACCTCGAGATGCACGCGATGACGGAGCAGATCGAGCGCCTCGCCATGATGGTGCTGCTGCTGCTCTTCGGCGGCGCCCTCGTGCGCGGGCTGCTCGCCCCCGTCACCTGGGCCGACGCCGGCATCGCGGCCGCCGTCATCCTCGTCGTGCGGCCGCTGACGGGGCTGGCCGGGCTGGTCGGCTTCCGCGCGGCGTGGGGGGAGAAGCTGACCCTCGCCTTCTTCGGCATCCGCGGCGTCGGCTCCATCTACTACCTCGCCTACGGGCTGAACCACATGGAGCTGGCGGGGGAGGGAGCCGGGGCGGAGCGGCTCTGGGGGCTGGTCGGCCTGATCGTGCTGATGTCGGTGCTGCTGCACGGGATCACGGTGACGCCCGCCATGCGGCTCCTCGACCAGCAGCAGGGCCGCGACCCGGACGCCGAGGAGGCGACGCCGCCGCCGGGGCTGAAGGGACCGGCCGTGACCTGAGCGGCGCGGGCGCCACCCCCGCCCCTTGCGCGCGCGCCGCGCCCCGTCGGATGCTTCTCGCCGATCGCTTTTCGCCGATTGCTTTTCACTGGGCGGCACGGGGCCGGTGCCCCATATTCGCCCGGCGGCCCATGACCGAGGGGGGAACCAAGATGGACACCAACACGCCGGCCGAGGGCCAGTGCCCCGTCGTCGGGCACGGCGGCGACGCCCCGCGCGACGCCAGGACGAGCCACACCACCCGCCTGGCGCGGATGAACCGCGACTGGTGGCCGAACAACCTCAACCTGCACGTCCTCTACCAGAACCCGCCCCGGGCGAACCCGCTGGGCGAGGCCTTCGACTACGCCGCCGCCTTCAAGACCCTCGACCTCGACGCGGTGATCGCCGACCTGCACGCGCTGATGACGGACAGCCAGGACTGGTGGCCGGCCGATTACGGCCACTACGGCCCCTTCTTCATCCGCATGGCCTGGCACGCCGCCGGCACCTACCGCATCTTCGACGGGCGCGGCGGCGCCGGCTCGGGCGCGCAGCGCTTCGCGCCGCTCAACTCCTGGCCGGACAACGCCAACCTCGACAAGGCGCGGCGCCTGCTCTGGCCGATCAAGCGGAAGTACGGCAGCAAGCTCTCCTGGGCCGACCTGATCGTGCTGACCGGCAACGTCGCCCTCGAATCCATGGGCTTCAAGACCTTCGGCTACGCCGGCGGCCGCCCGGACGTGTGGGAGCCGGAGGAGGACGTCTACTGGGGCCGCGAGGGCACCTGGCTCGGCGACGACCGCTACAAGAACGAGCGCGAGCTGGAGGAGCCGCTGGCCGCCGTCCAGATGGGCCTCATCTACGTCAACCCGGAGGGGCCGAACGGCAAGCCGGACCCGATGGGCTCGGCCTACGACATCCGCGACACCTTCGGCCGCATGGCGATGAACGACGAGGAGACCGTCGCCCTCATCGCCGGCGGCCACACCTTCGGCAAGACCCACGGCGCGGCCGACCCCGGCCCCTACGTCGGCGTCCAGCCCGAGAGCGCGGGGATGGAGGAGCAGGGCTTCGGCTGGCGCAACAACTTCGGCTCCGGCAAGGGCGTCCACACCATCACCTCCGGCCTCGAGGGCGCCTGGACCGGCGAGCCCACGAAGTGGACCAACCTCTACCTCGAGAACCTCTACAAGTTCGACTGGGAGCTCACCCGCGGCCCCGGCGGCGCCTTCCAGTGGACGCCCAAGGACGGCGCCGGCGACGGCCTCGTCCCCGACGCGCACGACCCGGACAAGCGCCACCCGCCGATGATGCTCACCTCCGACATCGCGCTGCGCGTCGACCCGGTCTACGGCAAGATCACCCGGCGCTTCCTCGAGAACCCGGACGAGTTCGCCGATGCCTTCGCCCGCGCCTGGTACAAGCTGACCCACCGCGACATGGGGCCGCGCGCCCGCTACCTCGGCAAGCTCGTCCCCGACGAGGTGCTGGTGTGGCAGGATCCGGTGCCCGACGTCGACCACGCGCTGGTGACGGCGGAGGAGGTCGCGGACCTGAAGGAGCGCATCCTCGCCTCCGGCCTCACCCCCGCCGAGCTCGTCTCCACCGCCTGGGCGTCCGCGGCCACCTTCCGCATCTCCGACAAGCGCGGCGGCGCCAACGGCGCCCGCATCCGCCTCGCCCCCCAGAAGGACTGGGAGGCGAACGGGCCCGAGCAGCTCGCCAAGGTGATCGCGGCGCTGGAGGGCATCCAGGCCGAGTTCAACGGCACCGGCAGGACGGTGTCGCTGGCCGACCTCATCGTCCTCGCCGGCGGCGTCGGCGTGGAGGCGGCGGCCAAGGCCGCCGGCCACGAGGTCGCGGTGCCCTTCTCCCCGGGCCGCACCGACGCGAGCCAGGAGATGACGGACCTCGAGGCCTTCTCCGTGCTCGAGCCGAAGTCGGACGGCTTCCGCAACTTCCTGAAGAACGGCACCGGCGACGGCCGCTCCTCCGAGGAGCAGTTCGTCGACCGCGCCCAGCTTCTCACGCTCAGCGTGCCGGAGATGGCGGTGCTCACCGGCGGGCTGCGCGTCATCGGCGCCAACGCCAAGGGATCGCCCCACGGCGTCCTGACCGAGCGCCCCGGGACGCTGACGAACGACTTCTTCGTCAACCTCCTCGACATGCGGACCGCCTGGAGCGCCTCGCCCTCCTCGGAGAACCTCTACGAGGGACGCGACCGCACCTCCGGCCAGGTCCGCTGGACCGGAACCCGCGCCGACCTGCTGTTCGGCTCGAACGCCATCGTCCGCGCCGCCGCCGAGTCCTACGCCTGCGACGACGCGGGGGAGCGGTTCGTGCGGGACTTCGTGGCGGCCTGGGTGAAGGTGATGGAGCTGGACCGCTACGACCTGGCCTGATCCGTCGCTCCGGTGGCCCCAAGGGGCTCCTCGCCCCTTGGATCCCCCGCCAGGGCCCCGGCGGGGGCCCTGGACCCGCGTTTAGGCTGCCGCGGAAAGGGTGGGAGAAGGTGTCTCCGACCCCATCGCACCCGTCCTGCCCTCTCCGGGCGCCTCGGGTCCACGACCC
>Ga0325401_1007017_pt1 | contig 10932 bp, 9 predicted proteins | sample PopdelMetagenome_FD_205666 | JGI IMG/M metagenome (GOLD analysis project Ga0325401, IMG submission 205666) | Populus deltoides microbial communities from Bellville, Georgia, United States - Xylem-PdKOR-R2 | ecosystem: Host-associated > Plants > Phyllosphere > Stem > Wood/Secondary xylem | place...
GGGAAGCGAAGACTTTTCTAGCATTCGATGTTTCTTGTCTTTCACTTTTAATCTGTTTAGATGCCATAAAACTACATGATAGATTACTGAAATCAAGAAATCACTGTGAACATTTTGATCTGAAGTCATGAATAATTAATGCTTTCTTATTCTCTGATTTCGTGATACAACAGGTATATATATACAACCTTACACTTTCCTAACTGAATAAGGAAAGACTAATTACTTCCTAAACTAGGAAACCAAATATTGTAGGAATCCCGCAAATTATAGGAATCCTAATACAAGTTAACATTCCCCCTCAAGTTGGTGCATAGATGTCGCACATGCCTAACTTGTCAAGAAACCTGGAGAACTTGTTACTAGAAACCGCCTTAGTGAGGATATCTGCTACTTGGTCGTCCGTTCCTATGGGAGGAACCTCAATTACTTTGTTATCTAGCTTTTCTTTAATAAAGAACCGATCAACCTCTACATGCTTGGTCCTATCATGTTGCACTGGATTATGAGCAATATCATGAGCAGCTTTATTATCACAAAATAACTGCATCGGTTGGCTATGGTTGACCCCCACATCTTGTAATAGAAACTTAAGCCACAAGAGTTCACAGATACCGAGTGCCATGCCTCTAAATTCAGCTTCTGCGCTTGATCTTGACACAACATTCTGTTTCTTACTTCTCCACGTTACTAGATTTCCTCCAACAAAGGTAAAATACCTGGATGTCAAACGCCTATCATCTGTGGATCCGGCCCAGTCAGCATCCGTATAGCACTCAATTTTAAAATGCCTATTTTTTCGAAATAGAACTCCTTTGCCAGGGCTTCCTTTCAAGTAACTCAATATTCTCATGACTGCACTCATGTGTTGTTCTCCCGGATTGTGCATATATTGACTAATTACGCTCAAGGCATGAGCTAGATCCGGTCTAGTGTGACCCAAGTACATCAATCTTCCTAATAACCGTTGATACCTCCCTTTATCAATCGATCCTTGGGTCCGATCAATACCCAACTTCATTCCTTCAGCCAACGGAGTGGATACCGGCTTGCACGCTGTCATACTGGTTTCTTTTAATAGGTCAAGAACATACTTTCTTTGCGATAGAAATATCCCGGACTTGCACCTCGACACTTCAATCCCAAGAAAATATTTTAAAGAACCAAGATCTTTCATTTCAAATTCTGTGGACAAATAGTTTTTCAAGGCTGCTTGCTCAGCAGGATCGTTACCAGTAACTACCATATCATCCACATATACAATGAGAGCTGTAACCTTTCCATCCCGGTGTTTCAGGAATAACGTGTGATCCCAATTACTTTGTCTATACCCGAATGCTCTCATTGATTTGGTAAACCTACCAAACCAGGCTCGTGGAGACTGCTTCAACCCATACAATGATTTCTTAAGTCTACATACCTTGGGTTTCCGTATGTCCGGATCACTCCATCCGGGTGGAAGGTCCATGTAAATCTCCTCAGTTAAATCTCCATGGAGGAATGCATTTTTTACATCAAATTGTTGCAAGGGCCAATCTAGATTTGCTGCTAAGGACAGTAGAACACAAACTGTGTTGATTTTTGCCACTGGTGCAAATGTATCAGTGTAGTCGATGCCATATTTCTGTGTATATCCCTTTGCCACCAATCTTGCCTTAAAGCGATCTATTGTTCCATCTGCTTTGTATTTCACTGTATAGACCCATTTGCATCCCACAGATTTCTTTCCAACTAGTAAGTCAGTTATTTCCCAGGTAGCATTCTTCTTCAACGATCTCAATTCTTCATTCATTGCATTTTTCCAGCAGGAATCTGCTAAGGCCTCCTGCACACTGTTAGGAATAGATACAGTAGATAATTGATATACAAATGACTTATTTGATTCTGACAGGTGACCGGTAGACACATAATTGTTTAACGGGTATCTCACTCTTGAATCAGAATTTGGCTCACTCATGGAATACTTGTGTTTACACTTAAGATCTGCCTTGTAAATAGGTTTGGGAATACCTCGATTGATACGCTCTGGAAGGTGACGGGGTGGAATTGCATCCGGTGTGGGAGACGATTGGTTATGAGAATTAACAGAGGATGAGTTCATACTTGGATCATGTATACCATCGAAAAAAAAATCCTGTGACAATTGCTGCAGTTGTTGCTCGGTTCTATTGTAAGTAGTAGGCTGCAGCTCATTATCAAGGTCCAGCCTCGTGGGACCAGTGGGCTGTTCTTCCTCCTGCAATGTTTGTTGCTCCTTAGAATCGTTGTTTTTAGTAGCCTGATCACCATAACATGTGGATTGCTGCTCTTCTCCAGGTGCTGTGTACTCCGGGCATGATGACTGCACTGGTTGCTCTTCGTGTAGCTCGTTTCTAGCCATAGGAGAGTAATCAAATGTCAAAACTTCAGTATTATCTCGGGTCAGAACTTCATTGCTTCGATTCTCCTCCTGAAGTGAGGACGTGGAGGGTCTAAAAAACATTTCATTCTCATGAAAATTCACATCCTGTGTAATAAACATTCTTTTACTCGAAGGATGAGAACAACGATATCCTTTCTGGGTAGTAGCATAGCCCAAAAAAACACAACGAATGGCGCGAGGCTCAAGTTTATTATGCCGTTGAGGAGGATGCAGGTGAACAAAAGCTACACACCCCACGACCCGTGGGGGAAGATTGGGAGTTGGTGGACTGCTAATATGAGATGTGAGAGCCTGAAATGGTGTATGGAAGTTGATAGTATGAGAAGGAAGACGATTAATAAGATAAGCTGCGGATGTAAGCGCCTCTCCCCAATACTGTAGAGGCAGATGTGCTGCAATGAGCGAAGCACGAACCATTTCTAACAAGTGTCTATTTTTTCGTTCAGCAACCCCATTTTGTTGAGGAGTATACGGACACGTGGTCTAATGAACAATCCCATGCAGTTCCAGGAAGGAACGAAGTTCTAAATTAACATATTCACCACCATTATCACTTCTAAAAACTTGGATCTTGCTGTTGTATTGCACCGTAATCATTTTATGAAACCTCTGAAAGGCTGAACTAACTTCGCTTTTTGATTTCAACAAAGCGACCCAAGTCATTCTGGTACAATCATCAATAAAAGTAACAAACCAGTGAGCACCACCAAGAGTAGCTATTTTCGACGGTCCCCATACATCAGAATGCACAATCATAAAAGGAATGGTACTTTTATTGAAACTTGGAGGAAAAGAGGTTCGATGGCTCTTAGCCATTTCACAAACATCACATTTAAATTGGGAAACATCAGTCCTGACAAACAAACTAGGAAATAACTTATGTAGATAGCTGAAGGAAGCATGCCCAAGACGTCTGTGCCACATCCAGATATCCGACACTTTATTAGTATTCCTTTGAGACCCATAACTGGAAAGAGCTTGAGTCAGCAAGCTAGAACTGCTGGTGGTCAGTTCCAAGTAATAAAGTTTTCCTCTTCTAATACCATAACCAATCGTCTTCCGCGTCCGGATATCCTTAAAAACACAAAAAAGGGCCAAAAAATAACCAAACAATGTAAGGTAAGGGTTATTTGAGCAACAGACAACAAATTATAATTTAAAGAAGGAACCACAAGAACAGTGTCAAGTTCCATAGTATCAGTAAGGAAAACAGTGCCTTCCCCAATAACAGGGGCGACATTACCATTAGCAACATTGACCTCGGTTTGGGCTGATGTTTTTAGTGATGGAACCTGTCTAGAATTGCAAGTCATATGTTTAGTAGCTCCGGAATCAATTATCCATGTATTATTCATAACAGAAGTAGAAGTACTTAGTGCCTTACCATCTCTACCTGTTGCAGCAACCATGACAGATGCCTTGTCTGCTATCTGGTCTGAATCTGTCCTGGTTTCTGCAATAAAGGCTCGTGACTTGCACCGAGGATCACGGGTTTTATCCCAATTCTCAGGATATCCAATCAGCTCAAAACATCGACTCTTAGAGTGTCCTGGCAGGCCATAGTGTGGGCATTTTCCTTGGGAACGATCCCAGCTTGGCTGGCTAGGCCGAGTTTGTCCTGGCCGGTTTTGTGACCCTCCTCGATTCAACCCAGAGTATGATCCACGGGTTTTTGCTGCCATGGCAGCAGGTTCACTCTTGTCAACCTCCATCTTCATTGCTTCCTTCCTATCAGCTTCACGACGAACATATGCATAAGAAGCTTGAAGGCCAAGTGGGGGATCCTTCCGTAGTACTTCTCCACGTACCTGATCAAACCTGTCATCAAGACCACCAAGAAATATATAGACTCGTTGTCTCTCAGTGGATTTCTGAAACATCTTGATGTCGTTTTCACACTCCATGGATACTTTATTAAAGTGATCCAATTCTTGAAAAATCTCAGTTAGCTCTCCAAAATAGGTTGCCAAAGGTCGGCTATTCTGACGAAGACGTGATGCCTTCTGATTCAATGAATAAATTCTAGCCTCATCATTCTCATCAAAGTAAGCTGCTTTAAGGGAGTCCCAAATCTCCTTTGATGTAGACAACCGAATGTACCGTTTCATAATCTCAGGCTTCATTGAAGACAAAAGCCAACTCTTGATTTTTTGATCTTCAGAGAACCAATCATCATATTTAGGATCGTCTTCATGAGGTGCCTTGATCAACCCACGGAGATATCCCATCTTCTTCCTTCCAGCAATATGGATTTGAATGAGAGGAGCCCATAAATCATAGTTTTTTTCATCCAAAACCATACCAATATTAAAGCTTGAATTTTCTGTCTGCACCATGATTGGAGCAGCTGCTGGAGCATCCTGAGAACCGACCCTCTTTTCTTCAGCCATCTCTCTTACTGTTGGTATAGCCTAAAACTTGTAGTTTTTGATAGATTTTGGAACAATACAGACAGACTTACAAAGCAGGGGAGGGGCAGCAACAACTTTACAGTTGCTCGCTGAAACCGGCAGCAACAACTCTAAGTTGCTCGCTGCAATTACTTAGAGATATGGCAGGAAGCAAAGAAAATTTTAGGGTTCAGTGTTTGCTTTTCTATTTTAGCTCTGATACCAAGAAGAATTAATGCTTTCTTATTCTCTGTTTTCATCATACAACAGGTATATATATACAACCTTACACTTTCCTAACAGAATAAGGAAAGACTAATTACTTTCTAAACTAGGAAACCAAATATTGTAGGAATCCCGCAAATTATAGGAATCCTAATACAAGTTAACAAAAACTACATGATAGATTACTGAAATCAAGAAATCACTATGAACATTTTGATCTGAAGTCGATGACTGTGGATAAAATGCTGTTAATTTGCAGCTTCGCAGGTATTCGATTCCTTGTCTTAATGTTGCTTGTATGCTCCATGATTTGCTTTGAACCACAATTACCAGCTAGGATCGTGGCTGTAGTTCGGTGCTGCCTGCTTTGGCGGAACTTCATTACAGACAGGAAAAGTTAGTAATATTGTCAAAGCCGGCTGATGTTGAAACTAGGAAACTAGGTGGTCTCGTGAATATAGAGCGCTAACTCTAGGAAATTTCGTACAAGAAACTTCATTTCAAGTTCAACGAGGCTGAGGCTTTGGCGGATGTCTAGAGCCACACGGCGAATTACAGAGCCCAACCTCTCACTATTGGTATCCGGCTCCCATTTTTGAATGACGTCTCTATCTTGTTGACAGATGACATTTTTTCAGGAAAAGAGAATGAAGAACTGATGATCACTTCCTGAGTTTGTAGGTAGTTGTAGGTGTCTACTGGCTGAATTTTTTATTAGTATTTTATTTTTTAGGAGGAAATATATAGCCAGAGCTATGAAAAGACAGTGCTCTGAATAGGTAACAATCATATTATAAAAAAGTATAGTAATTTTATATAAGATTTGATATGACTTTTATAATTGATCATATTCACATAATTACTGCATATACGAGATTTGATTTGAATAGGCAGTAATTAGATTACAAAATAATATTTAATCTAGTTCCTATAATTAATCAGATTACAGAATCGCAACTAATCATGTCAACACTCCCCCTCAAGTTGGAGCATAGATATCAGTCATGCCCAACTTGGTAATTACTCTCTGAAATGCCGGCCCTGAAACGGCCTTGGTAAGAATATTAGCTAACTGATATGATGACTGGACAAAGGGAAATTGTATGAGTTTCTGATCTAATTTTTCTTTGATGAAGTGACAATCAATTTCAACATGCTTCGTACGGTCATGTTGAACAAGATTATGTGCAATGGAAATGGTCGCCTTATTATCATAGTGTAGAGTCATCGGTCCCGTATAGTGGATCCCTAATTCTGTCAGGACCCTCTGAATCCATAATAATTCACATACCCCATGAGCCATACCTTGAAATTCTGCCCCCGCACTCGACCGAGCCACCACTTTTTGCTTCTTACTACGCCATGTAACCAGATTTCCATTGACAAAAGTGAAGTAGCCTGATGTAGATTTTCTGGTTGTTTGATCCCCTGCCTAATCAGCATCGGTATATCCCTTAATGCTAGAGACCCCATGTTTTGAGAATAACAAACCTTTGCCTGGGGTACCCTTCAAGTATCGTAAAATTCTATTCACTGCATGCAAATGTTCTTTGCTGGGTGCATGCATAAATTGACTTACGACACTAACGGCATAGGCGATGTCTGGTCTTATATGGGATAAATAAATCAGTCGACCAACCAACCGTTGATAACGGCCCATGTCTGTTGGAACCTGATTGGGAAAGACACCGAGCTTATGATTTATGTCCATAGGGGTTGATGCTGGTTTGCAAGCAAGCATGCTAGTCTCTATCAGCAGATCAAGCACATATTTGCGTTGTGACATGGAAATCCCGTGAGCTGATCTGGCGACTTCAATGCCTAAGAAGTATCTGAGCTGCCCAAGGCTTTTCATTTCGAATGCAGCAGCTAAATGTTCCTGTAACAGCTTCATCTCCTCTGGATCATCAATTGTTAACACCATGTCATCCACGTAAACAATAAGGGCTGTTACCTTCCCATTTTGGTGCTTTATAAACAGAGTATGGTCTGCATTACTCTGTTTATAACTGAATGCTGTCATTGCAGATGAGAACTGCCCAAACCAAGCTCTAGGGGATTGTTTCAGCCCATATAGAGATTTCTTCAAATGATAGACTTTGCTCCTAGTTTCAGACTTGCACTGCACACCCGGTGGCAAGTCCATATACACTTCTTCTTCTAAGTCCCCATTAAGAAATGCATTTTTAACATCAAACTGTTTCAAAGGCCACTCTTGACTGACTGTTAAAGATATGAGAATACGGATTGTGTCAAGCTTGGCAACCGGTGCAAAAGTCTCTTGATAATCCACACCGTATTTTTGTGTATACCCCTTTGCAACCAACCGAGCTTTATACCTGTCAATGCTGCCATCGGTTTTAAGTTTCACAGTGAACACCCATCGACACCCAATTGTCTTCTTTCCTTCGGGTAGGGAGACAAGTTTCTAAGTTGAGTTCTTTTGTAGAGCATGCATTTCTTCATTTACTGCCTTGGCCCAAGCTGGATCTGTCAAAGCTTCCTGCACATTACTAGGGATGGATATATTGGATAATTGATTAACAGTAAGTGCATATGATTCAGATAGCCTATGGTTAGAGACATAATTATTGATTGGATATTGACTCTATGATCGGGTTCATACTGTTTCTTTGGGACACCCTTGTTTGATCTTTGGGAACATCTTGGGGCTACAATAGCAGGATGAACATCCTGGGCATAAGAGATATCAGTAAATACATTGGACTCATCAGATATAGGCTGTAGGAGTACCTGGGATTCAGCATTATGAGAAGATTCGTTGGTTAATGGTGTTAACAAAGGCAACTCTATATTTATTGGTGACTCCGCATCAGTGCTTCTACCCCATGACTCCTCATCAGTGCCGCTGCTCCCAAGCTGTTCAATTATGTTTTCCAACTCAACAAATTCGTTCCTGTCACTCTCTTGTAGCAAATGTTCATTGCTGGATTGCTCCCCCTAAGAGGAAATGATAGAACCTTCTTTTGAATAAAATGATTCAGTCTCACGGAAGGAGACATCCAATATGACGTGTAGCTTTTGATTGTGAGGATCATAACATCTGTACCCTTTCTGTAAGTCTGAACAACAAAAACACATCGAGTGGCACATGGATCAAGTTTAGTTCGTAACACCTTTGGATTGTGAACATAAGTAGTACACCCAAACACTCTAGGCTCAAGGTTTGGAAGGTACGGGGTGGACAATAAGGATTGCATTCGCTGTTGAGGTGTCTGAAAATCTATCACTCGAGAAGGTGTTCGATTGATCAGATACACAACAAACTTCACAGCTTCTCCCCAGTAGTACCGAGGCATGTGCATGCTAAAGAGAGAGGCACGAACCTCTTCTACAATTTGCCTGTTTTTTCGTTCGGCCAACCCGTTCTGTTGTGGAGTATAAGTACATGAGGTTTGATGCCGAATTCCATAATGATGTAGATACTTCTAAACAGAGGTATCCAGAAATTCCATAGCATTATCAGTTTGCCAACTACAAATCTGTTTCTGATACTGAGTACCCACCATACGATGAAATTCCTGAAATGCTGTAAAAACATCACTTTTTTTGTGTAGCAAAGACATCCAAGTCATTCTAGTACATTCATCGATAAATGTGACGAAATAACGGGCTTTCGATATGGTAGAGATTTTTGCTGGACCCCATACATCAGAATGTATAACGGCAAAAGGTTCTGAACTTTTATTCAAATTCGATAAATAAGTAATACGATGACTTTTAGCCATTTCACAAATATTGCAATGAAACTCAGAATCATGAACTACGTTAAAAAGATGTGGTTGTAATTTTTTAAGATATCCAAAGGAAAGATGTCCCAATCGTCGGTGCCATAACCATATTATGGCTCGATCTGTATCTGAACTTCCAGTTTGATATGCTTGACCGAATCTTTGTCCTTCATTTTCTGTAAGTTGTAAATAATAGAGTTTTCCATATTTAACACCATAACCAAGAATCTTCTGGGTCAAATGTCCTGAAACACACAGAATAACGGCCAGAAGGTTACTGTACAATTAAGAGCAGAAGTAATTTGGCCAACTGACAACAGATTATGTTCAAGGGATGGGACAACTAGAACTGAGTTTAAAGTGAGATTTTTAGTCAAGATGATAGTGCCCTCCCCAACAGTAGGGGAGGTACTGCCGTTAGCTGTGGAAATAAAAGAATGTTGGAAGAGTGGAGGGATTGTAATTGACCAGTGTTTCTAACCATGTGATCTGATGCACCTATATCAATTATCCAATTATTATCCTTAGTAATTGCAAAGAATGTATTTGCCTTACTAGTGCTGCTAGAGTGAGCAACATTAACAGTAGGCGGAAGGTTATCAGCAGCAGGCAGTTTATCAACAGCGGTAGTCTGAGCTTTAGCCGTGGTCATCATGGCTTTTCCTGCAAATTTCTTCCTTGGTTTCTTTGAGAAATCCCACCATTCAGGATAACCAATGATTTCATAACACCTCTGTTTTGAGTGTCCCGATTCACCACAATGTCCACAGACGAGGCCTGTGTATTTTCCAGCAGATGAATTATTTCGGTTCTTCATTGTTCTAGAAGCTGGTCCTTGACGGGGTTGGTTTGTAAACATGGCAGAGTGCACGTAGTGCTCACTGGTTATTCGATAGTTCCCCATGTTTGTCTTTGTTGAAACTCCCTCCTTATGCATGCGTATGTACGCTCCAAGTCCAGTTTTGGATCTTGCCCAATATTTCTCCGCGGACTTGCTCAAACTCAGAATCAAGGCCACTTAGAAATATATGAACACGAAGTTGATGCATTATTGAATGCAGCTGGACCACTCCTTCAACTGTCTCTCCTTGAGAGGTAGTTCTGTGATCAATTTCTTGAAAAAGAGCCACCAGTTCATTGTAATAAATGGACACAAGTCTACCCTCTTGTTTGATAGAGAAAGATTTCTGATTTAATTCAAACAGACAAGTTTCATCTGAGCCATCATAGAAGGTCTTCGACACAGCCTCCCATATTTCTTTGGCTGTGGATAGGCGAGTAAATTGCTGCATCAGTAACGGACTCATTGAATCAATGAGCCAACTTTTCACCTTTTGACTTTCGGTGATCCATGTTGCAAACATGGGATCTTCAGGTTTGGGTTTTTTTGCTGCTCCAGTGAGATATTCAGTTTTGTTACGAGCACCAATGTGCATCTCCATTAGTTGAGACCATAACGGATAATTGTTTTCATCTAATATGATGCTGGTAGGGAATGCAGAATTGTCTTGGTGAATAATAATGGGTGATGTTTGGCTATTTTGTGGAACGGGAATAATGGAGTTGAGGTTCGTCATGTAGTAGGGGATTCGTGCGGGATTCGTGTTTGATTAATTAGGCTTTGATACCATGTAGAAAACAATTGTGTCTACCGGTTGAATTTTTCATTAGTATTCTTCTCCTTGTAGGAGGCATATATAGGTAGAGCTCTGAATAGACAGAGCTCTGAATAGGTAACAATCCTATTATAAGAAAGTGTAGTAATTTTGTACAAGATTTGATATGACTCATATAATTGATCAGATTCACATAATTACTGCCTATACGAGATTTGATCTGAATAGACAGTAATCAGATTACAAAATAATATTTAATCTAGTTCCTATAATTAATCAGATTACGGAGTCACAACTAATCATGTCAACAGTAGTAACTCTCCACACATCATGCATATTTCAACGAGGTCAATGTCATTAAGCTCAAGACAATTACAGCAGGATCCACACCAGCAGCTACATAATTTCTGTGGAAAAAGCATACGATTGTAAGATTGAGGCATGAAAACTTCTTAAACTCCCAACCCCACATTAACATATGTTCAATAACCAAACATTTTTAGTATCTCTGATTGTGGAAGTAAAAC
>Ga0325401_1007019_pt1 | contig 10931 bp, 7 predicted proteins | sample PopdelMetagenome_FD_205666 | JGI IMG/M metagenome (GOLD analysis project Ga0325401, IMG submission 205666) | Populus deltoides microbial communities from Bellville, Georgia, United States - Xylem-PdKOR-R2 | ecosystem: Host-associated > Plants > Phyllosphere > Stem > Wood/Secondary xylem | place...
AGCGGGTTGCTTTGTAATTTTTCACTACGACTTTGACCCGAGATGGCAATGACTTTGCAGGCGCATCTCACCCGTAAAGTCCGAATATTAGAACATGGCATCTCAGCCTTTGTTTTTAAGACAGCTACTATCCGCTTTGCATTACGAGATTGTCTTGTTCTGTTTTCTTGCTGATGGAATCTGAAACTCTCGTTTTCAAATCTTTTCTGCCGTCAAATGATTGATTTAGTTAAACGATTCGTTTCATATGAGACTTTACAGTTAGTGTCTTAATTGCCACTAATACATGTCTTAATTGCCATTAGCAGAACCACCTGGTTTAGGGGATCGCGATTAATATACATACAGTAGTCGATGCATGTGAGGCCTCTATTTATTACTGGCTTTGCATTTAACTTCAGTCCCTGATCTTTTGATTGTTTCATTGCAGTCCCTCATGCTATTAATTGTGAGGCCTCTGTTTATTACTGGCGCATGCTGTCTTTTAACTTCAGCGATAAATAAATTATTAAACGGGCCCAGCTCCATAAGTTGACTTATAGCCCATTAATATAAAAAGATGAATATAAATCAAATTTCATTTGGATGTTTATCCGATTAACCTATTCTAACTTTGCCGAGTCAACTTTATTTTTTTTTATTAAGAAATCATTCTATTAATTAAATCAAAATAACATTCTTTTTAAATCGATCCAATTGGAGTCCGAGTCAAACCACGGGTCGGTCAAGTACGATTAATATGTCTGGAGTCCGAGTCAAACCAGGGGTCGGTCAGGTACGATTAATATGTTTGGAGTCCGAGTCAAACCATGGGTCGGTCAGGTATGATTAATATGTTTGTAGGAAGCAAACCCATGCCATCGGAGTCGGAGCGGAGCTGAGCTCTCAATTTGTAAATTGGAATGGCGAATTCACAAATAATAATAACAAAGAGCATAAAAAAGGCTGTCTTCTCTCCCCAGTATTTGCTAAAAAACAGAGAGGAAAATTCCATCTCCCACCTTGTCTCCTAGGGGTATGCGTGTAGAAATCCCCATGGCCTCTAACATCTGACCACTTGGAGACCTGCTTGCCGATCTCCCCCGTCTCTCTCTCTCAATTCTATTGTTTTTTAAGAATCCTGATCTCAAAGGTTCCTTCCCCCCCTCTCTTTCTTCAAATGCTTAGATCTACTCTCATTCTTTTTTGTTTATTGATTTGGTACCTACTGATTCTTCTTTTTTCTTTTTCTTTTTGTTGTGCAGAGAGGGCTTATATTTTTTCGGATTTTTTTCCCGTTTTCAATGGCTGCTCCTCCCGCTAGAGCTCGAGCCGATTATGATTGTCTCATTAAGCTTCTCTTGATCGGCGATAGCGGTATGGCTCTTTTATCTTCTTGTTTTCTTTTCTAAGGATCTTATGGTTTCAATCCCTGCAACCCATTTTTTGTTTTTTTTTTCCTTTCCAATTTCCTAATGTATGCTTCCACTTGATGCAAAGTTGACCTGTTGTGTGGCAGATTTTTTAGTTTTTCCCATGTAAATTGGAATCCCTGACAGAGGAGAGACAGCAACATTCAATCTGACATGAATTTGCTGATTTTTAGATTTTTTAGTTTTTTGTCACTGTGATGTTGTATCTGTCAGGATTCGGTACTATGTAGGAGGAGGGAGAGAACATGCTTGCTGCCTAAATAGATTGTCGGCAGTTAAGCTCTTTGTCTACCTCCCCTTCCCATAAATATCCGAAGAAAGGATATAGATCTAAACATGTTGCCTACTTTATCCCATGTTTCTTTATTCTTGTGTTTTAATTGATGTCATTATGCTTGTCTTTTTTCTTTTTTTTTTTTAGTGGGTGGGTGGGAAATGTTACATCCTTCACTAGATTTGCATAACTGCTAAAGTTTAAATTTATTCTGCAACTAATATTGTGCTTGAGATTTGATTTTTTTGTTGTTGTTTGCCGTCACAGGTGTGGGCAAGAGTTGCCTTCTTTTGCGTTTCTCTGATGGTTCCTTCACTACTAGTTTTATCACCACTATTGGGTGTGTATTCCTTGCGTTCTGGACTTCAACTGAATTATCTGGTTTCTCTATCTTGAAGAAATTCTCTGACTTCCCCAAGTTTATTCTCCATCATGCAGTATTGACTTTAAAATAAGAACCATTGAGCTTGATGGCAAAAGGATCAAGCTTCAAATTTGGGATACAGCTGGTCAGGAGCGTTTTCGAACAATCACAACTGGTATGTTTTATTTATTTATTTTAGGTACTGATATTTCAGTGATAGAAAGGGAGACAGTATTTGTGAAGTCTGGAAACTTTTTCCATTTCAGCTTACTATCGAGGAGCTATGGGTATTTTGCTGGTGTATGATGTCACCGATGAATCATCTTTCAACAGTAAGTTTTTTATGTTCTCAATTGATCAAATCTTCAGATTGCTAACTCACTTAGTAGATTTTATGTGGAACAAATCTTGCTTCTCTGAATGTGTTGTTTGGATTTCCCTACATCTCTACTAGCACCTTCTCACATGTGCTGGCTATTTTTTTGGTGACACTGTATTAGTAGGGAAGCTGCTTTGATTTTTTATTTTACCAAACTGTTTCCTTTCATATTTCACCTTTTCCGTTTTCGACTGTGTTCTCATTAACCAGGCTTTATTACCATTTTCAGACATTAGGAATTGGATTCGCAACATCGAGCAACATGCTTCTGATAATGTTAACAAGATATTGGTAGGGAACAAGGCTGACATGGATGAAAGCAAACGGGTATGTTAGGCAGTTCCTTAATCAACTAATACCATTTGTGAAATTGCTTTTGATTGCCATTTCACAAGTCCTGCTTGCTTGATTATATCTTAGTTCCACTAGCACGGCTGTTTATTGATCCATAGATTTTAGCACACCGAGAATTTATTTTTTTGACTGGGCATATCCATGACAGGAAAAAATTAAATTGCCGTAGTTTATACTTCATAGTTCTAGCAATTCATCTCTCTGTTTCCCTCACTTGGGCATGGATGCTCTTCAAAATGTGAATCACTCTGTGATTCACAATCCTTATTATTTCTTTTCTTTTAGGCTGTGCCAACATCCAAGGGCCAAGCACTTGCTGATGAATATGGGATCAAATTCTTTGAAACTGTAAGTAAAACTTGCAGAACTTGAAGCTAATTGAACTAGCGTTGGTATTTATTGAAAAATATGTGTATTACAGAGTGCAAAGACAAATCTAAACGTGGAGCAAGTTTTCTTTTCAATAGCAAGGGATATAAAGCAAAGGCTTGCTGACACCGACACAAGGGCTGAGGTATTTGAATTTTATGAACTACTATTTTGAAGTTGAAAAGAGTGAGGACCGTCTTTGTGAGAACGCTCTTTAAGTGTTTGAGCATTTTGCTTGCGTTGTGTATTGCAGCCTACGACGTTGAAGATCACTCCAACAGACCAGGCAGGCGGAGGTGGTCAAGCTGCCCAGAAATCTTCTTGCTGTGGTTCTTAAACGCAAGTGATTTCCTAGTGGGAGCATGAATTACCGGTGACACTTTTGTTGAAAAAGAAAAGGGAAAGAGAAGGACGAGGACTAATTCTGATGACGGAAAAGGGGGGCATGTAATTTATCTTATGGCCATTCTTTTCAATCTTGTTTTAGCGTATGATATTGCAGTTTATCATTATAGAATATTATTTGTGGTTCTCGTGTGGCAATGCTTTTCTTCTTTGTTTTTCTCACCTTTTCTTCTCTCTTTTGTTTTGTGTGCGCTTTTCTTCCTCACATCAAATTTGTAGTAGCTTTGGTTAGTTTGTTAATGATGTAAAAATACAATTGCGAATGGATTCCAGCATATGCGTTCAAGATGGATCTGGTGCCCGTTTGAGTTTCTTGCGTTGTCATCAGACCCTTCTGGGTGAAGGCTCCAAAAACTTAAATTCTAGATGATGATGATAATAATAATAATAATAATACCATCAACAACAGAAGACCAGGATTAACGTCAGTCTTGATTGCTTGAAAAAGAAACACTCGGGAGAATTCTTATCTGAGAAACGTAGAAATTAGAGTCCAGCACTGTGGAAAACTTGATCAGTTAATGGCAGCAGTAAGGAAACGCAACGCGAGTTGTTGGCAGTTGGAAAAGCTTCAAGTTGTTTCTCAGTTTTTTTAATTTGAGAATTTTATTTTTTTAATTTCATCTTTCTTCGGCTTTTTATAATTTGTCAATTTTAGTCCCATTCTTTTATATATATATCCAGCTTAGTTTTCAATTTATTTTTTATGAAATTGTTAAATATTAAAAAAAAAAATCACTTCATAGAAATACACTAAAAAAAACCTATTTTCCTGCAAATAAATGAGAACTAATTATATTAAAACATGTCTCATCTTCATTTGGTTTCTTAATCACACTGTACATGAGCACCTCGTCTCACTGATTCATAATCAACATACCAAGTTTTAGATGAATTAGTTCTGCATCATCTTAACAGAAAGCATCGCTTGAACTTTCTCTGCAAGGCATTCCTTGCTGCATAATTCTCTACAGTCATGCTAGTTTCAATGCAAAGAAAAAGGCTGTTCTATTTTACACTTCAAGCAAAATAATGCTTTACAGATTTAGTTCTTCCTTCCCATAGATACGCTGGAGCTCACGAGTTGCAGCTTGGAACGATTCTGAGGAAAAGCGGGAGAGGTGAAAATAGAAGGGAGTTAGAATGCAAGTGTTAGCAAAATTATTGAATGCAAAATGCCTCAAAGTTTTTTACTCTCCCGCCTTCTATTTCTAAGAAAACAGAGTAAGAACTAAAATTCCACAAGCAAAAGTGTGGTTGCACTTTGCACCATGGGTCCTGGTTCTCAACTACAGCAATGCTAAAAGCCTTGCACTTGCAATCACGAGATAGATTGAGAAAGTTATTTCATGCAAATATCTAGTAGGGGATGACTGCCTCAAAAGTTCCTCAGAAACACCATAAATAAATGGATAATCATATTTTACAACCTTGCTTGTATGCACAATTAGTAAGAGTGTTCAAGTCTTTAAAGAATTCTAAACATATAAAAGGCAAAGAGTCAAACAAATATACCCCTTACCTTTCCAGATGCGGAAGGATTTCTGATTAATAGGTGCGCCAAAAACAGTTTGAATCACGTCAAATAACATGCTCTCAGGAGTGCTCCTTAATTCTTGTACTATCTGATAGATAGTTTTTCCATTTTCAAAATATATATGATTGTTCGGGTGTTTTGTCTTGCAACCAGCATGACGTTCAAACTCATAAGCATTGAGCACCTTACACCCAAATTATAAAGCAGATCAGTGGTGTTTGAATAAATTCATCCAGGCAAAGACTATAGCCAATAAGAAGCTTACCTTGGAATAATTACATGATTGGCACCCACAAAGATAGCCAGAACCTTTTATAATGCCACGAAGCTCCTTGTTCAATGCAGAGTACAACAAGGTCACTAGATTGAAAATACAACAGAAAGAAATGGAGCAGTTTCTTTATCAGGAAAAGGGGCCAAATTTAAAAAAGATTTACCTCGCGTGACAAGGAAACATACTTTACAGGGACCCCATCAAGCATACCAGTTGATATCAAACTTCTGACATTTGAAGGAAAGCTGTTTGGAGCTTCTTTTCTGGTAGTTTTCAACTCTGGTCTGTTCTTGGAAACAGGTTCAGTTTTGGATTTAGTCGCCTGCGTATTGCTTGCAACTGCCTTGGCAGTTGTAACCCTCAGCTCCTTTTCATCAACTGCTTCTCGTGTTCGAATAGAAGATTGATCATAAGAGTGGTCATAGCTGCTGAGTGGCCTATCAACAGGTATAATATCATGTGCATCATCAAATCCCCCAAAAGATAATAAATTGGTGTCTTCCTTGCTATATGCATCGCTTATTGGAATAGCACTATCATCAACTTTGATGTAAGTGGAACTTGTTGGACCAACATGGACTTCATCTCCATTGTAGGTGTGACCCATCATTGTGACACTGTTATCTTCTTTATCAAATGCATGTCCCGTTGATATAAAGCTACTTTGGCTTTCCCTATGGAAGGCCTGACCTGTAGAATTGTTACTGTCACTTTCAATTGTGAAACCATGTCCCTTTGGAGCATGCACACCACTGTCAAAGACCTTAACCTGATTTATTTTGACTTTTCTAATACCACCGTAGTTAAGGCAGGCTTCAGATGCATTTGATTCAACTGTTCCAGCAGGATATAAATTCCTTTCAGCAAAATTGACAGATCTTGCAGCTTCAGCCCCAAATAAACGATGAATAAATTGGTTTGGGACAGACTGAAAACCAGAGGTGTTATGCCAAGAAGGAGAATTTGCACTGGGAATTCCAGAAGTTGTGGTGCTGTTTGGAGTTTGCACTGCTTGCTTCTTGTTAGGGAACAACTCAGGCTCAGTATCATCTATAAACCACTGATGAGATCGTTTAGATTCAAGCCTGGGAGGATTCTCAAATGCTGGATCTCCATCTGTACCCTTTGACATCCAAAATCCCTTGTTCTGGTAAACCCACAATGGGAAAATTATTCCAAGGGGAAAAGAAATTCATATTCAGCACCAAAATATTATCCCAATATATCTTTACAACTCTCAAGAGCATCCATATCATTGTCTTTGACTAACAACCATAAAACTCCACACACAATTCGGGAATTTTGTCCCTTGAAAAAATTTACAAAAAAATAAATAAATAAAATTTACTCCTGAGAAACATGAAATCATCAACAATTTCATTTTTTTCACAAAGTGGAAGACAGGGTGACAGCAATGACAACAAATAACTCTAGGGGAAGAGCAAATTTAGCAACTCATTTGTTTCTATTTGGAGCATCATCAAGCAAGCAATTGATCTGATAAAGCAACACATGTATGCAAACCTCTATACTCTAAACTTGATAAAATTGCAGTTGATAAAAAACACAAAATCTTTACACTGCTAATACTAGCATTGCATGCATGCATGCTAACAATTCATCAAATACAGGGAAACTATTCAGTACTTCCACTTTCATGTTCCTCTACTGGAAGCATCACGATGATAACTACTAAAGGGCCCCATTTTTATGCGAGTGGGGAATAATACACCAGAATTACTATACATACCATTTTCCTGTGCCTCTCCGAATTTTTACTCTTCTTTCCTCAACCGATCATCTTCAACCTTTTAGCATAAAATAAAAAAAAAATGACAAAAAAAGTCGCTTCAAGTTCTCAGTCACAGATATGAAAACCCCAATTAAATAAGATAACCTAACCCTAAAAAAAGCGAGATTGAAGTTTTTGACAACCTTAAAATTTTACGATGGTCGGCAATCTGACCGGAACGTTGACTTGCGGTCCGCTGAATTAATCGGCGATGAAAATTGAAAAAAATAATACTAGTAGTAGTAAAACTTATTTATTGAGTTGAGGGGGAGGGGAGTTTTTGGTGTTTGTGTCTGAGGAGCACTCGATTTTTTCCCGTGAAAGGGAATTAGAAATGGGCTACATCTGCATTCACGGTTAAATTTATCTCAGTCGTACGCGTGTGCTTTAATTTCGTAAAACAGTTTTGCCGAGCGGCTTTTTGGTCTTTTCACTTTAGATGAGAAAAGGGAAGGAGGAGGCACAAACTCATATCAACCACTGTTCCACCTCCACCGCCTGAGTTTTAAATTTACAATATCACCCTTGCAGTAAAGTTTTAATTTTACCCGTAATATTAGCTGGTAAGAGCGCCAGTTCGAAAATGCTTGCGCAGCTGTTGCCGTTTAAGACAGATATTCAGTAAGGGTTATAGATTATATTATTATTTTTAAAGTGTTTTTTATTTTAAAATATATTAAAATAATTAATTTTTAATATTATCACATTAAAATTATTTAAAAATATTAAAATAATATTAATTTAAATAAATAAAAATTAATTCTTTTCAAAAACATTTTTAAAATATAAAAACAAATATTCTAATAAGCTTAAAATACCTCGTCCTTGCACGTAGTTTCTTTTTTTCCGTATGTTCATGATCATAACCTTGTCCGAAGTAAATTAGGACACCTTGATCAGAGCTAGAGATCAACAAACTAGAATCCTTCCTAAACCAGCAACCATAAATCCCACCAGAAACAAAAAACTTATTAGTTTGATGAAGAACAAAAATCCAAGACGCAGCAGCAATATTGGCAAACTTGCAATATCAGCTGCAGGAGAGAAAAAAAACTCATGCAATATCAATATTAATTATTATAAAAATAATAATATTTATAACACAAAAAATAATATTTTTAATATTAATACTTTTGATTATAGTAAAAATAATAATATTAATAACACAAATAATATGATTTTTAATTCCAAGAACATTTAGAACACAAATAATAATATTTTTTTATATTAAAACTTTGAATTATTATAATAATAATAATATTACAACACAAATAATAATATTTTGATATGAATACATTCAATTATAAGAAAAATAATAATATTTAGAGCACAAATAATAATATTTTAATATGAATACTTTGTATTATAAGAAAAATAATAATATTTACAACGCACATTATAATATTTTTTATATTAATACTTAGAATTGTTGAATATTTTTAACAATACTTCACTGCGGGCTGAATTTTTATTTTTATAAAAATATAATAAAAAAATTATAATATAAATAATAATATGTTTTCAATATTAATAATAATATTTTCTTTCAAATTTATTAATTATTTTATTAATCAAATTAATTATAATAAAAATAATAATATTTCTAAAACAAATAATAATATTTAGAATCCTAGGACTCAGGAACCTTGGATCTAGCACCACGATCCAAAGTGTGGCACGGGCATAGCTCACTCGCAGCGCAACCCAAGCGCCACGTATGCGATGGGGGCGCCCAGCCCCCATGCAGGGAGCCCAAACACCATTTGTTCGCAGTGGAGTGCCAAGCACTAAGGCAGGAGCCCAAGCACCATATGTGCGCTAGGGGTGCCCAACCCCCAAGTAGGGAGTCCAAGCGCCACGTGTACGCAGTGGTGTGACAATCACTAAGACAAGAGCCCAAGCACCACGTGTGCGTTGGGGGTACCCAGCCCTTAGGCAGGAAGTCCAAAAGCCACGTGTGCGCACTGATGTGCCAAGCATGGAGGTAGGAGCCCAAGCCCCACGCGTGCGCTGGTGTCTGCCCACCAAACAGACAGTAGCCCAAGCGCCACATGTCCCCGCATGGTTTTTCTTCTATACTAATAACAATTTTTTAAAATTTATTAATAATGATGTAAGTAATAATAATAATAGTTTTTAATTTTACCTTTCAAATCAAATCTATGGTTGTTTTTTAATATTAAAAATAATTTTTTTTCTAATTTAGTAATTATTTTATTAATAATATTAATTATTATAAAAATAATAATATTCATAACACAAAAGATGATATTTTTAATATTAATACTTTTGATTATAGTAAAAAAAATAATATTCATAACACAAATAATACTATTTTTAATTTTAAGAATATTTAAAACACAAATAATAATATTTTTTATATTAAAACTTTGAATTCTTATAAAAATAATAATATTACAACACAAATAATAATATTTTGATATGAATACATTCAATTATAAGAAAAATAATAATATTTAGAGCACAAATAATAATATTTTGATATGAATACTTTGAATTATAAGAAAAATAATAATATTTAGAAAACAAATAATAATATTTTTTTATATGAATACTTTGTATTATAAGAAAAATAATAATATTTACAACACAAATTATAATATTTTTTTTATATTAATACTTAGAATTATTGAATATTTTTAATGATAATGTGCCACGGGTTCACTTTTTATTTTTATAAAAAAATCATAAAAATTGATAATATAAATAATAATATGTTTTCAATATTAATAATAATATTTTCTTTCAAATTTATTAATTATTTTATTAATAACATTAATTATACTAAAAATAATAATATTTTTATAACAAATAATAATATTTAGAATCCTAGGACTCACGAATCGTGGGTCCAGCGCAAAACCCAAGCGTCAGGTGTCCCCAGGAACAACTCAAGTGCCACGTGTGTGCTGGGGGTGCCCATTCCCCAGGCAGTGAGCCCTAGTGCCACGTGTGCTTAGTGATGCGCCAAGCACTAAGGCAGGAGCCCAAGCACCACGTGTGCGTTTGGTCTGGCAGCACACATGCAAACAAGTCAAGCATCACGTGTGTGCTGAGGGCTGCCCAACAACGTTAGGTCCACTTGTCAAGCTAGACTCAATAGCTCTTGACAGAGAATGCAATGCCCCCAACCGTAATTGTTGACTCAAAACACAGCAGAGCAACCTCCCCTGGCCGCGCGCAATTGGCTGGTCCTGACATCCTGGCTTGTAGACAAGCTACTTCCAGGGTCGTGCAACCCAACCAAAATCCCAACTGGCCATTTTCTTCTCATCCAAAAAGACAACCCTATCCCCTGCAGCCTTTGCAATTCTTTGTGGCAATGGCAGCCCTGCCATTAAGTCTCTCCAACCCACAATGCTTTTAGCAAGGAGAAAACTCAAATAGTGCAGTCCATAGTGAAAGCACTCATATGCTACAGTACCCACGCGTGTGCGTTTGCTAAACTCTTAGATGTAACTTGGAATAAACTCAATTTAATATTAAGAATTCTTTTTTCAAGATGATGTTATTTTAATTTTTTCTTTTTATATACTAAGATAATGATTTTTTTTTTTATCATTCAGGTAATCTCAAATTAATTTTCCAAACCTATAAATTGAATTATGAAGTCGGATGAGTTTAATAACTTATTGTTTTGGGGATTATTTTTTTATCTAACTATACTATAATAAAATTTGACATTCATAGGATAGCCACCATATAAAATTTAAGAAAAGAAAACCATTATGAAGGGTTGTATAAGAAAAA
>Ga0325401_1007020_pt1 | contig 10930 bp, 11 predicted proteins | sample PopdelMetagenome_FD_205666 | JGI IMG/M metagenome (GOLD analysis project Ga0325401, IMG submission 205666) | Populus deltoides microbial communities from Bellville, Georgia, United States - Xylem-PdKOR-R2 | ecosystem: Host-associated > Plants > Phyllosphere > Stem > Wood/Secondary xylem | place...
CTTCGCCTTTCGCCGCCAGACCGGCAGCCGCCGCCGCAACGACCAGGGCATCGCGATCGAGGCGCGCCGCGCACCGGCGGGTGACCTGCTGATCGCGCGCAACACGTTCGGCCCGGCGGTGATGGCGAACCAGCAGGGGGCGATCCGGTTGTCGGACGTGGAGGGGGCGGTTGTCGGCGCCAACCGCTTCGAGGGGCTGGTGCAGGGATCGGGCATCCGCACGGGGGCGAACAACCTGGACGTCCGAGTGACGGGCAACGTCTTTCATCGGATCGGGCGAACCGCGATCGCGTTTTTCGGGGTGTCGCGCGGCGTGATCGACGGCAACGTGATCGACGACGTGCGCGGGCTGCACGGCAATGGCATTTCGTTGTACCTGTCGAACCGTGGCGTGACCGTGAGTAACAACCGCATCACCGATGCGACCCGGCCGATGACCTTTCACGGCGACAAGGTCGCGGCGCGGGCGCCGGGTGACCATGATTTGGTGATCGAGCGCAACATCATGATATCCACCGACATCGGGCAGGCGGCACTGACGAGCTGGGGACTGGGAGTGCGCGGCGTGACGATCCGGCAAAATTATCTGGCTGGGGCGAAGACGGGGCTGCTGCTCGACGGCGGGGACCAGCGGGTCAGCGTGTCCGGAAACGTCATGACCGGAATCGTCGAGAACAAGCCGGCGTCTCACCCCGACTGGTCGGTGGAACGCAATCGCATGGTCGGGCGGGGGCGTGCCGCGGGCACCGATCCGCGCGGGTTGTGCGGCGCGCTGTCGCTGCCCGCGGGAACCGGCTTTGGCGGGGGCACCTGCTGATCGGCAAGCGCGGTCAGGTGGTGGCGGGCAAACCGCCGCGGCGCCGCTCCTCACGATCGCGCCAGAGCAATGCCACGAGGATGCCGAGCATGACGAACACGAGCGGGTGATTTTCCTGCTGGCTGAACACCGACTTGGTGACGAAGAAGTTCAACAGCGCCACCGCGATCGGCGCGGCGAACAGCAATTCGGGCTCCCGCGCGCGCAGCGTCAACTGGCCGGCGTGCCAGATGCCGGACAGGATCAGCCCGTAATAGACCAAGAAGCCGATCACGCCATATTCGAGCCCCACGGCGAGATAATAGGTGTCGATGGTGAGGACGCCCTCGCCATTGGCATAGCCCAACGTCACCGCGCCTTGGCCGATGCCGTGTCCGAGAGGGTTACGGAGCACCATGGGGATGCCGGCCTGATACATCGCCTCACGCGTGTCGTTGCTGGCCTGATGGGCGCCCGTGCCCCAGACCATCGCGCGCAGCCGGCCGATGAAGACGGTGGCCGCCAGGAACAGTCCAGCGAACACGGGAAAGGCGAATACTACCGCCGGCGCGAGCAGGCTGTGGCGGTCCTGCCGCCAGCGCAGCACCGCCCAGATCAGCACGTAGCTCAGGGTGGAGCCGAGGAAGCCGATCAGCGCGAGACGCGAATCGGTCTTGATCGTGATGTAGAGGATGAGCGGCACCGTGGCGATCGCGGCAAGACGGGTAAGTCGGGTCCGCGCCGAGATGATGATCTGGTACACGAACGGGGTCGCGAGCGCGAGGTATTCGCCCAATCCCAGCGCGGTGCCGAACTTGCTGTGGACCCGGTAGACCCCGGTTGCAGCGCGGGTAAGCCCGCCCAAATTGCGCTGGACTGACGGATCGTCGATCTTGAGAAACCAGGGGATGTGGCCGGCCCAGAACAGCCCTTGGCGTCGCGCCTCGTCCACCCCGATCAGGCAGACGAACACGGTGATCCCCCACAGCAGGTAAGCGAACCGATCCACCCGTCCCGGTACCGTGAAGACATAGGCGCCGACGAAGAAGATCACGGTCCAGTAGAGCTGCGCCACCACGAACTTGCTGAGCGAGGCGCTGATGTTGGCCGACAGCGCGATCGACAGCCCCGCGATCGCCGCAAACGCCGCCACCGGTATCCAGATCGCGGGTGCCGCCGACAGGATGGCTTTGAGCCGGGCGCGAAAGCTGGGCGCCATCGACAGGCAAACCAGCAGCACAAGGGCGAGCGGAGTCGCGACTAGCCGCTGTGCGGTGATCCAAGGCAGGCCCGGCAGCCCCAGTGCCAGATAATCCGGCCAGCACAGTAGCGCTAAAATGAACGCCACCAACAACGGGTCGAGCAGGTGGAGGGGAGCGCGATCGGTGGCGGGCAGGAGCCAGATGACGCACCCGGCAAGCAGCGCCAGCGGGATCAGCAGTCCGACCAGGAACACCGATCCGAAGATGCTGAACGTCACACCGTAGAACAGCGCGAAAAGGCCCAAGAGCGTGTAGCAGGCCCAGGCATGACGGCGGACGACGCCACCGCCGGCATAGCGCCGCATAACCGCCGGCGTGCTGCGCCGGAACCACCGGCGCCGCCTCGCGCCTTCGGGCGCTTCGCCCCACATCGTTGCTGCACTGGCCAACGTGTCGCCTCCTTGAGCCGCGGCTGGGCACCGCGTCCGCTGATACCCCGGTCAGTTCCTTATCGGCCGGACGTAGGGATAGCGTTGCCGCATACCGCAGATCGGGGGGGCGATGCCACGTCCAAGCGGCGGGGTCTGTGAAGGCGGTATCCATCCAGCGGGGACGGATCGGCAGCGTGGGGCCGAAGCGAAGCGATGTCCGGCCGGCGACGCCTTGTTCAGCTTTGCCGGTTAAGGGCGGGTGGGTGGTCCCGGTCCGGGGCATCCGTTTGCCCCTGCCCGGGTTGGCGAAGCGGCGGGTTTGGCGCTAGAAGCTGGGGCTGGGCAAGCGGGGGTTCGGGTGGAAACGGTCTGGGATTGGGTCAGCGTCGGCATCTTCGCGGGGCTGGTGGTGCTGTTCCTGCAACGCTCCATCGCCGAGGAGCCCAGCGATCGGGTGATCGACTACCTGCCGCCCGCGGTCGGTTGCGCGCTGGGGAACTATGCGGGCAACGAAGGGCAGCCGCTGATCGCGGGAGCGGTGCTGGCGCTGGTGGTCGGTTATATCTGGTTCGTGCTGAAGCCGCTGCGTTGAGCGTGACGACGGTTCCGCCCGGCCATGGCCGCATGGTGCGGACCGTGGAGTTCGGGCGGGGACTGGCGGCGCTGGCGGTGGCGATGTTCCATGCCAACGCGTCCGCGCGGCATTTCGGCGGGCCGACCTGGAACTGGGCGCGGTTCGGCGATCGCGGGGTCGATTTCTTCTTCGTGCTGTCGGGCTTCATCATCGTCGTCGCGCATCGCGCCGACCTGGGCCGGCCCGGTGCGGCCTGGCGATACCTGCTGAAGCGCGCGATCCGGCTGCTGCCCGCCTTGTGGCTGGTGGTGCTGGCATGGGCGCTGGTGCGGGCGACCGCGGGTGTTCCGCCCGATGCCATGACCGTGCTGCGCTCGCTGCTCCCATGGCCGTCGCTGGCGCCCACGCTGCCGATCGTGGTCTGGACGCTGCGGCACGAGGTGATCTTCTACCTGTTGGTGCTGCTGGCGATCGCGGCGCCGCGGACCGGCGCGGCGGTGTGCGGCCTGTGGGTCGCGGCGGCGGTGGTCCAGATCGGCGCGGCGATAGGCGGCAGGCCGGCGACGGGGATCGCGTCGCTCGTGCTGTCCAGCTACACGCTCGACTTCGCGATGGGTGCGGGGGTGGCGCAGGCCTTTGCGCGCGGGCAGATCCGGCCGGGGCGGGCGCCGCTGGCGGTGGCGGTGGCGGCGCTGGGGATCGTGCTCTGGGCCGAGGCGCATTGGCAGATCGTGCGCCCCGGACCCGGCCCGTCGCTGCCGCCCGATTACCTGTCGATCGCAGCCGCCTGCTGGACGCCGGTGCTGGGCCTGGTCTTTGCCGGGGTGCTGTGGGGTCTGGTGGCGATCGAGCCGCTGGTGCGGGTGCCGCGCTGGGCGGTGCTGCTGGGGGCCGCGAGCTATGCGGTGTACCTGGTCCATACGCCGGTGAATGCGCTGGCGCAGCGGCTGGCGGCGCATCTGCCGGCGGCGTCGCTGGCGGTCGGCGCGGGACACCTGCTGCTGGTCGGCAGCGGCGTGGCGACGGGCGTGGCGTTGCATCTGATGTTCGAGCGTCCGGTGACGCGATGGCTGCGGGCGATGCTGCCGGCAGCAGCGGCGCAGGAGGCGCAGGCCGACGGGGCGCTTGCCAGCATCGGCACGCCGCGTCAGGGCGGGCGTGACCGCACGTGGTCGGGGAGCAGATGATGGCCTGGTGGGATACGGTTCTGGGACGGCGCAAGCGGCCGGTGACGTCGGCGCCGACCCGGCCGATCGAGCGCGATCCGGCGCGACGGGAGGCGCCCGCGACCGGGCTGCCGCGGTTCCGCTCCTTTGCCGCCGACCAGCTCCGCTCGGTGCGGGGCGGGCCGTTGCAGGAAGCGCGGCTCAAGCTGCGCGATGCGTTCACGCCCTCGCAGCCGGTGACGGACGAGCGCATGTTCGCCGGGCGGGTGCCGGTGATCGCCGCGCTGATCCAATCGATCGAGGAACAGCGGCTCCACGTCGTGCTGTATGGCGATCGCGGCATCGGCAAGACGTCGCTGCTGCACGTGCTCGCCGGGTTGGCGGGGGAGGCGCGCTACCTCGTCCATTACGAATCGTGCGGGGAGGAGACCGATTTCGACACGCTGATCCGGTCGATCGCGGCGCGCATCCCGCAATTGTACCATGCGAGCTATGCCGCCGGCGAGGCGGAGGGCGAGAGGACGCTGGCGGACCTGCTGCCGGCGGGCGCGGTGACCCCGCGGGTGGCGGGCGAGCTGTTCGCGCGGCTGACCGCGACCCGGCTGCTGCTGGTGATCGACGAGTTCGACCGGAGCGCCCCCGGGCTGTTCCGGCGGCAGGTCGCCGAGCTCATCAAGACGCTGTCCGACCGGTCGATCCCCGTCCAGTTGGTGATCGCGGGCGTCGCGGCCAACCTGACCGAACTGGTCGAGGCGATCCCGTCGATCCGCCGCAACATCCTGGGGCTGCAGGTGCCGTTGATGGCGGCGGACGAGATGGCGACGCTGATCGAGCATGGGCAGCGAATGAGCGGGCTGTTCTATCAACCGGCGGCGGTGGAGCGGATCGCGGCGGTCGCGGCGGGCCTGCCCTATCTCGCCAGCCTGATCGGGCAGCATGCGGGGCTGGCGGCGATCGATCGCGACACATTGTCGGTCGAGCCCGCGGATGTCGAGATCGCGGTGGAGCGCGCCGCCGAGGAGATCGCGGGGCGGGTGTCCGAGCGGAGCCGGTACGAGGTCGCGGCGGCGCTGCGGGCGGGGCTGGGCACCGCGCTGGACCGGATCGCGACCGCGGCGCTGGCCGATAGCGGGCGGTTCGGGCCGGCGGTGCTGGGCGATGCCGCGGCCGACCCGGTGATCGGGGTCGGCGATCCGCTGGCACGGCTGACTGACGAGTTCGTGCTGGTCGAGCCGCTGCCCGGCGATCCCGGTGGACGCTATCGCTTTCGCGAGGAGAGCGTGCCGGTGTTCCTGTGGATGGAGCGCGCGCGGACGCGCGGCTGATAGCGATCGGTGCGCGATGGCCGTGGGGCCGTCGCATCCCCAGTGTCCTTGGCGGTTCGGATCGGCGGTGGCGGCGCCCGCCGCCGGCTATCGGCTGCGACGCCGCGGCCGTGGGGATGATGACCGGCGGGTCCGGCGTGGCCGGTGGTTTGCCGTATCGGAGGATTGCGGCCACTCGACGGGCATCGCTCGCCCGTCAGCGAACCATTTGGGAACAAATGGCTTGACAGCGTCACGCTGTTTAGGTACATATCAGGAACGTTGAGAAAGTGTGACTCGGGGCCGGGGCGGTGACGCTTCCCGGCCCTTTTTCGTGGGCGGGGGAAAAGATGGCGGATAGCGGGGAGGACGAGGCGGCCGTGCCGCTTCGCAAGTTCGGCAAATGGGAACGGGTGCGGTTCCTGAGGGTGCTGGCCGAAACGGGCAGCATCGCGGCGGCGGTGGCGGCGGCCAGGGTGTCGGAGCGGGCGGTGGAACGGGCGCGACGTCGCAACGGCGACTTCGCCCGGCGTTGCGAGGCCGAGTTCGAGACGCACTGCCGGCGTCTGGAGGAACGGCTGATCGGGGCGGCGCTGGGCCATTGTCCCCAGGGCGACCCGTTCAATCCGGTGATGGCGCTCAAGGTGCTGCAACTGCGGGTGCACCGCCCGGCGGCGGGGGAGGGAGCCCGCGCGAACGAGGCGGTGGCGACCCAGGCGGCGGTGGACGCCGCGCTGCAACGGCGGCTGGATGCGCTGGACGTGTCGCGGGGCCAGGCATGAGCCGGGCGCGGACGGTCACGGCTGGCGGCCTGGTCGGACCGGGGGCGGATCCGACGCCGGAAGCGGGCGGCATCGCACGACTGCTGGCGCTGCCGGCCGCCGAGCGGGCGGAGATCGTGCGCCAGCTCAAGCCCGCGGAACGACGCGGGCTGGCGCAGGCCTGGCCGTTCCTGGCGCATGGGGGACAGCTGCCGCCCGCCGGCGACTGGCGGGTGTGGCTGATGCGGGCGGGGCGCGGGTTCGGCAAGACCCGCGCCGGCGCCGAGTGGGTCAGCGAGATCGCCCGCACGACGCCGGGCGCGCGGATCGCACTGGTCGCGGCGACGCTGGAGGAAGGGCGGTCGGTGATGGTGGAGGGCGCGAGCGGGATCGTCGCGGTGGCGCGCAAGGCCGAACGGGTCGAATGGCGGGCGAGCCGGGGCGAGCTGCGCTTCGCATCGGGGGCGGTGGCGCAGGTGTATTCCGCGGCAGCGCCCGAAACGTTGCGCGGACCCGAGCACCACGTCGCCTGGTGCGACGAGCTGGCCAAATGGCGCCACGGGGACCGGGCGTGGGACAATCTGGCGCTGGGGCTGAGGCTGGGGAGCCATCCGCGCACGCTGGTGACCACCACGCCGCGGCCGGTGACGCTGTTGAAGCGGATCATGGCGCAGCCCGGAACGGTGGAAACGCTGGGCGGCACCCGCGACAACCCGCATCTGCTCGCCGTTTTCCTGAAGCAGATGGAGACGCTGTACGGCGGCACCCGGCTGGGGCGGCAGGAACTGGAAGGCGCGCTGGTCGAGGATCGGGAGGGGGCGCTGTGGACGCGGGGCGCGATCGAGGCCGCACGCGGAAAGCCGCCGGCGTTGCTGGCGCGGGTGGTGGTGGGGGTCGATCCGCCCGCCGGCGCCGCGCAGGGCGGGGGCGATGCCTGCGGCATCGTCGCGGTGGGGCGTGACCGCGAGGGCGTGGCGCATGTGCTGGAGGATGCCAGCGTCCGTGGCCTGGCGCCCGAGGGCTGGGCGGCGGCGGTCGCGGGCTGCGCCGCGCGGCACGGCGCCGACCGGGTGGTGGCGGAGGCGAACCAGGGCGGGGCGATGGTGGACAGCGTGCTGCGCACCGCGGACGCCGGGCTGCCGATCCAGCTGGTCCATGCCAGTCGGGGCAAGGTGGCGCGGGCGGAGCCGGTGTCGCTGCTGACCGCGAGGGGCAGGCTGCGCTTCGCGGGACGGTTCCCGGCGCTGGAGGACGAGCTGTGCGGGTTGCTGACCGGGGGCGACTATGCCGGGCCGGGACGGTCGCCGGATCGCGCGGACGCGATGGTGTGGGCGGTGTCGGCGCTGATGTTCGGGCCGCGGGGCGTGGCGGGGGTGCGCGTGCTGGGGTGAGCCGACCCCCCTGGGAGCGGCCCGGGGCGGCACGCTTCCACGATGCTCGCGCATAATCTCCTTTCCCGCGAGCGGGGAGGATCGAGGAGAAGACGGATGAAATTGTTCGGCAAGCGGGCCGGGCGCGACCAGTCGCGTCCGGCCCTGTCGCGTGGGGTGGCGGGCGTTGCGGCGGGACACTGGCCGCAATCCTACGACGCGCAGCTGCGCGAGGCGTATCTGGGCAACCCGGTGGCGCAGCGCGCGGTGAAGCTGGTGGCGGAGGCGGTGGCCGGCGCGCCACTGGACGGGACGCCCGAGGCGGTCGCGCTGGTGGCGGCGCGATCGGGCGGGCAGGCGCTGATGGAGACGGTGGCGAGCCACCTGCTGCTCCATGGCAATGCCTATGTCCAGGTCCTGCGCGATGGCGGTGGCGGCGCGGCGGAGCTGTTCGCGCTGCGCCCCGAGCGGGTGGCGGTGGAACCCGACGCGGCAGGGTGGCCGGTGGCGTACCGTTACCGGGTCGGCGAACGATCGGTGTGCCTGGAGGCGGGAACGGGCACCGGGGTCGGGCCGGAGGTGATCCACCTCAAGCGCTTCCACCCGCTCGACGATCATTACGGGCTGGGCTGCCTGTCGGCGGCGGCGGGCGCGGTGGCGATCCACAATGCGGCGACGCGGTGGAACAAGGCGCTGCTCGACAATGCCGCGCGGCCGAGCGGGGCGCTGGTCTACGAGCCGGGCGACGGCACGGCGCTGTCCCCCGACCAGTTCGAGCGGCTGAAGGCGGAGATGGAGGCCGGGTTCGCGGGCGCGGCCAATGCCGGGCGGCCGATGCTGCTGGAGGGGGGATTGCGCTGGCAGGCGCTGAGCCTGTCGCCCGCGGACATGGACTTCGTCGGGCTAAAGGCGGCGGCGGCGCGCGAGGTGGCGCTGGCGTTCGGGGTGCCGCCGATGCTGCTCGGGCTGCCGGGGGACGCCACCTACGCCAATTATCGCGAGGCGAACCGGGCGCTGTGGCGGCTGGCGGTGCTGCCGCTTGCCGACACGATCCTGACCGGGATCGCGCAGGGGCTGGCGGGGTGGCTGGGCGAGGTGCGCTTGGCCGTCGACGTCGATCGGGTCCCCGCAATGGCGGAGGACCGCGAGCGGCTGTGGTCGATGGTGGGCGCGGCCGACTTCCTGACCCCCGAGGAGAAGCGCGAGCGGGTGGGGATCGCGGCGGGGGACCGGCGGTGAGCGGGCAGGTGCTGGCGCAGCTGATGGCGCAGGCGGCGGACGGGCGGGCGGACCTGGTGACGCTGCGCGCGATCGCGGAGGAGGCCGGGGAGCAGGCGGCGACGCGCGCGCTCGCCCGTGCGGGGCTGAGCGACGAGGCGGCGCGCGCGGACATGGCGGAGCTGCGCGAGCTGCTGGGGGCGTGGCGCTATGCCCGCCGCTCGGCGTGGCGGCTGGTGTGGGAATGGCTGCTCAAGATGGTGGGGGCGCTGGTGCTCGCCGCCATTGCGGTGCGGCTGGGCTGGGCGGCGAGACCGTGACGGGCGCCGCGAGCCGGTTCGAGGGCCATGCCGCGCTGTGGGACCGGGTGGACCGGGCGGGCGACGTGTTCCGGGCGGGCGCGTTCGGGCCGGCGCGCACGGTGCCGCTGCTGTGGCAGCACCGGGGCGGCCCGGTGGGCGTCGCCGATGTGCACGAGGATGCGACGGGGCTGCGCATCGTCGGACGGCTGACCGATGCGGGGCTGGCTGCGCTGGTGCGGGACGGGCGCCTGCGCGGGCTGTCCGTCGGGTACCGGCCGCTGGTCGCGGCGCGGGGGCGGGTGCGCGAGCTGCTCCGCGTGGAGCTGGTCGAGGTGAGCCTGGTGGCGGTGCCGATGCAGCCCGCCGCCCGGATCGACAGGGTTTTTCAAGAGGAGACGATATGACCGACGTGATCGAACGCCCGGCGCTGAGCGGCGCCAGGGTGGTGAAGGATGCAGGCTTCGACGGCTTCGTGCGGACCGGCAACCTGGTGGAGCTGAAGGCGTTCACGGGGGTGACGGGCGAGGCGGGCGGCTGTGCCGTGCCGCGCGAGATCGACGCGGAGATCGGGCGGACGCTGAAGGGCCTGTCGCCGATCCGCGGCATCGCCAACGTGGTGCAGGTGGGAAGCGCGGGGTACCGCAAGCTCGTCGCGGTGGGCGGGACGCCGTCGGGCTGGGCGGGGGAGACCGCGGCGCGGCCGGAGACGGGAACCCCGGCCATGGCGGAGATCGCACCGCCGAGCGGCGAACTCTATGCCAACCCGTCCGCGAGCCAGGCGATGCTGGACGATGCGGCGTTCGACGTCGAGGCGTGGCTGGCGGACGAGATCGCCCGCGAGTTCGCCCGCGCCGAGGGGCAGGCGTTCGTCGGCGGCAACGGCATCAACCGGCCCAAGGGCTTCCTAGCCGGGCCGGTGGCGACGACGGGGGATGCCGCGCGCGCGTTCGGGACGCTCCAGTACCTGCCGACCGGGGTGAACGCCGATTTCGGCGCCCGGCCGGACGAACAGCTGCTCGACCTGGTCCACGCCCTGCGCGCGCCGTACCGGCAGGGGGCGTGCTTCGTGATGAGTTCGGGCACGCTGGCGCGGGTGCGCAAGCTCAAGACCGCGGACGGGGCGTTCCTGTGGCAGCCGTCGCTGAGCCAGGGGCAGCCGGCGACGCTGCTCGGCCATCCGGTGGTCGAGGCGGAGGACATGCCCGACATCGCGGCCAACGCGCTCGCCATCGCGTTCGGCAACTTCCGCGAAGGCTATCTCGTCACCGAGCGCACGGAAACGCAGGTGCTGCGCGACCCGTACACCAACAAGCCGTTCGTCACCTTCTATACGACGCGGCGCGTGGGCGGGGGCGTGAGCAATTCGGAGGCGATCAAGCTGATGCGCTTCGCCGCGGCCTGAACCGGCGTACGCGAACGGGGGCGGTCGCCGGAACGACGGCCGCCCCGCAGCCGGGGAGGAACCATGGACGAGGACGAACTGCCCGCCGCCGCGGTGACGGCGGCGGCAATGGCGGCGCGCGCGCTGATGCGGGCGGGCGCCGGGCAAGAGGAGGCGTTGGTAGAAACGCTGGCGGCGGCGGCGATCGTCACCGCCGAGCGGTTCTGCGGGCGCCAGTGGATCGCGCGGGACGGGGGCGAATGGGGCGGCGTGCCGGCGCCGGTACGGCAGGGCGTGGCGATGCTAGGGTCAGGACCCATTGATGTGAGTGTTGCGATCTGATTCAGGCTCCGTGAGGAGACCGGGATGAGCGACCTGTTTTGGCTGACGGACGAGCAGATGGAGCGGTTGCGGCCGTTCTTTCC
>Ga0325401_1007021_pt1 | contig 10929 bp, 8 predicted proteins | sample PopdelMetagenome_FD_205666 | JGI IMG/M metagenome (GOLD analysis project Ga0325401, IMG submission 205666) | Populus deltoides microbial communities from Bellville, Georgia, United States - Xylem-PdKOR-R2 | ecosystem: Host-associated > Plants > Phyllosphere > Stem > Wood/Secondary xylem | place...
GGTATCATTAATTATTCTTAACCCGAATAATTAATCAAGTTCAACATTCATTATATTTCTATAAAGATCATGCCGATGTTAACAAATCTTGCTAACATCATTAGTCACCCACATTCAGGATTGACTAATCAAGTCTAGAGACGGTTGTTTTGGATTCATCATTATAGTTCATTATTCAAAATTGAAGTCCATAAGTCCACAACTAAAATTAGATTTCAATCCATGTTCGTTTCATCGTATCTTTTTTTTTTAAACTTTATTCGCAAGTGTTAAATTCCAAAATAAAATAGAATACTAGTTTCATTCTTAACTAAGAAGAATATAGCTGTGAACCTGCCACTGGTGCTCAGTTTGCACTCCCCTGCTGTTACTGTACTGCGAGATCAGATTTGTTGGAAAGCTAACATCTCCGGCTACAATTTCTATGAGAGATGTTTCTCAAATTTTATCTTTTTGAGGCCTGAATCTCCTCTAGAACGGGGGTGATGAACTTGCCCAGATTTTATCGGCGATTTCTAAGTGAGTTTTCCGCCAACCTCCCTTCTCCTTTTCTTTTATGACATTTATTTTCCATGTTTTCCTACATTTTATGATTTCTCCCATGCTGAAATCATGAGCTATACCCATGGTTAATAATTTCATCTTTGCTTCACATAACACGCATCAAACTCGCAAAGTCCCTTACAATCAATTTTTGCCACACTTTTCCCTATTAGTGAGCTTTCCACTATTATTAAGTCATGCATCAAGGTCATATAATACACCAGAATTCCTCTTCGCTCCCCTCAATTGACTTTTGGCTGAACTTGGCTTAAGGGAAATAAAGGTTCTCTTTTTCTTGCTAGTCAATTTTTTTTTTTTGCTTCATTCACTCATTGTTCACATCATATACATATTATAAGTGTTCATCAACACAAATTTCAGAATTCCCTTTCCCCCCCTTTCAATACTCACATGGCCGGCCACTCAAGTCTTTGAGTTAATGATTTTTCTTTAACAATTTTGTATGTTTTTCATGTTCAGAACATCTTGTGTTAACTTTATTCTAACAATTTTTGCACTTCCTTAAATTTTCACTCAAAAACCCTAATTTATAAAATCTGAAATTGGTGCATAATTCTTAATTAATTGTTAAAGTGTTTTTCACCATTAAGTCTAATGTCCATATCTTGAGAAATTCTAGAATTTCACTTCAATTTCGTTGAAGATTTTTGGCCTCTCCTATCTTGCATGCATCCAACCCTCTTTTTCTTTTTTCTCCAATTTCTTCACTTGTTTTCCTTGTTAAAGTCCTTGTTAATAAATGTCCTCTCTACTTAAAGGTCTTAGGTTTGTATAGTTCTAGGAGATTTGGTGTTTTTCCCTCTCTTTTGATGAAGAAAAATCTGCACCCCCTTTTTTTTTCTATGGTGTTCAGCCGACCATGAAAAAAGAAGAAATTGGGTATTTATAGCCTTATTCTTTCTAACTACACATTGACCCCTTTTCTTTTCTTTTTTCTTTACAATTGGAGTCACCCTCCTTGTATCTTTCATATTTTTCTCATTTGATTTCTTAATTATTATATTTATTTATTTTGTATTTCATTCTATTTTATTTCATCATTCATTCATTATTTTTTTCGGGATTTTACATTTAATCATATAATTAAATAAAAAATAGTCTTAATAATATAAAGTTCTTAAACCAAATGAAGTCTATCACTCGGATTAAGCCTCGAAACATGAGTCGATCCAATATGTTATTATCTCAATATTAAAAAAAATCATCTTAATTTTTTTTTTAAAATCAAACCATGTTTTTACCTGTTATTCGGATTGTTTTCAAATCCACAGAGTAAAATGGATCATGTTGAGGCAACTTCCACGCGATTTAATTTTAAATTCAAGTTAAATAAGAAGTCAAATTAAGAGGTTTCAAGATTAACACATTAAATCAGATTTAATAATAATACTAAATATTTTTATATAAAAATTAATTTTTAATTTGAGCCGCAATATAAATCACCTTTTAAATTTAAACTAGTTCATGTTTCATATATGCAGAAGACTGATAGGAATATTAATTTCAAGACTCTAGATTAACCCTTATTTCAATCAACAATAACTTGACATTATTTTACTATAATTTCCAAAGTGTGCTTACTTGAAATCCTAGATTTTTCTTAATAAATCAAACATTAAAAAAATAACTTTGAATAGATTTTTGAAATGAACAATTAAAATGTATTTACAGTTAAAATATTATTTATTAAAAAATTAAATTTTTTTAATGTTTTTAAATTATTTTGATATGTTAATATTAAAAATAAAATTTAATATATTTATAAATAAAAAAATATTTTAAAAAATAATACCTACCTACAAAACAAATCATGCATTTATAATTCACATCAAGATACAATCATGGAAAGAAGTCGTAAAAAATATTTCTTATGAACGCATTAGTTAAGAAAAACATTCTACTTCGAAGCTTATTTTCAACGTGGTGCCTTCAGCACAAATTTCTTCACTTAAATTTTAATTCAAAATAATAATAATAAAAATAACGTGAAGAACAAATCCATTTGTCATCGAAATCAAACCCGGGCAAGGCACGTGTATTCTTTAAGCCTTTTAACACGCTACCGGCCACGAGGCACGCACTCCACTCCCAGCAGAGACAGTAGTACTGTAGGAGTGCTAGTAGTCAAGTTCATGCAAGCGCCAGAGAATTCTAAAACCAAACAAGTAGCGTTATGATCAATTTCCCAGAAAACGAGCCAAAATCAAAGCATAATATCTTGATAACTTCGTATGCTCATAAAACTTCACCATGATCAACAGCAATAACCAACACCCCTCCACATGCCACCACCAACACTCCCAACACCGTCAGTCGCAGCATTTCAACCGTCACCGGAACTTCCGAAACCACCAAAACCAAAGCCTTTTTGTAGTCAGGCTTTTTTCCAACCACCGTAATAATAACCGCACGCAATCCCCAATCGAAACCCTAATTTCCCAATGTAACCCTAAACCTGACAAATCCTATACAAACCCCACGTCCGCCGTCGCTGCTAGTTTGTTTTTCCACGACCAGAACGATGCTATCGTCGCCTCCGTCTTCCTCTGGGAACGGAGGCTGGCTGGGGATCATGTGTATACTCCGGTGACGGATTTTGATGTAAATGAAGGGGACTTGAATGAGAGGATTAGAGGTTTGTTTAAATTGTATGCAGAGAAGGTGTTAGAAGGGGAGGTAGTGAAGAAATTGGAGAGAAAGATTGAAAATTTGGCCGTGGAAATTGGTAAATTTACGAGCTTTCTCAAGCGGCCGAAAGGGGTTAGGGTTTATAGTGAGAATAAGGTGAAGAAGGAGGCGTTGAGGGTGGAAATGGAGGTGGTTGTGAAGAGGGTGGAGGAGTTTAGGAAGGGAATGCGGTGTTTAATGGATTGCATTGAAGGGAAGGAGATTGGTGATTTGGGGGTTTTGAGGGTTCATGATGAGGGTAATGGGAGAAAGATGGGAATTTTTTATTATTGGAGCAGGATTCATTTTCTGATATTGAGAGAGTGTAGAAGGGTAGAAAATGGGTTGCCTATTTATGGGTTTAGGAGTGAGTTTTTGAAGATGCTGCATTCACAGCAGGTATGATGATTAGTGTCTGGATATGTTAGCTTTTATTGTATTTATAGGAATATGCGTTGACTGTTTCTGATGTGATTTTGTGCTTCAAGCTTAGTGGTATATACTTCTTGTATTTAAAGGAGTATTATGATTTGAAATTCAACTTTAAGCTTAGTTTGTGTGCTTATGCATATTCTTGTATGATCTTTTATGAATGGTTGGTATATAGTTTTAGGAGCCGTTTTATGCAGGTGATTTTGTTTGGTGATTGTATCTTAGGGATGTTTGGCCTTTCGGTTTATCTGGAGTTTTCAAAGATTTTGAATTTTTTTTTTGCTTCAAAATAATTTTTTTTTGGTGTTTTTGGATTATTTTGATATGCTGATGTCAAAAATAATTTTTTAAAAAATAAAAAAATTTACTTTGATGTATTTTCAAGTGAAAATGCACTTTAAAAAACAACCGCAACTACTGTCGCAAACAACCTCTTATAGTCACATATAGTTTTTTACCGAAATAAATAGTTGAAAGTGCAGTTCATCTTTAATACTTTTAGCGGGTCTTGGGTTGTAAAGCTTTGAATAATTAGAAGAAAGTATCTGGAGTTATGATGTTTTTATTATTCATTTAGAAGGTTATGTGAGGCTCGGTTGATTAGGAATGTGATCATTGATATGTCTATCCAGTTGAGATGCGGATTTAATTGATTCGGAATGTATTCACTGACATGCCAGACTGGTTAAAGATAATTATGATGATAATTTACATTATAATGTGAACGGTAATGTTGTAGTTTATATATTGTTATCTAATTTGCTCATCTGGACTGTTTATCTGGCTATTAGCTTTCCAACTCTAGAAAAAGAATCAAGTTCATAGAAACTTAAAATAACATTTGAATCTATACCTGCAAATGAAGACGCACCTTGACTGCCATGTCTGATGGAAACTAGAGCTGTTTTTTGTAGCTGCATTTTTCTTGGTCTTGTTTCATGTCTTTGTTGGGATTTGGAATGATAATTGAATTAGTCAATGGTTTTTTCTTTTTTTTTTTTTTGCTGTCTGGCTTCAGAATTTAAATTTTGTTAAAAGTTGCATTAAAATAAGTTTATTATCATGTCTTTATAACTTGTTGGTGTTGATAGATTTTTTTCTTTCTCTTTTGACTTCTCCTACAGGTGATGGTCTTGATTGGAGAGACAGGTTCAGGGAAGAGTACGCAGTTGGCACAATTTATTGCTGATTCAGGAGTTGCATCAAGTGGTTCAATTTTGTGCACTCAACCCCGCAAAATTGCTGCTATATCCCTGGGAAAAAGGGTCGGTGAAGAATGCAATGGATGTTATGAAGATAATTCAATTATCTGCTACCCATCTTATTCATCTTCCCAGCAGTTTGGTTCGAAGGTAATATATATGACTGATCACTGTCTACTGCAAAACCTCATGAAAGATAAAAATTTGTTTGGAGTTTCGTGCATTATTGTAGATGAGGCTCATGAAAGAAGCTTGAATACTGATCTTCTTTTGGGCTTGCTAAAAGAATTACTTCAGGAAAGGCCTGACTTACAGCTAATTATAATGTCTGCAACAGTTGATGCAAGCAAATTATCCAGTTATTTCTTTGGTTGTGGAACATTTCATGTGTTGGGGAGAAGCTTTCCTGTTGAAATCAAATATGCTCCTGCTGCATCTAGAGAGTCCCTTGACCCCTTGCCAAGCTCCAATAATGCAGCTCCATATGTTTGTGATGTTGTTAAGATGGCAACGGAAATTCATGCAGCAGAGGAGGATGGGGCAATACTTGCTTTTTTGACTTCACAGGCAGAAGTAGAATGGGCATGTGAAAAGTTTCAGTCTCCCTCTGCAATTGCGCTCCCATTACATGGGAAGCTTTTCCATGAAGAGCAATGTCGTGTTTTTCAGAATTACCCAGGAAAGAGAAAAGTTGTTTTTGCTACAAATTTAGCGGAAACATCCATAACAATTCCAGGGGTCAAGTACGTGGTTGATTCTGGTTTAGTTAAAGATAGCAGGTTTGAATCTTCATCTGGTATGAATGTGCTCAGAGTTTCCAAGATCAGCCAAAGTTCTGCAAATCAACGAGCTGGCCGTGCTGGTAGAACAGATCCTGGCAAGTGTTACCGGCTGTACTCGGTTTCTGATTATCAGTCAATGGATTTGCATCAGGAACCTGAAATTTGTAAAGTTCATCTTGGCATTGCAGTTTTGAGGATTCTTGCCTCTGGTATTAAGAATGTGCTAGAGTTTGATTTTATTGACGCTCCAAGTGTGGATGCAATCAACAAGGCAATCAGGAACCTTGTTCAGTTAGGTGCTGTTGCCTGCAAACATGATGCCTTTGAATTAACTGCTGATGGGCACTACTTGGTTAAATTGGGTATGGAGCCTCGACTTGGGAAAATTATTCTTGAAAGTCTCCGTTATGGTTTGCTCAAGGAGGGAGTTGTCCTTGCTGCAGCTATGGCAAATGCCAGTAACATTTTTTGCAGAGTGGGTACTTATGATGAGAAACTGAAGTCTGATTGCCTTAAGGTCCGGTTCTGCCATCACGATGGAGATCTCTTCACTTTGCTCTCCGTTTACAGGGAATGGGAGAGTATGCGGCAAGAGAATAGAAATAAATGGTGTTGGGAAAATAGAATCAATGCAAAAACTATGCGAAGATGCAGAGATACAGTATTGGAGTTGGAAAACTGTTTGAAAAATGAACTCAATATCATTATTCCAACTTACTGGCTTTGGGATCCTCTTGTTGCCTCCGTGCATGATGAAAACATGAAGAAGATTATACTTTCTTCACTAGCAGATAATGTAGCTATGTATTCTGGGTATGATCGCCTTGGTTATGAGGTTGTTTTAAGTGGTGAATACTTCCAACTTCACCCTTCATGTTCATTACAAGTGTATAACCAGAAGCCACATTGGGTTGTCTTTGCTGAACTCTTGTCCATATCAAGTCAATATTTGGTTTGTGTTACAGCAATTGACTTTGACAGTTTATCTACCTTCATTCATCCTTTATTTGATGTCTCAAAGATGGAATCTAGAAAACTGCAGTTGAGGGTGATAAAAGGATTTGGAGGTGTTGCTCTGAAACGGTTTTGTGGAAAGTCAAATAGTAGCTTGATAGCACTCGTTTCTCGCATGCGTGCCATTTACATGGATGAACGCATTGGAATTGAAATCAATGTGTGTGACAACGAGATTCAATTGTTTGCATCGTCCAAAGATATTGAAAAGATTTATGAATATGTCAATAATGCCTTAAGATATGAAACAAAGTGGTTAAGGAATGAATGCTTGGAGAAGTGCTTATATCATGAGGTACGGGCTGGTGCTTCCCCCCCTGTTGCACTTGTTGGAGCTGGTGCTGAAATTAAGCATCTGGAGTTGGGAAATAGATGTTTAACAGTGGATGTGCACCTTTCCAATGTGAATGTGGTAGATGACAAGGAAGTTTTGACATTCTTAGAGAAATCTGTATCTGGAATTTGTGGTTATAACAAATTCACGGGCATTGGACAGCATGGTGATGATACAGAAAGGTGGGGCAGGGTGTCATTCCTTACTCCTGAAGCAGCTAGAAAAGCTCTATATTTTAATGGATCCGAGTTATGTGGATGTGTACTTAAGTTGTCCCTGTCTCGGTCATCTGTTGGAGGTATTCGAAAGTCATCATTTGCTGCCGTAAAAGCAAAAATCAGTTGGCCACGCCGGTATAGCAAAGGGTATGCAATTGTCAGATGTGAAAGGAATGATGCCCAGTTCATTGTTGATGATTGCTTTAATGTTCTGATTGGAGGCAGGTTTGTTCAGTGTCAGACCAGCACAAGAGACATGAACTCTGTAGTTATCAGAGGACTGGATAAAGAAACTTCTGAAGCAGAAATTTTAGAAGTTCTGCACAAGACAACAAATAGGAGAATTTTGGATGTATTCCTAATCAGAGGAGATGAAGTAAATAATCATTCTGTTGATGCTTTTGAGCAAGCAATTCTCAAGGAAATTGCTCCTTTCATGCCTAGCCAGGGCCCTTTGAGCAATTACTGCCATGTTCAGGTCTTCGCCCCTGAGCCAAAGGATAGTTTCATGAAGGCTTGGATCACTTTTGATGGAAAATTACATTTGGAGGCAGCTAAAGCTCTGCAACATATGCAAGGAAAAGCACTTGCTGGTTGTTTTTCATGGCAGAAGATGCAATGCCAGCAGGTGTTCCATAGCTCTGCATCATGTTCTGCTTCTGTTTATGCATTCATTGAGAGGCAGCTGAATATTTTACTGAAAAGCTTCAAGTTTCGACCTGGTAATTCCTCTCACTCTGAAGGAGTTTGTGGTGAATTGTTTTTCTTTTTTGACTGAATGGATAAATTCTTAATGCTAGATCTATCCTGGTAAATTTTTAAATAATCATTTCTGAATTGACAATCAAATGTTCTTTGAATTAAATCTCTTTTATTATGACCTGATATCCTGTATTGAGGTAATGTGAATTGTTTTCTTGTTTTTCTTGACTGATGGCCTAATTCTTTATGGTGGACCCGTCCTGGTAATCTCTTGAAACCATCTTCTTTAAAAGCATTTTTTTTTCTTTTTGGCATCAAAGGATCTTGAGTTTGACAATCAATTTTTCTGTGAATAAGTACCTTTAATTATAGCTGGTTCATTTCAGTACTGATACAGAATTTCAAGCATATGTATGGGTCAAAACCATGAGCTTCAGGCGAATAGTGAAACTACATGAATGACTTTTGGATGGATGACACTTTGGTCTTAGGAATATGGATCTTTAAGCATCTTTCGTTTGGGATGCACCAGTCCTCTTTCTTTTCCTTTTTAATTTTACTTGGTCCTGATATTGGTTTATTCTAAATGGGTTGTTTCTGTTTTATTTTTTTTACTTTCATCCCGTCGAAGCAGTATGTGCAATGTGGCTCATGCTGTGAGGCTGTGAAGATTCAGTCCAAAATAGGAGAAATTCCATTAAAGCCTGTTTATATGCTTTAAGATTGATGTAGATAGTTTAATGTTTTTTAAACTTGATTGGGATTTGAGATTCTAGTGTAACCATGATAATTTTAGGTATTACTTTCATTTTGGTTGATTGGATACAGTGAATTTGACCTCGAGTATCGGTCTGTATTGTAGGTGATGATAGGAGGAGTTGTTATGCAGCCTAAATTATATTAATTAAGAACCAGCTTTGATTAGGGAATGCCAACTTTAGAGAGGTTGCTTTTAAGCTTGAGGTTGGAGTAGGCGGAAAAGTTACTTATAGTGTGTGTCAGACTTCAGAGTCATGGAACCTCCTTTGACCGATCACAGGGATCTAGTTTGTTTCCAGATCAGGTCCTGTTTTTTGTAGGATTCGCCATGTACCTGTGGAGTGACATGGAGGAAGAAAGAACTGATAATTTTAGAATTAATTCATAGCCTAGGTCATATTCATGTGAGCAAGCCACTGCCTATTTTTTCTACCAGCCTGGAATTCTTTGGATATATGCTTGAAGCATGGAGCACTAATTTTTACAATAAAATGTTATTTATAATTAGAAGCTTTTGCTTCAACAATGGAATCTGGCTTACCAGGATCTTTATGTATTACTCCATACAGTAACAAAATAACAAAATTGGGGTTTTCTTTTATTGAGTAGCTACTTTTTGGATGATTTAATTTGGTTTTTATATAATTTTTTTGGTTTTGTTAGGTTGTTATTATTGAAAACCCAAAATAAAAATTCTAAATCAAACAAATGGAGAAACTGAACGCACACTCCTAGGCTTGGCAATTTATATGGACGGGAATTATGGAGCTGATCAGTCCAGTAACAACTTGTTCCTCATTTTACATTATTGTTTAACCTAACTCCATGATTTAATATGAAATGTGCCAATTGATTATTATTTCCTGAACGTTGTTTGATAGTAATCAGGTGCTGACAAATTTGACTATGCAGGTGTGTGTTGCAATTTAGAAAGGAATGAGAATGGCTCTTATAGAGTGAAGATATCTGCTAATGCAACAAAGACAGTAGCTGAGTTGAGAAGGCCGCTGGAGCAACTGATGAATGGAAATAAGGTAAATCATTGTAGCCTCACCCCAATGGTTCTGCAGCTTCTTTTTTCCAAAGATGGCATCATGCTTATGAAGTCACTGCAGCAAGAGATGGGAACATATATTCTCTTTGATAGGCAGAACCTCACTGTTAGGATCTTTGGCCCCGAGAAGAAAGTTGCTCTTACTGAACAGAAGTTGATAGCATCTCTTCTAGCCCTCCATGATAAGGAACAAACAGATATCCGCCTTCGAGGTGGAGCAATGCCGCATGATCTTATGAAAAAGGTGGTGGAGAAGTTTGGTCCTGACTTGCATGTGCTCAAAGAGACGTTCCCTGAGGCTGAATTTATGCTTAATACAAGGCGACATGTTATTTCTTTTTCTGGAAAAAAGGATCTGAGACTCCAAGTGGAGCAGATGATTCGTGACTTTGCGCGGTCTGTTGGTGTTAATGGATCCATCAAACGATATGAAGATGACAATATTGCCTGCCCTATTTGCCTTTGTGAGGTTGAGGACTGTTACCAGCTTGAGGCTTGTGGGCATAAATTCTGCCAGTCATGCTTGGTTGAACAGTTAGAGTCAGCAATGAGAGGACGTGATGGCTTCCCTGTAGGTTGTGCTCATGAAGGTTGTGGCATGCACATTTGGCTTACAGATCTGAAGTCTCTTTTACCATGTGAAAAGTTAGAGGATCTCTTCAGGGCCTCCTTGTCAGCCTTTGTGGCATCTAGTGGTGGAACTTACAGATTTTGCCCATCTCCTGATTGCCCTTCAGTATATCGCGTAGCAAGCGGGATGGTTGGTGATCTATTTGTTTGTGGAGCATGCTATGCCGAGACATGTACAAGGTGCCATGTGGAGTATCATCCATTCGTATCATGTGAAAAATACAAGGAGCTCAAGGAGGATCCTGACATGTCCTTGAAGGAATGGTGCAAGGGAAAAGAGCATGTTAGAAACTGCCCAGTATGTGGATACACAATTGAGAAGGTAGATGGCTGCAACCACATTGAGTGCAGATGTGGGAAACACATCTGCTGGGTCTGCTTGGAGTTCTTTATGAGTGGTGATGACTGCTATGCGCACTTGAGGTCTGTACATCCTGCTACATTATAAAACCTGTACTGACTACATTGTAAGTTATTTGTATATAAAAGTATATGATATCCACACATGTATAATTTAGAAATATTACATGCGTATCAGTTGTTCCGTGCCTCATGTTTTTCATACTTGCAT
>Ga0325401_1007024_pt1 | contig 10928 bp, 4 predicted proteins | sample PopdelMetagenome_FD_205666 | JGI IMG/M metagenome (GOLD analysis project Ga0325401, IMG submission 205666) | Populus deltoides microbial communities from Bellville, Georgia, United States - Xylem-PdKOR-R2 | ecosystem: Host-associated > Plants > Phyllosphere > Stem > Wood/Secondary xylem | place...
CACACACTTGAGTTAAAGAAAAAAGAGATTAATTCTAAAAATATGTATTTAAGGTAATAATAATAAACACATTGTTTTAATGAAGAAATCCAAACTATATATTAAAATCCAATTCCATTATCATTAATCAAATAAGACATGTATGACTCGAAATAACATTAAGGCCCCGTTTATTTACTGGAAAGTAATTTTTTTTGGAAAGTGGTTTTATTGGAAAATGAAATCCTGAAAAATAACTTATTTTTCGATGTTTGGTAGTATCAAGAAAAATAAGTTGGAAAATATTTTCCAGTGTTTGACTATGTCATGGAAAATGAGTTGGAAAAAAATTATTAATATGTTTTTTCAAGTTTATTAAAATAATAAGGAACAAATCTTACAAATTAAAAAGTTGAATGAGAATAAAATTGAAAAAAATCTAATTTCATAAATTATTTCAAATAAAATAAATAACAATAAAAATAATAGAGATCAAATCTAAGAGATAAAAAAGTTAAGAGATGATGAAATTAAAAAAAATACAATTTCATAAATTATTTCAAATAAAATAAATAATAATTAAAAGAATGAGAATCAAATGTGATAGATAAAAATTTCAATTAAGAAAATGATAATAGAAAAACAAATAACAATCATAAAAATAAGGACCAAAGTAGATATAAAAATCAAATCAAATTAACTTCTAAGGGATGGAATTAAAAAAAATATTCAAAATAAAATATATAAAAATAAAAAATTTGAGAACCAAATTTGATATAACCAATAAATAACATGACATTTCTAAAGTTTTTACAACTTCTGAAAAGTGTTTTTCGCCCAAAATAAAAGAAAAATATTTTTCTAAAAATTAAACTAATTTTTTTTAACTGGAAAATAATTTTTGTTGATTAATTTATTTTTAATAACAAATAAATATAAAAAAAATTATAAAGTTATTTCTATAAAATCACTTTCTATAAAACAAACATCCTAAGGTTGTCTGCTCTTCCCCGCTTTATGGCTTGTACCAGCACCATCTCCAGCACCAGCTCCATTCTCCTGATCACTGATCCTATTATAATGTGCGGTCGCTAGCATGCATTAGTCCTTCCAAGACACCATTTGTGCGACCTTGTAGATGATCAGACTCCTTGAAGAGGACGAACCATAGTTCCTTGTTGCGCCTAAAGGAATAGATCTGCACATAGTCATTTTGCCGCAGCACTTCCACATTCCGAAGCATAACATCTTTCCAGCCACTTCTCAAGGCATAGTAACTGTTTTTGCCCATGTTCCACTGCTTTAACCTGATCAGTTGATCGGTGATCATGCTATCTCTCGTATCACCAAGACTCAGTTCTACCAATGTTACTCCTATGCCATCACCTATACGGACATCCCTCTTCTCATCATCATTTAAGAGATTCTCGCATTCATTGATTTGTCTCCAAGGCATTGTGAAACGATCATGGTGACTGCTCGTATCAGTTTGGTACAACTTTTTCTTTATCCTTAACTTGAAATCCGTATCTCCATCTTCTCCCATTAGAGCTTTTACTTCATTAGAGAAATCAAAACCCAAGTCCAGTACTAGTGCCTTTGGACCTATCTTCCTTCGTTCGCTTGTCCTCGGCTTCTCCTCCTCCTGCTCGTGAATTTCTTCCAAGCATGGTTTTCTCTTAATACTGATCATCCTTTTCTCTTCCAGGCTTCCCCCCTCGTTCTTATCTTCATGAGCACTACCAGTCTTGGACTACTTGTTTTTGTTGACAAACCCAATAAGAATCCCCGCTCCTCTCTCTTTCCTACTAGAGACACTAGCACTCTCGGCCTCTAGCTTCTTCTTCACTACCTGGGCTTTTCTGGTGAATTATAAACCTTTGATCTCTCCTCCCTGATCTCCTCTCTTATTGGGTAGAACTGGCAATGTCCCAAGTGGGGGTGTAAATCGAGCAGAGCAACAGCTAGTACCAGGGGGGCTTATGCTACCGGGCTGGGAAAGCTCTCCTTTGACAGTGCCGATATTCCTCGTCCGCAACAATGCCATGACAAGTTTCTTTTGCACCAACGTAAATGCCCCATCATTGTCATCTGTTTCTTGTCTATGCTTTTCAAACAGTTGATCAAAAGACCCATCATCATATTCATCAACCATGTCATCGACGAACTGATGATCACTTTGACTGCTACAACCGCACATTACCATCTTTATGGATATATTTTTTTCTTTCCTCTTCTACTTTAGCTAACTCGAAGAAACAATAAAATCGGCTAGAGATCGAGTGCTCAAAAAAACTGAATAAAATTAACTTGTTCGGGCATTAGCTATCTACGTACGTTGTCTATATATATATATATATGGAAGAGAGAGCAGCGTGCATGCAAATCCTTGTACTGTCTGAACTTAATGAATGAGCAAGGTTTTGACAATCCTTTTGAGTTCATTACTTATTGTTTGTGTTTCTAATTCTATTCCGACTGCCACTAGAGAAAGAACTCGCCTCTTTTTTCTTACAGTTTCTTGACTCCCAAGTTTATCAAATTATATTGAAGGGCATAGTTGATACTACTGTACTGCTCTTAATGGTGTAGTAGTTTTTTTCGCATTTAGATTATTTAAATTTTCTTGATATTTTTCATAAAAGTACTAATTTGAGGAAATTCAAAGTTGATGACTATCCTCAATTAGTACTGATCATATGCTATTTTAAGAAAACAATTTCTATAATGATAATTTTCCATAATCCATTTTGCCACTTTTTTTGTTTGGATAAAAATACTCCTTCAATCACAAGACAAATATTATTTTTCAAAAAAAAAAAAAACATGAAACCCAAGAAATAGCTTAATATTTTTATTCAATAAATATGTTTTAAAATTTTAATATCTTTGCTAATTAATTTTTTTATTTAAGATTTTCATAAACTGTGATTTTTTCTAAAAATGACTAAATTTTATTAAAATTTTTGAAAAATATAAACTAAGAGAATCTATAAGGTATTTTTTTAACCAATCTTTTGGATTATTTTTTTTTTAATTTCTTAAACATCTTAATTTTTTATTTTTTTTTCTAAAGATTGTTTTTTGTTTTTTCAAAAAAACTTTTATGACTGCATATTGTTTCTACTTCTTAACATTATTTTTTTTAAGTAATGATTTTTTATCCCTTAAATATTTTCAAAATCTTTTATTTTTTGAAAGGTATTAATTTTGCTATTATTCAACCATTTGAAAATAAATTGATTGGTAATCATCTTATAATTTAATGCAATTTAGCCCAATTGGATGAAATTAATTAAATTTTGGCAACATTGAATAAAATTTGACCATAGTTTTTTAAAATTGTTTATTCATCATTTGATACAAAAATAGGGGCAATTTTTGGGAAAGGATTTAATTTTCATAATTTGCAGCCAACATAATTAATATTTAGAGTTTCAGCAGCACAAAAAATACAATTATTTTGTACCATCTTCATTAATTTGTAAGTTAACCTTCCAAGCACAAAGTTATCAACATTTTGAACGTCTCTGTCACATATAAAGTCCTAGCAATTGAACAATGAACAACTGTGTTTAAAATAAAAAAAAAACACACAATAAACTTCTTGAAACGTAAACTCACAAGAAATTAGCAAATAAAAATTACTGCGAAACAACAAAATTCAAGATAATACAGAAACAATATGGCTAATTTAATTGAAAATTGAACCTAGCAACTAGCTATTGGAGTAATACTTGAATATATATTGATATATATATTAAATATATATTGATAATTTTTGTTATATACACAAACCTTTTAGAGGATAAGGAGATGTGTTGTTACCATCATTTAAAAAAAAAATTGTCTTTGCTTATCATCTCATTCTTGGAGAGATTTCGATAATTTTTTTATAGCTCTCTATAGAATATGAAGACATCTTAAAAGAATTCCAAAACTCAAAAAACTATTTTGATATCACAACAAATGAGTTTTTATGTCATGAGAATTGAAAAAAAGAGAAGATTCAATGTAGATGAAGAAAAAAGGCTCATCCTGTTTTATAAAGAAGAGAGAAGAAAGTTTTCTTTTGAGAAAAGGAAGAGATGAAGGTTGTTAAATATGTTTTTTTTTTTAATATAATTAGGTTTTACGAGATCATTGTTTCGCGTTGCGCTGTGCGTCGGGTCAATTATTTTTGTAACATAAAAAAAAAACCAAGGATTGCTAACATGTTTTATAATAAAAATATTTAATCATGAACTCAAAATATGATGTATTTTGGATGAAATCTTTTTTAAATATTAATACGGCAACTTATTGGATGTTATTTTTTTTCAAATATTGAGATGATGACATATTAAATAGACTCGGGTTAACCTATTAAATTTAAAATTTGCAACCAGAATCATGAGATCATGATAACCTTATAAAGGTCAATTCTTAATCAAATTAATATTTAATGATGAAATTAAAAAAGGACAAAACAAAACCACCCCAATCAACTTGTGTTAACCTGCAACACCCTTAACCTAGGTTATGAAATCAGGATAACCCTATAGAAAGCAAATAAAAAAATAACAGAGTCCAATTTTCAACCAACCTATTATTGAAAGATGAGATCGAGAAACTATCTATTAAAAATAGAACAAAGAAAAAAATAACGCAAGTTAACCTGACCTAACTTGTTAAACATGTGACCTAGGTCATGAGCCCGATATAAGTTTATAAAAAGAAAATAAAAAAAATATGAAACTCTATTTCTAAGAAATCTAAAATTGAAGTTTGAAATCGAGAAAAAAAACTAAATACATGAGATCGGGGTAATTTCATAGAAAGAAAATTAAAAAAGAATTACAAGTTTCAATTCCCAAACAACCTGATATTGAAGGATAAAATTAAAAAATAAATAAATCAAATTGAGTTGTTGAATGATGAAATTGAAAAACAAATATTCAATTAAAAAATGACTAAAAAAATAAATTGATTCAACTTGGATCAATCTGCCGAACTTGTGACCTGAGTTATAAGATTGAGATAACCACATAGAAAACAAATCGAAAAAAAATATGAAGCTTAATTAAAACAAAATCCAATTATAAAAAGACCAAAAAAATATGAACATGGTCAATTTGTCAAACTCACAACCCGGGTCATGATATTGAAATAACCCCATATAATAATAAAAAAAGAATAAGAAGTTCAATTTTCAATCAACTTAATATTGAAGATGATATTGAAAAAAAAATCAATTAGAAAAAACTAAAACAAAAAACTAAATCAACTCGGGTGAACCTGTTAAATTTGCGATTAATTAGATTCTGAGATCGGGATAAATTCATAGAAAACAAATAAGAAAAATTATGAAACCTCACTTCTAATTTATCTAATGTTAAAGATTGAAATAAAAAAAAAAACTAAAAAAGAAATTAATGGATTTAGTGAATCATTAATTTTACGCACTTATATATAAAAACAAAACTAAGAATAATGACTTCATAAAAATTATAAAACAAATGGATATTTTATTCATTCAATATTAATGAGAAAATTATATATTACGTTAATGCATATTTACTAATAAAACAATCGATATTGTCATCATAAAAAAGTCCTAATATTTTTTTTTTAAAATAGCATAATTTAAAAATCATGTAATTATTATTTTAATAAGTTAATTTAAAGAGATATTTTATCAAAAATTAAAAAAGATAAAGGTGTATCTAAGAAAAATGTTAAGAGTGTCTGACCTAAGAAAAAAATCCATGCACATATAGGCCTAGAAAGTTATGCACGCATACCTAGTCCAAACAAAAAGTCGAAGCATGTATAGGACTTGAAGACAAGACCCACATGACTTTTTTTTTAATGTGCATTGTCCACCCAATTATTTATAAACACACATAGTAGATAAAGTGTCGTCTGTCTAGGGAGACGACGCATCATGTTTTGGATGCCTTTTCAACCATTTTTTATGGCTAAAAACTCAAGATCTAAGTTTTGAAAACTCAAAAACCCAATTCATAACTTATTTTCACTTAAAAAAAACATACGAAGAAACCTCAAGAAACACATCTTATTAAACCCAAAAAAACCTATAAGCACTCTAAAATAAAAAATCTAACATTATTAAAAAAAATCTATTTATGGTTATATATGGTCAGGTGAATATTTTCTCACCCTTTTTTTTTTTTTTGACTCTTACTCCTCTTAAATTTTAAAAACTGAAACATAAAATAAATAAAGTTTAAGACTAAAACATAAAACTTGTATTATAAAAATAAAATAAAGACTTTAGATAACAAACTGTAGTTGTTCATGCTCCATAAATAATGAAAAAGGAAAAAAGATTTTTTTTTTTTTAGTTTTGAATTTAACCTTATTTCAAATTTTTAAATTGATATCTTGTTCTTTTAATTTTTATTGATAAAATTGAACTCTAATTTTCAACAAGGAGCATTAACTCAATGTTAATTAGTATATATTTTGACAATATTGCAAATACATCATAGCATATAGGATATGAAACAAATTATAATTATAAGGCTTAAAACCATTTTAACATAATGTAGGTTGATAAAATTAAAAAATTAAACAAAAGATTAGGGATTATAACCGAACAATTTTTTAGGACAGAATAAAATAAAGAGACTATCTCAATTCTACTGTAGCAGCATAGTGTAGTGGAGTCTACCTCTACAGTAAAAGAAATAGTAAAAGACTAGTAATTGGCATGCGCTGCGTTGCAGGCGACATGTTAGTATTTTTAAAGCTATAAAGCCAACCAAAGCGCACTACACCTGTGGATTTCTTTGAGCATGCATCTCCTAAGGTAAAAAGCTAGCATGATCTGCGTAACATAAATGAACGCAAAATCATATGATAAGAAAAGGGAAAAAAACAGTTGATTTTGTAATTATTGGTAACCCAATGTAAGTGTACAATCATATATATATCTTGCAGCAGTTCTGGGTAGCTGAACCATGATCACATGTGGATTTATAAACCCTAGGAGAGAAGAATTCATGTTAATAGAATGAAAACTCTTTTCATTCATGATATGAAATTCTTAATTTAAGCACTGTTCACTCAATGCGAAATTAAATTCTGATAATTTATTGCCACCAATAAAATAAACAGTCACTACATGATTAAACAGTTTTAGACACATAATTTATCGGTAAAATATTTATCGACAGTCTTACCGATAAAATACGTCTGTTGGAATATTGATCGTTTATAATTTTTATTTTTATCGATAAGTCTGTCAGTAATACCTGACTAGTCAAGTGTAGGGCAATGACATTAATTCATTTAAAGTTTGGTTAGGAAAGAAAATAGACAAAGATGAGGAGGGAAAAAAAATGAGAGAAGAGAAAATGTTGAGGCACATTGAGTCAATAAATTCTAATATAGCATAACAAAAAAAAAATTACAAATGAGTTTGTAATGTCCCTTGTAAAAAAAGAAATTAAAAAAAAAAAAGAAAGCTAGAAAGAAAGCAATAAAACATAATTAATTATGAGCATTTATTAGAAGATGTAATAATTTTTTTTAATTAACGTAAGTGTCCGGGTCAGCTTACGCGTATCTCGATTAATCTCACGGGCCCTGAAGTTAATAATCATGTAAGCCTCTAGTAGTAATTATATTAACAATCACAGGTCTTGAACCTGAGACTATAGAAAGAGCAAACCTCTTAATTTCAAACTTTTATCATTGAACCACCTATTAAATGGTTAAATTTAAATACAACATTTAGTAGAATTAGTCAATGCCAAACTGGTAAGATCAATTGTTTTTAAACAACCCGTCATCTAATTCTCTCATTAACAACTTTCACTTGGATTAATTTTGAAGAAAAGGAAGATATCAAATAAATTTAAATGCATAAAAAAGCTATGCTTGTCAGCAAAACAGGAACCAACTAAATGTAAAATTAAAAAAAAAAAAAAAGAGTGAGAAAAATATTAACCTCGCACAACCTTGATGCGAAGGGAATACACTAATGTTTAGTATTGCGTTCTATATAGGAGTTAAGTAAATTTTGAATTTTTTTTATTTAAAATTATTTTATTTATATTTTTGAATTATTCTAATCATATTAAAAATAATAAAAATATTATTTTAATATATTTCCGAATAAAAACATTTTAAAAAATAACTTATACATTTCCAAGCATCCTATACTAAAAAGTTACGCATCAACACAGTACTGCTGGCACCTCCAGCTGAAACAACCCTACTTGTTTCTTCTTCAGACATAATGTCCAAGGAAGGACTTGAGAAAGAGCTTTGATTCCACAACAAATTGTATCGTATCATCAATTAGCACATGGTTATTATCCTGTGTGTTCTCCTTTTGCTACTATTTTACTATATAATAAAACTGATATATACATTATTAAATGCGTAATAATAGTTACTAACATCAAGATGACGACTTATCTTTGACTTTTCTTCACATATTTGAATATATAAATTTCATTATCAAACATAATTTATTTCACGAGGTGAGGTGAGTGTAAGAACTTGATTTTTTTTCAATAAAATAATATTTACTGATGAAAATCAAAACTGATTATTGAAATGATACGTCAATTTATATTCTAAATATTTATTTTTTCTTAATATTAGTTAGTAAACCGATCTGCAATTAATTAACTGTAACAATTAAACAACTACAGAATTTATGTTAGTAATTTAATTTAATGGTAGCTTTAAGAACTAGATAGGTTGATAAATCTAGACAGCATAACTGTCTGCAGTCTATGTTTGATTTAATTGAATATTTTTTCTAAGATTACAACATAGATCCGCCATAATTATTAAACTTAATTGCTTCAAAAGTTAAATATCACAACTCCGGTTTTGATAGCAAACTTAACAATAGATTTATTAGAATAATAACTTAGAGTCCGCTCCGATAATCAAACTAAACAATCATAGAAAATAAACATAGAAAAATATTCATACTTATTATACAAACTAAAAGGAAAAGATAAAATAAATCTCACAATTTTTGAAATCTGAAAGCTTCTGTATCCTTTCAACTAATTGAGAAAAATAACTTAGTCTTACATGACTATCGAAAAACTAAGGAAAAGAAAAGATGAAAACATAATTTCAGGAGTTGAAAAAAAATAAGAGAGTTTTTTTTCTTCTTTCAAGTCGCCCCCATCTTCACCTCTCTCTCTTTTCTTTTTTATCAGATAAAAAAAACCTAATATCCACCTTCTTACTAGTTTGTTTTTATCAGGAAAGAAAAAAAATGAGTCATTTCCAGAGTAGACAATCTATATTTAAGGAGCACAATAATTACTTTCCTATAAAAATAAAAAAATAGTCTTGCATGAAATTTTTAAGTTTTGAATTTAGACTTAGTGAAGTTAATTTGTCCGTGTGAAGACCCTTTTCATATGAAGAAAAAAATTTCATGTTGCTTTGGATGCTTGGGAAGTAAGTTGGACTTGTCTCTTCACTAAACCTGTATGCTGGCAGAACTTATGGATTATCTTATAAAAATCATATTTTTTTCATATGGTATTGTGGTAACTTTTATGGTTGTGATTGTGGTTTGAAAAAAGTTGTTTTTACAAAAAGTACTTTTAGTTGAGGTTGGTTTGATATTTATATATATTTGGTTAAAACTATGGTTGAAATTGAGATTGAACAAAAAGTAGTTTAATGTGTTTGGTTAAAAGAATGTTTTTCAAATTGAGGTTATATATATTGATGGTTTTAAATTTAAATATTGTAGATTTAACTTCTGCTATTACATCATGAAATAAATAATACTTATATCAAATATTTTTTATTGTTCCATTAAACTATCTACAATTATATTACGTATGAAATCCATCCGACAAGGACTACAGTTTTCTTGGTTTCTTAAGTGCGCAACAACATCAGGTAAAATATAATTAGGAACAAAATTGGGATTGCGATCAAATTCTGCAAATGCTACGTCATCAAGCGATCTCCTTCTAATTTTTTGAATAAAACATAATTAAAATTAAATTTTTATTTAACTAAATCGAACCCGGTTCAATGCATTTAACTTTGGACCAGACCCGGTCCGGCCGGAACAGTGGAGAGTGAAAATCTCCACTGTGTCCGCAGGTTTGCGGAAAGCGTGCAACTGAGAGTTGCTTTCCGCAAACCTGTGGTTTTAATAAAATTTAAATGGGTCCCACATGAATAGTACAATGTGGTTCTTCATTACCAAACATTTAACATCTGCGGTTTGCTTTAAAAGTTGTTGCAGCCGCGTAAACAAACAGATACTTAGTAGGTTGATAGGCTTTTGAGTTAAGAATCCAACAAACTTGGGTTTGCAACAAACAAACTTCTCTAACTCAAAATATTCAAGTTGGAATGGTCGAAATTCAAAGTTAATAGCATGTTTGGGAGTGTGGTTGCGGTTGTTTTTCAAAGTACTTTTCACTCAAAAATATATCAAAATAATACTTTTTTTCATTTTTTTAAAAATCATTTTTTATATTAGTGCATCAAAATGATCTACAAACACCAAAAAAATATTAATTTAAAAAAAATAAAAAAATTTAAATTTTAAAAAAATACTTTTAAAATAAAAAAACAAACGGTATCTTAATATTTATGGGTGGATATTAAGTATTTTTTCGCATATTGGGCTCATAATTTTATAAGAGCCCCTACATGTGGTACAAGATGTTTCTGGTAGGTTGGTGGGGTGGGAAATCTATAAGCTCGGGTAGAATGAGCTAATCGAGTAATAGTCCTCTCCCTTTGAGGTTGTCATGTATTTCTACGAGAGAGGTGTTTATGATAGTGCATATGATTTATTTTATTTTTTTTAACCGTAGTTATAAAATATTAACAGGAAACAAATTGGTGCTTCTCAGAAAATACATGGGGCTTCGTGGATACGAGCCAAAAGAAATATACATTTGTATGTCAAAATGGTCGCCCAAGTGGATCAAGTG
>Ga0325401_1007026_pt1 | contig 10925 bp, 11 predicted proteins | sample PopdelMetagenome_FD_205666 | JGI IMG/M metagenome (GOLD analysis project Ga0325401, IMG submission 205666) | Populus deltoides microbial communities from Bellville, Georgia, United States - Xylem-PdKOR-R2 | ecosystem: Host-associated > Plants > Phyllosphere > Stem > Wood/Secondary xylem | place...
GGGAGAAGTCGATGTCCAGCATCATCACGACGAAGAGGAAGAGCACCGCGACCGCGCCGACGTAGACGATGACGAGGATCATCGCCAGGAACTCGGCGCCCGCGATCAGGAACAGCGCCGCCGCGTTGAAGAAGGCGAGGATGAGGTAGAGCACGGAGTGCACGGGGTTGCGGCTGGTCACGACCATCACGGCGGAGGCGATCAGCACCGCCGCGAAGGCGTAGAAGGCGAGGCCGGCGATCATCGGTAGGGCGCGTCCGCCTGCAGCCGGGCGGCCAGGATCGGCTCCCACCGGTCGCCGTTATCGAGGAGCTTCTCCTTCTGGTAGATCAGCTCCGCCCGCGTCTCGGTCGCGAACTCCAGGTTCGGCCCCTCGACGATCGCGTCCACCGGGCAGGCCTCCTCGCAGAGGCCGCAGTAGATGCACTTCGTCATGTCGATGTCGTAGCGCGTGGTCCGGCGGGACCCGTCCTCGCGCGGCTCGGCCTCGATGGTGATCGCCTGCGCGGGGCACACGGCCTCGCACAGCTTGCAGGCGATGCACCGCTCCTCTCCGTTGGGGTAGCGGCGCAGCGCGTGCTCCCCCTTGAAACGCGGCGAGATCGGCCCGCGTTCGTAGGGGTAATTGATCGTCGCCTTGCGGCTGAAGAAGGCCTTGAGCGTCAGCCCCAGCCCGGAGACGAGCTCCGTCAGGAGAAGGCCGCGCGCCAGCCGGTCGAGGGTCGCCATCAGGAGCGGACCTTTCGGCTTGAATGGAGGATGGTCATGCCGGCAGCCACCCGAAGATCTTCAGCGTCGCCGCCGTCAGCACGAGCCAGACGAGGCTGATCGGCAGGAACACCTTCCAGCCGAGCCGCATGAGCTGGTCGTAGCGGTAGCGCGGGAAGGTGGCCCGCACCCAGACGAAGACGAAGAGGCAGAGGCAGACCTTGAGGATGAACCAGAGGGGTCCCGGAACCCAGTTGAGCGGCGCCACGTCGAAGGGCGGCAGCCACCCGCCGAGGAACAGGATGGTGGTGAGCGACGACATGAGGATCATGTTCGCGTACTCGCCGAGGAAGAAGAGGGCGAAGGTCATCGCGGAGTATTCCACGAAGAACCCGGCCACGAGCTCCGACTCCCCTTCCGGCAAGTCGAACGGCGCCCGGTTCGTCTCGGCCAACGTCGAGATGAAGAAGATGATGAACATCGGGAACAGCGGGATGAAGAACCACAGCCCCTTCTGCGCCAGCACGATCTGCGTCAGGTTCAGCGATCCGACGCAGAGCAGCACGGTCACGATCACGAAGCCCATCGAGACCTCGTAGGACACCATCTGCGCCGCCGAGCGCAGCGCCCCGAGGAAGGCGTACTTCGAGTTCGACGCCCACCCTGCGATGATGATCCCGTACACGCCGAGGGAGGAGATCGCGAAGAGGTACAGCACGCCGACGTTGATGTCGGCGATCGCCCAGCCCTCGTTCACCGGGATCACCGCCCAGGCGATCATCGCCAGGATGAAGGTGAGCATCGGCGCCATGATGAAGAGGACCCGGCTCGCGCCCGCGGGCACGATCGTCTCCTTCATCAGCATCTTGCCGGCGTCGGCGAAGGGCTGGAACAGGCCGAAGGGCCCGACGACGTTCGGCCCCTTCCGCAGCTGCATCGCCGCCATGATCTTGCGCTCGGCGAGCGTCATGTAGGCGACGCCGATCAGCAGCGGCACGAGGATCGCCAGCGCCTGCGCGACGGTCAGCGCGAACACGCCGACCGGGGTGTTCAGGAAGTCGGTCATCACTCGGCCGCCATCGCCGGGGCGGGCGCGTGGGTCCGGGCGCACTCGGCCATCACGTCGCTCGCCCGGCCGAACACGTCGGCCTGCCAGTAGTTGGCGGCGGGTGCCGCGAAGGGTGCGCCGTCCACCGCCCCGCCGCCGGCCGGGGCCCGCCCGATCGCCGCCGGCACCGCCGCCTCGTCCACCCGCGCGAAGACCGGGTTCACGGCGGACAGCCGCGCCCGCACCGCCGGCAGGTCGTCGTAGGGCAGCGCCCCGCCCAGCACCTCGCTCGCGGCGCGCAGGATGCGCCAGTCCTCCCGCGCCTCGCCGGGGGCGAAGACGGCGCGGCGGCCGCGCTGCACCCGCCCCTCGGTGCTGACGTAGGTGCCGTCCTTCTCCAGGTAGGTGCAGCCCGGCAGGATCACGTCGGCCCGCGACGCCGCGCGGTCGCCGTGATGGCCCTGGTAGACCACGAAGGTGCCCGGCGCGATGAGCGACGGGTCGAGCGCGTCCGCGCCGAGCAGCCACAGCGCGTCCACGCCGCCGCCGAGCATGGCGCCGAGATCCTTGCCCCCCTCCCCCGGCAGGAAGCCGAGGTCGAGCGCCGCCACCTGCCCGCCCTGCGCGTGCAGCAGCGAGAACCCGTTCCAGTCCGCGGACACCGCGCCCAGCGACGTCGCCAGACCCCAGGCCGCCGCCAGCACCGCCGCGCCGTCCGGCCGTGCCAGCGCCCCGCGTCCGAGAAGGATCAGGGGCCGCTTCGCGTTCCGCAGCACGTCGCCGAACGCGCCCTCCATCACCCCCGCGACCGCGTTCGGCCCGCTGCCGAGATGCGTCGTCGGGTAGGTCAGGTCCGCGTCGATGCCGATCACGCCGACCGGCACGCGCATTATCGCGCGCTTGCGGATGCGCGCGTTCAGCACCGGCGCCTCCAGCCGCGGGTTGCTGCCGATCACCAGCACCGCGTCGGCCTGCTCGATGCCCGCGATGGTCGCGTTGAAGAGGTAGAAGGCGCGCTCCGACCCGTCGATCGCCGCCCCGTCCTCCCGGCAGTCGAGGTTGGTCGACCCCAGCCCAGCCATCAGGTCCTTCAGCGCGACGACGCTCTCGGCATCCGCCAGCCCGCCGGCCACGGCCCCGATCCGGTCGCCCGACAGGCCCTTCAGCCGGGCCGCGATCGCCCGGAACGCGTCCACCCAACTTGCCGGGCGAAGCTTGCCGTCGTGCCGCACCCAGGGCCGATCCAGACGCCGCTTCTTCAGCGCGTCGAAGGAGAAGCGGCCGCGATCGGCCAGCCACTCCTCGTTCACGTCCTCATGCACGCGCGGCTGGATGCGGAGGATGTCCGGCCCGCGGCTGTCGACGCGGATGTTCGTTCCCGTCGCGTCGAGCACGTCCACGCTATCCGTCTTCGCCAGCTCCCAGGGGCGGGAGACATAGGCGTAGGGGCGGCTCGTCAGCGCGCCGACCGGGCAGATGTCGATCAGGTTGCCCGACAGCTCCGTCGACAGCGCCTTCTCGACGTAGGTCGTGATCTCCATGCTCTCGCCGCGACCGACCGCACCCAGTTCCGGCACGCCGGCCACCTCGGTCGCGAAGCGGACGCAGCGCGAGCACTGGATGCAGCGCGTCATCACCGTCTTCACGAGCGGCCCGAGGTACTTGTCCTTCACGGCCCGCTTGTTCTCGTGGAACCGGCTGCTGTCGGAGCCGTAGGCCACCGCCTGGTCCTGCAGGTCGCACTCGCCGCCCTGATCGCAGATCGGACAGTCCAGCGGGTGGTTGATCAGCAGGAACTCCATCACGCCGCGGCGGGCCTTGCGGACCACCTCGCTGTCCGTGCTGATCTTCATGCCGTCCATCACCGGGAAGGCACAGGACGCCACCGGCTTCGGCGCCTTCTCCACCTCCACGAGGCACATGCGGCAGTTGCCCGCGATCGACAGGCGCTCGTGGTAGCAGAAGCGCGGGATCTCCGCGCCGGCCAGCTCGGCGGCCTGGAGCGCCGTGGCGCCGAGCGGCACCTCGATCTCCACCCCGTCCACCGAGACCTTGACCAGCTTCACCTCGCTCATGCCCGTCACTCCGCCGCCATCGGCAGGGGCATCGCGGGCGCCGCGTGCCGCCGCTTATACTCGGCGATCCGCTCCTCCATCATCGGGCGGAAGTGGCGGATCAGCCCCTGCACCGGCCAGACGCCACCGTCGGCCAGGGCGCAGATCGTGTGCCCCTCGATCCGGCGCGTCACGTCCTCCAGCACGTCGATCTCGTCGACCTCGGCGCGGCCCTGCACCATGCGGTCCATCACGCGGCTCACCCAACCCATGCCCTCGCGGCAGGGTGTGCACTGGCCGCAGCTCTCGTGCTTATAGAACTTCGACAGCCGGGCGATGGCGCGGATCAGATCCGTGGACTTGTCCATCACGATCACCCCCGCCGTGCCGAGGCCCGACTTGTGCTCGCGCAGCGCGTCGAAGTCCATCAGGACGGTGTCGCACACCTCCTTCGGCAGCAGCGGCGTCGACGACCCGCCCGGGATGACGCAGAGCAGGTTGTCCCACCCCCCGCGCACGCCGCCGGCGTGGCGCTCGATGAGCTCCCGCATCGGGATGCTCATCTCCTCCTCCACGTTGCACGGCCGGTTCACGTGGCCCTGGATGCAGAAGATCTTCGTGCCGGAATTCTTCGGCCGGCCGAAGCCCGCGAACCAGGCGCCGCCGCGGCGCAGGATCTCCGGCACCACCGCGATCGTCTCGACGTTGTTCACCGTCGTCGGGCAGCCGTAGAGGCCCACCGCCGCCGGGAAGGGCGGCTTCAGCCGCGGCATCCCCTTCTTGCCCTCGAGGGACTCGATGAGGGCCGTCTCCTCCCCGCAGATGTAGGCCCCTGCCCCGCGATGGACGTAGAGGTCGAAGCTGTAGCCCGACCCCGCGGCATTCTTGCCCAGCAGCCCGGCCTCGTAGCACTCGTCGATCGCCGCCTGCAGCACGTTCTGCTCGTTATAGTACTCGCCGCGGCAGTAGATGTAGCCGGCCGAGGCGTTCATCGCGACGGCCGCGAGAAGGCATCCCTCGATCAGCGTGCTCGGGTCGTGCCGGATGATGTCCCGGTCCTTGCAGGTCCCCGGCTCGGACTCGTCGCAGTTGACGACGAGGTAGGACGGCCGCCCATCCGGATTGGACTTCGGCATGAAGGACCACTTGAGGCCGGTCGGGAAGCCGGCGCCGCCGCGGCCGCGCAGGCCCGACTGCTTCACCTCCTCGATGATCCAGTCCCGGCCCTTGGCGATCAGCTCCGCCGTGCGGTCCCAGTTGCCGCGTTTGCGCGCCGCCTCAAGGCCCCAGTGCCCGGTGCCGTAGAGGTTGGTGAAGATGCGGTCCTTGTCCTGCAACGCCATGTGATCAGTTCCCTCCGGGAACGTCGATCAGCGTCAGGCGGCCACCCTCCGGCGCGCTCGTCTCGCGTCCGATGGTGCTGCCCGGCGCCGGACGCTCGCCGCGCTTGAGTGCTTCGAGGAGCCGGACGGTGCGGTCGTAGTCCAGGTCCTCGTAGTAGTCGTCGTCCACCTGCAGGATCGGCGCGTTCACGCAGGCGCCGAGGCACTCGACCTCGCTCAGCGTGAACAGCCCGTCCGCGCTCGTGTCACCGTAGGCCTTGAGGTGCCCGGCATCCCTGCAGGCACGCAGCACGTCGTCCGACCCGCGCAGCATGCATGGCGTCGTGCCGCAGACCTGCAAGTGGTAACGCCCGATCGGCTTCGTGTTGAACATGAAGTAGAAGGTCGCGACCTCGTAGACCCGGATGGGCGCCATGCCGAGCCGCTCCGCCACCCGGTCCATCCCGATGCGCGGCACCCAGGCCGAACCCGTCTGCCGTCCCATCTGCTTCTGCACGACGTAGAGGACCGGAATCACGCCGGACGCCTTCTTCGCCTCCGGGTAGCGCGCGAGGATCTTCGCGATCTGCGCCTCGCTCTCGGCGTCGAACTCGAAGCTCGCCGGCTCCGCCCGCGGGTTGCCCGCGTTCGGATCCAGGTGGTTGGCCGCCCCATCCTTCGCAGGGTTCTCGGCCGCGGACGGGCCGCTCACCGGTCGATCTCCCCGAAAACGATGTCCAGGCTGCCGATGATCGCCACCGCGTCCGCCAGCATGTGCCCCTTGGACAGCGCCTCCATCGCCTGGAGGTGCGCGAAGCCCGGCGCCCGGATCTTGCAGCGGTACGGCCGGTTCGTGCCGTCCGCCACGAGGTAGACGCCGAACTCGCCCTTCGGCGCCTCGATCACCGTGTAGGTCTCGCCGGCGGGCACGTGATAGCCCTCGGTGTAGAGCTTGAAGTGGTGGATGAGCGCTTCCATCGACCGCTTCATCTCGCCCCGCCGCGGCGGAGCGATCTTGTTGTCCGCGATCTTCACCGGGCCCGACGGCATCTGGTCGAGGCACTGGTGGACGATCTTCAGGCTCTCGCGCATCTCGGCCATACGCACGAGGTAGCGGTCGTAGCAGTCGCCGTGGCGCCCGACCGGGATCTCGAACTCCATCCGGTCATAGACCTCGTAGGGCTGCTGCCGCCGCAGGTCCCACGCCATGCCCGAGGCGCGCAGGCACGGGCCGGAGAAACCCCATTCCATCGCCTGCTCGGCGCTCATCACGCCGATGTCCACGGTGCGCTGCTTGAAGATGCGGTTGTCCGTCAGCAGGCCGTGAAGCTCGTCGATGAACTTCGGGAAGCCGTTCGCCCAGTCGCGCATCCGGTCCGTCAGCCCGGCCGGCAGGTCCTTCGCGACCCCGCCCGGCCGGAAGTAGTTCGCGTGGTAGTGGCTGCCGGAAACCGCCTCGTAGAACTCCAGCAGGTGCTCGCGCTGCTCGAAGCCCCAGAGCGCCGGCGTGATGGCGCCGCAATCGAGCGCGTAGGTGGTGATGTTCAGCAGGTGGTTCGCCAGCCGCGTGATCTCGGAGAACAGCACGCGGATGTACTGCGCCCGCTCCGGCGGCGTGATGCCGAGCAGCCGCTCCGTCCCGAGGGCGAAGGCGTGCTCCATGCACATCGGCGACACGTAGTCGAGCCGGTCGAAGTAGGGCAGCGCCTGGAGGTAGGTCTTGTGCTCGATCAGCTTCTCGGTGCCGCGATGCAGCAGCCCGATATGCGGGTCGGCCCGCTCCACCACCTCGCCCTTCATCTCGAGGATGAGGCGCAGCACGCCGTGCGCCGCGGGGTGCTGCGGACCGAAGTTGATCGTGTGGCTGTCCACCTCCACCCGGCGCGTCGGCGCCTCGACGGTGGAGTCCAGCGGCACGGCGTCGGACGTCGTCAGGCTCACGGCCGCGTCTCCTCTTCCGGCTTGTTCAACAGGGATGCGGGCGGCGGCTCGATGCGGTTCAGGTGAACCTTCTCGTCGCCCGGCAGGGTGGTCATGCCCTCCCAGGGGGAGAGGAAGTCGAAGTTGCGGAAGTCCTGCTGCAGCTTCACCGGCTCGTAGACCACCTCGCGCCGCTCCGGATCGTACCGGACCTCGACGTGGCCGGTCAGCGGGAAGTCCTTGCGCAGCGGATGACCCTGGAAGCCGTAATCCGTCAGGATGCGGCGCAGATCCTGGTTGCCCTCGAAGGCGATGCCGTACATGTCCCAGGCCTCGCGCTCGAACCAGCCCGCGGTCGGCCAGATGGCGGTCATGCTCGGCACGGCGTGCTCGGCGTCCGTCGTGGTCAGCACGCGGATGCGGTGGTTGTGCGTCAGCGACAGCAGGTTCCACACCACGTCGAAGCGCTCGGCGCGCTCCGGATGGTCGACGCCGCAGATGTCCATGCACTGCTCGAAGGCGAAGCGCGGATCCGTCCGCAGCACCGCCATGACGTTGCGCACGGCCTCCCGCGGCACGCGGATGACGAGCTCGGCGCCCCGCGCGACGGACGCCTCGACGATGGCGCCCGCCGGCATCGCGGCGGCCACGGCGGAGCCGAGCTCGGCGAGGTCAGCCACGGAGGATCGTCCCCGTACGGCGGATCTTCTTCTGGAGCTGAAGGATGCCGTACACCAGCGCCTCCGCCGTCGGCGGGCAGCCCGGCACGTAGATGTCCACCGGCACCACGCGGTCGCAGCCCCGCACCACGCTGTAGGAGTAGTGATAGTACCCGCCGCCATTGGCGCAGGACCCCATCGAGATCACCCAGCGCGGCTCGCTCATCTGGTCGTAGACCTTGCGGAGCGCGGGAGCCATCTTGTTCGTCAGCGTGCCGGCCACGATCATCACGTCCGACTGCCGCGGCGACCCGCGCGGGATCACGCCGAAGCGGTCGAGATCGTAGCGCGCCATGTAGGCGTGGATCATCGGCACCGCGCAGCAGGCCAGGCCGAAGGTCATCGGCCAAAGGCTGCCGGTCCGGGCCCAGTTCACCACCTTGTCGAGGTTGGCGACGACGAACCCCTTCTCCTCGATCTCGCCCGTCACGCCGCGCACGACGGCGTCCTGATCCGAGCCCGGAGGCAGCGCCTCCTGGTTCCAGGCCACCGGCTGTTCCCTGACGTCGCTCATCGCACCGTCCCCCGCGCGTCGCCGCGCGTCATGATCCTGCGGGCCACCGGACCCGTCTCGCCGCGCCCCTTGTCACCGTGGGGGCGGCTCATTCCCAGTCCAGCGCGCCCTTGCGCCACTCGTACACGAAGCCGACCGTCAGCAGCCCCAGGAAACCCATCATCGAGAGGAAGCCGAGCCAGCCGATCTGCCCGAGCGTGACGGCCCAGGGGAACAGGAAGGCGACCTCCAGATCGAAGATGATGAACAGGATGGCCACGAGGTAGAAGCGTACGTCGAAGCGGCGGCGCGTGTCGTCGAAGGGCTCGAAGCCGCACTCGTAGGTCGAGAGCTTCTCCGAGTCCGGTTTCTGCCGCGCCGCCAGCACCGAGCCGCCCACCATGGCAACGCTGATCACCGCGGCGATGCCGAGGAAGACCAGGATCGGGAAGTACTCGGCCAGCAGCGGCTGGGTCATCGTGCCCTCGGAACCTCTCGCTCCCGCCGCCGCGCGCGGCCGGCGGATGCGCCCATGGGCGCTGAGGCGATGCCGCAGCGCAACGCCCGCTTCATATAGGCCTGCCCCGGCATCCGCCATAGGGAGGGCACGCTGCACCGCCAGAATAAACGCAGCGTAATCAAGGCTTGCGAGCCGTTCGCAAGTGTCGCGGCGGCGACGCGCGAGGCCCGGAAACAGGAACGCCGCCCCGGAGGGCGGCGTCCCGATGTCGTCGATGGCGCGAGTGACGGGGCTCGAACCCGCGACCTCCGGCGTGACAGGCCGGCGCTCTAACCAACTGAGCTACACCCGCGTACGACGTGGGCCGCCGTGTATGGGCTGGGCCGCCGCGTGTCAATACGCCCCGAATCAGTACACCCCGACGGGCACCACCACGACCCACAGGGCGCGCGTCTCGGCCTCACGCATCGCCAGGGCGCGCGCGAAGTCGCGCTCCTCCCGCTCCGCGCGGTCGATCGAGGCCAGGTCCCGCCGCGCCTGCGCGTCGCCGCGCGCGGCGGCCATGCCAAGCCACTTTCGGGCTTCCGAGACGTCCTGGCCCATCTCCTCCAGCCCGGTCATGTAGAGCCGGCCCACCGCCCGCTGCGCCCGGAGGTCCCCGCCCTCCGCCGCGCGCCGCATCCACTGCAGAGCGGGGTAGGCCTGGCGCCGTACCCCCTCCCCGCCCCGGAACAGCAGCGTCGCGAGCCGGTACTGAGCGTCCGCCACGCCCGCCTCCGCGGCGGCCATCAGACCCCTTGCCGATTCGGGCACCTCGCCCGTCGGGCCGCTGTCATCCAGGCGCGCCGTCACCCCGCCGATCGGTTGGACGTGGCACGGCTGGCCCGGGTGGCAGACCACCACGTCGGACTGCGCCATCATCGGCCGGCTCGTCGCGCAACCGGCCAGCCCGAGGACGAGAAGGACAGCCGGGGCTGCCGGGCGCAGGGTCGCCATCAGATCGGCGGCCGCAGGCGGCCACCGGTGCCGGCCCCGCCCCGCACCGTCTGCGCCCGGTAGTTCTGCAGGGCGACGACCATCTTGTTGTAGGCGTCCACGAAGGCCGCCACCGTCGCCTGACCCGCCGGCGTGCGCTGGTAGCCGCTCAGCGCCCCGCCGGCCCCGCCCCCGAAGCCCGCCAGCACCGCGCCGAAGTTGCTGGCGGTGGAGGAGCCCTCCGACGCCGCGGCCTGCGTGCCGGCGCGGATGTCGAAGATCGACAGCGTGACCTGCGTCGCGGAGGTGGACATGGCGCTCCCGGCCAGCCCGGCCGCCAGCCCGCCCCAGCCACCGATTCCGGCACCGATCCCGCCCAGATCCTGGTTCGAGAACAGGATCGCGGGCTCCATGAAGTAGTCCGCCGCCACGCGCTGGCCCCGCTGCATGTTGGAGCCGGCGCGGAACTCGCCGCTGTTGCGCATGTCGCCGATCATGCCGCGCATCCGGCCCTCCAGCCGATCGTTGCCCATCGCCGTGATGATGAAGCAGTTCGACTGCTGCACGATCAGCCGCACCATCGGCTCGATCGTCGTGATCTGGGTGCGCGAGGTGAAGGGGCCGTACCAACTCTGGTTCCGGCCGTCGTCCACGGCGATGGTCCCAAGCGTCTCCGGGCAGCGAACGATGCTGCCGCCCACGGAGGTGCCGCCCGCCGCGGCGCCGGTCACGGGGCCGCTCGCCGTCCCCTGCTGAAGACAGCCGGCGAGGCCGATGGCGGAGACGGCGGCCAGGAGGCCGGTGCGGAACGTCATGGACGATGATCCCTCGGAAGGCCGGGTCCGGCCGGCCGGGATCATTATCCACCGTCGCGACGACTCCGCAACATTCCGATATCGGACCGTTCCGGATTGGGCGCTGAGGGATTCGAACCCCCGGCATCCTCGGTGTAAACGAGGCGCTCTACCGCTGAGCTAAGCGCCCGCCTGAACCGGCTTATCCAGGCCCGATCCCTGCTGCGTCAACGGGCCGCGTCAACGGCCGGAACGCGGAAGGGGCGCCGATCGCCCGGCGCCCCTCCCGTCCTCTCCCGGCCGCTCAGTGCGGCAGGCTGGCCCCCGCCGGGTCGCCCGTCGCCGGCTTGACCGGCGACACCTCCTCCGGCTCGACCCAGTCGATCGGCTCCGGGCGGCGCACCAGGGCCCCGGAGATCACCTCGTCCACAT
>Ga0325401_1007029_pt1 | contig 10924 bp, 2 predicted proteins | sample PopdelMetagenome_FD_205666 | JGI IMG/M metagenome (GOLD analysis project Ga0325401, IMG submission 205666) | Populus deltoides microbial communities from Bellville, Georgia, United States - Xylem-PdKOR-R2 | ecosystem: Host-associated > Plants > Phyllosphere > Stem > Wood/Secondary xylem | place...
AACCAAAAATAACATATAGGCTTATTAATTACATTTTCATAAATAAGTTAGGAAAATTGGAAATTCAGTTTCTTCTTCCCCTTTAAAATGTTGGTAGTGTTGAAAAAAATAGAAGAGAAAAACAATTAAGAGCTTCCTCACTAATATTTTGAAGAGAAACTAAGATTTAAACCAAGATGGATGGGAGAGTGAGTACTGAATACATCCAACTTAAAAATTAAAGGGAAAATCAAGTGAGAGAAAAAAAGTAAAGAGAGAAAACCCACAACATTAAAAGGGCAAAAAAAGAGCAAAAAAAATTTGATTGGTTAACATTCGAAATTCATATCATTATTGGGTAAGATGCTATAAATTTAATTGTACAAGTTTAAGTAAAGATTAACAAAGTTTATGTAAAATTATTAAATTTTGAATCAGGGTTCTTAAATGTTAAATTAAAAAAAAATAAGATTGTGAAAATGTGATGTTCTTAGGATGAAATATGATGTAAATGACTTTAAATAAAGCATATCTAAAGAAGAAAAATTGGGTGTTTATGATGAAAGTAAAGCCGATAATTTAGACTATGAGAAATTGATGAAATAAATAATTTATGGTTATATATTGGTTGATTGAAATAAATAATTTATAGTTAGTTATTGGGATGATTGGTTGAATGATTATTTTGTTACTTATATTTAAAAAAAAAAGAGATATTTAAAAGTGTTGTTAATGAGAAAATCCTATAATATTTTTAAAACATGAAGTTTTGTATGGAGAAAATGTGAATTATAAGATAAAAATAGAATTTTATGGAGTATCTTTTTATAATATATGTAAAATTTTGAACTTTATATTTAAAGTTTATAATTTTTTGATTTTAATTAATTTAGTTATATACTAATATTATTTTGCCCTATTGAAATTGGATCCTGAATCCGTCCTTGCGTGCCTGTACATGACATTTTTTTTAATAGCATGATTAGTAAAAATAATTTGTAAATTAATACATTTAAAAAACTCTAGAGAAATAAAACAATTTATCTAGTTGCGATCATTCTAACAGTATCAAATACATGATATTTAATTTGATGCGCTACACAACTACTAAATTTATTAATTTTTTATTAATATAAATATTCGAAGTAGTTTATATATATCTTGATTAATTTTATAAATTTTAAAATTAATAATCATATAAATTTTAAATAACTGTTGTAAGACTACAACAAGTTTAAAATTTTAAAATTTCGGTAGGTTGCGTTATTAGCTGCGCTACTTGCGGTATTCTCAGAAGCACAATCAGCTGAACTAGTTTAAAATATTTCCCTAACTATTTCTTAGTTTACTAGTTTAAAAGTTATTTTTTGCTTGCTACGTTATTTTCAAATGAATACTAAAAATATCTCAAATGTTGCGTTAAGAATAATTTTTTTTTTTTTAATTCGAGAAAACCTCACCCCCCTGGAAAGCGTATTTTATGGGCCCAGGTGAAAGAGTAAAACCCCGGCTGTCCCAGGCTCTCACAAGAAATGTACGCCCTGATTTAAACTCGAGACCTGCTATGTAAATCTTAAATCTTTTATCATCACATTACATCCTTTGGGAGTTAAGAATAAAGTAACTTTAGAATATTTGTTTTTTGTATTTTAAGGGTTGCGTGACTGGGAAATATTTTAATGTTTTCTTAGATTTTACACTCGTTTGAGTGCAATCAATTGAAATCTTGATTGCGTTGCTAGAAAGTACGATAACGGTGGGATGGGATATTTTTTTTCTTTTTTAAAATAAATAGATGCAATTGTACTCCTTTATAATTTTTTTCTCACGTCTAATTTTTTATATAAAAAAAAACTCGTATATTTCTCTTCTATGTGTTTTTTTAATACTTTTATTAAAAATTACTTTCTTGACTTTCCAATTTTTGGCAACTTTAAGTTAAGTTGATCAAGAAGGAAATACATATTCAGTTAAAAAAAAAAACACCTTTAATTTCCTTTTTATTTTTAATATAAAACACTTTTATAAACTAAAAATATAAGATATTCTATTTATTTGTTAATTATATCAAATTTAATTCTTAATTTTTTTTATTGCTATATGCTTTGTTTTGAATTTTTTTTGAATTCGTCATTTAAAATTTAAGTTAATTTTATTTTTATATTAATTTTGATCTTTATTTTTTTAATTGTTATTTGTTTTTCTCTTATATTTTTATTGATTGAGATTTTTTTATCCTTCGAATCTCATTCTTTTAATTATTACTTGTTTTATTTCAAATAATTTATAAAATTAAAAATATTTTTAATTTTATCCTTCTTCAAATTTTTTTATCTGTCAAATTAGGTCTTTATTTTTTAATAAACTTGAAAAAACAAAAAAAATATGAATAATTTATTTTCTAGTTAATTTTTTATATCATAGCTAAACATCAAAAAATATTTTTCGACTTTATTTTCTATAACATTTAAAAATATAAAAAGATAATTTTCTTTCCATTCTATTTAAAGAACCTTTCAAAAGAAAATTACTGTCATATAAACAACAACGGGGACAAAGAATGATTTGTCTTCATATCAAAGATAACAACACCACTCAAATCTAATGATAAATGTGTATTTAATAAGGTGATGCATGGTGTTGTTCTTTTATAAAAATATTTTTTTTATTAAATTTATGTTTTTATATTTTTATATATTTTGCATTTTAGTATTAATATTGATATATTAAAATCATAAAAAAAATAAATCTGAAAAAACTTTTTGAAATAAATTTAATTATATTATAAAACAGATAATCAGAGGGAAAGAAAACTTTTAACCTTGTCATGTTATCTCTATATGCTGTATTTATTTTTTAAAGTATTTTTTATTTTTAAATATATTAAAATAATATTTTTTTTTTATTTTTTTAAAATTTATTTTTAATATTAATACATTAAAATAATTAAAAAAATATTAAAATTAATTTTAAATAAAAAATATTTTTTAAATATTAACAAACAATATTTTATCCATAATACAAAACATATTCTACATCAATATCATAGCCACAACCCACCGCTTTAAAGTTCAATCATTATTTTGGAAAATGTTTAGTGGAATCATGATGTGGTCATGACAGCTGACAGCCAAATATAAATGTTGTCAGGCCATGTTTATGTACTGTGGACAATAATGATGTGTCATGTATTATTCCCGGTATATCTTATTTAAAATAAATTATATTATTTGTTTTTTTAATATAAATTAATATATTTTTATATTGGTTTGTCTAAATTTTTTTAAAAAAAAATTAAGTAAGAAGGTTCTTATCTTATCAGGTTAAAGCCTGACTATTTTAAAATCAAAATATATTTTTTATATTTTTTTCTTTTAATATTAAAAATATATTTTACGTATAAGTTTATAATTCTTGATATTAGAATACACAAATAATTTTTTTGATATTTTTAAAATGTAGGCTAAGTTCTCGTGACTTTAATAAACTAGTTATTAAATAAAAAAAATACATGTACAAATAAATAAGACTATTTTTTATGATTTTATAATATACTAAAATATGCAAATATAATTTATTATTAAGAGACAGCCATATACAATAAAAATTTATTTAAATATATTATTTTGGAAGAAAGATTTTTATTTTATATATATATATATATTACAAAGAAAAAACTAGGTTATTTAATACTCCAAAAACACCATGCATATAAATTATAATTCTAAATATTAAATATTAAAGTGCAAGAATATAATGCAAAGACCCAAAATTAATCACTAAACAAAACGCTAAATCTAAAATTGAAATAATAATATAAAAAAAGTTGTGTTTGGCGAGACACTAAAAAGGCAGAAATACATGACTTGAAAAAAAAAATTGGGGAGCAGTTTCCAAACAAGCCTTAAGACCTTGTTGTATTTTTCCTTCGTCAAATTTTGGTAAATCTAAACAGAGCTTTAAGCCTTGAAGGGCTCAGCCCATGACATCAACTATTACAGCCCAAAAGAAACAAGGTTGGCTGCTGCTCGCGATGGCCTTCGACAGCTGAGAGGCGTTTAAAGCCTGTTGTCGAGAGGAATTGCTATTTGCTGAGTCGGTTTATAGCTTGGTGGAAGGTCAAGGAAGGTCTGGTGGTTGTACAAAAAAATGAGGGAGAGTCGATTGAGTTTACTTCTGCTGCTGCTTTCCATAGCTGCCAATGAGGTGGAGCTAGCTGGCGGTGCGTGGCTAGTTTTTTATGGTAGATTGTGAATGGCTGCTGGTCTGGGAAGAAGAAACTGGTTTGTTTTTCTTTCTTTGTTTTCTTTATTCGTATGGTCAAGAGAGGGTTCTTGATGAAGAAGAAGAAGAAGAAGAATGAGGGAAAATGGTATTAGGCAGTGATGGCGTAAAGAAGAGGGAGGCCAATGTTATTTTATTTATTTTTAAGTAAAATAATTTGATATTTTTTTTCTTCAATTGCTTGTCCCGAGCAACTAGAAAAATCACTTTGTTCTCATTTTTCTTTATTTGTATTTTTTTTTCTTGTACAAATATTTTTTGTTTTTAAGTTTTTTTTTTTTGTATTTTGATACTTTTTAAAAAGACAACTTAATAAAATTGATCAATTAATTTAAATTGAGCATATTAAAAATCAAATGCATTAAAAATAATTTTTTAATTTTTTTAAAAAAACTAAAAATGTAAAAAAACAACGTAATTAAATGAAAAATATATATTTAAAATTTTTTATTTATGTTTTTTATAATATTTGTTTGTTACCAATAAAAATTTGGTATTGTTGCAATGTTTTGAATAAATTTCACATGAAAAATCTAAGGTGGAGTGCAACATGGCTCTAATAAATTTAGGTCAACAAAGATCTATTAAGAATTCAACTTGTATCAAGAGATCTAATATTGGGTTAGAATTCAACCAGAATCCAATTTTGTTATTACAAAGCTTCATCCTTGCAATTGAGATGTCTTCGACCAAATCCCATAGCTAGAAAAGTTAAACAAACTTTACTATTGAAAAAGATTGAGGCTGGTCGTCTTTATATTTGATCAAAATTTAAAATTTTCCAACGAAGTCACCTCTTGACTTTGCCACTTTTTGAAGTTTTTCGTAGACACTATATTTACAAGCTTGCTACATAAAGCTTTTTCCATAAGACTCTGTATTGTAAAAATTATAAAATAAGGGCAATTGTTATAATCAATTTTTACTGCCAATAATTTTTTCTAAGATAGCAAAAATATTTTTAAAAAATAGCAAAAACAGAAAAGGAAAATCCAAAAAATATTTTTAAATCAGGTCACTCAAATATATCCCATATTTTAATGAGACAACACATATTTTTTTATTATTTTAAAAGCACACTAAAGGTGCCATTAAAGGAATTAAAGAATCAATGACCAAAATATCAAATTGACATAGTTTGAGAGGTCCTATTAATTGAATGGAGGCTTAATTAAATAAATCCTAGCCACTTTTGTCATTTTCTCGTCCAAATCCTCACTAACCACTATCATTTTTTATGATCTTAGTGTTGTTTTGTCCAGTTTCAAGTATCAGCCTCTTATAATCTTAGCATCATTTATTATGGTTTGCCTTTCCCTAGAGAGGTAGGAGTCTCATGGTGTCCTTTTTGTTTTTATCTCAATGACTTTATTGTTGAATCCTACAAAAGAGCATTTCACACTCTCATACTACAACCTAGTTATCTTATGTTTGATTGTACTTATTTTAACAGTATAGATTAGACATTTCTAAATCCTAGGGTTTAGGTTTGCACCTTTTCCCCTATAAATAAAGACCTAGGGTTTTAATAATGAGGGCAATACCATAGCAATACATGGAGCAATATAGAGAAAAAAGATAGTAATTAAAGGTGGTGACACATAAAAAAAAAAAAAAGGAAATCAAAAGGGAGATTAGGGTTTTGGCTTAAGTCTTTCTATTTTTTTTTTAAGTTTTAGGTAAGGAAGGAGAGAGAGAAAGAGAGCTTTTAAAAGTGATACAGACCAAACCATTACCATTTAAAAGGACCATCTTACAGTTAGTCTAATTGAATCCTTGTTATACCATCTAGGTATTACCCTTTTATTCATGCTTTTGCTTTTTTAAGTTTCTATGTGCTTGATGTTTTTCAAATGTTTAAATGTATGGTCTTGCATGTTTGAAATAATGTCAATATCCTTTCAAATGCAATCCTTTGTTATTGCCTTATGTTTTGACCTACAAGATGCTTAAAGTTTTCTTGTCAAAACTGCTATAGATTTATTGTTGATTGTATATGGCCATGTGGGACTTGGTGTAGTTTCTGTAAGAGGTTGAAATGTTGTGGGTTTTTCTTTTGAAAGTTTTTGGTTGTGGGGTACCATTGGTGTTATATGTGTTTAAAACTTGTTATATAGTCTTTTGAACTATTAAAGAGGTTGCTCAAAACCATGCTGGTTTTAGTGCCCACTATTTGCGAGCACCATTGGAGGTTTGATGCTTGTTTAACCCTAAATATGTGACCTTTATCTTGTTTTGTTAAGATTCTTGGTTTGAATAGTAAGACATGATTCTTTTGACACTGTGTTTATATCTAAAAGGCTTACGTAATAGGGCAGGAACTTCGGCAGCCATATCTTAGCTTTCCATCGTTGGATTAGGTTTCTCTTTACATATGTTATTATGCTCAATGTCACCTACATTCTGACCGAATGGATTGTCAATAGCAAACTTTGTTCGAGAGCTATCACCGGAGGAATATTTCTGGAAAATCACCCTTCAAGACAGCCTCGTTCGTCGGCCGTTATATCATTTTTTTACTGTTGGATTGGTCTGGATTTTGGATATGATGTTCATCCAGATGTTATATAAATTTTAAATGGTTAAGATTAGAAAAAAAAAAATACTCCTACCAGAAATTATACTTCCCAAACAGTAGGTCTTTAATTTTCAGGTCAGTTTGGTATTGTTCTGATATAGGAAGTTTTAACATACATCCAACAGTTAAATCTCTTTATATCAGAACAATACTGAACTGACCTGAATATTAGAGAAACCAAACCCAATAAACACATGGGTTGAAATGAGAAAACAATATTAAAATTTTCTAAAATAATACACCCATATTAATGTTTTATTTATAGTTGAAGTGATATGGTGATATAATGCATTCAAACTGAAAATTTCTTTTTATAATTGAGGACTCTAAAATCATGAATCCAAAAATGATGCAAGAACCGCACACTATTGGAGGACTTGTAACTCTAAATGCCAAGTTGAGGTGATTTGGAAAGCTATGATAGGTTGCAATTCAACCTTTCTTGGCTTGAAGCAAATGGTATAGATGCAAAAAACAAAGTATATCCTTGCTTAAGTTGTTAAACAAATGCATTTAATGAAGCATATATTTTTAAATCAATCAAGGTTGCTCTAACTATCCTTTAAGGGATGGTTATGCCTTGTGAATTCAATCCTTATCCTCTAGCATTTGTTAATGCAATTCATCTACATATTGATATTTGAAAGATATATAAATTTATTGTTAGGGTGTTAGAAGTCATATTGTGTCAATCAAGAAGCAAGCTCAACTTGATATAAACCAATAAACTTGTTTATAAACTTGTTTTCATCATTGTTAATGTTTATAGCTTTTATGGTTGTGACAATGGTCATCAAAAAATATTTGACATGACTTCTAATCCTTGGGTGTCATAATAAAATATTTGACATTACTAACTTGTGCTTCAACATTTATAAGTTTTATAAATAATTGATTGATTTAACCTTTCAATAATTAATTATTATCAATTCAATAAATTAATTTATTATCAATTCAATAATTGATTGATTTATATTTAAAAATCAAGTATAATGTCTAGCAACCTATCATGATCCCCAAATATTAGAAAAGCCATAATTAATTTGATTTAACCTTTCAATGATGAGTTTCTCAATAGAATTATTATTCATTCATCAACAATGTTTTGATTTAGATATTAAAACATGAAGCGTGTCTATTCTGTTAAATTATGTTTGTTCTTAAAACTATAGTCATTGATTATTTAAATAATATTTGAAACTCTTTTCAAATAACATTTCACCTTATATAAGAATTTACAATCAATACTGTTTGAGAACAAATAAAATATATTTTTTTAATTTACTTAGGGTGGTTAATACTCTCTTGATTACTCAAATACTTTCATATAGTTCATGTTATACCCAATCTACTTGTTTTTTTACCTTTGATTAGGACAACATATAGCAAGATCAAAACATAATATTCTCTATATAAGATAATTTAGTGATATCAAGTCTAATGATTACTTACACAACCATCATATGAGCCTTTTCATAGACACATATGATCTCTTCATATAAAATTCTCATGTTGGTCAAATCAATATACATATCATATGACAATCACCTGTGTATTAGTTCTAAGTATCCCTTATACCTCAACTTATGAGAACAATTATTTTATATATATATAAAAATAATGATATGTATCAGTATCAACAACTCTAATTAATATTTAGTTTTAATATAGCATTGACCATGAACATTTAAGAACAATGTTTTGATGCAATATGAATCCTATAATTATCATAACTTTATAATTTTATTTGCAAAGTATTTTTATCCTAAAGACTTTATCTATACTCTATATTCATTAATCGAATATTTGATAAATATTAAAGATAAACAAGCCTTTATTAAAAATTAAATATATTTACATGAACAAAGACAATGTCATGTGTAATTAATTGGTTGGTTGTAAAGCATATACACTAACAATAACAACATAAATTCCTAGGACTCTTGCTTAAACGTGTCCTGTTATTTGTTTGGCTTTTCACATTTCTAAAAAATATACCATCTTTTCCCCATGTTTTTAGCTTATCATGTTAATTTATATAAAAAGAGAGTGGTAGTTGAGAAAGTATAAAAATTACTCTCTCTCTCTGTTACACCTTGGATAATGACTTATGAAAGGTTGTCCTTTTTAATTTGTCTTTATTAGACAAGTGAGAGAATATATAGATACTATTTTATTGATCAAATTTCTAAATACATTAGGTGTGACAGTGACAAATCTTTTTCAAAATCCCTTACATGTCAAAAAGTTATTTTTGAAGAGATTGTTGTGCTGTTTCGGATCATATCGATATACTAATATGACTTTTTACTAAAAGGCTATTAATAAGTTTTTTAAAATAAGAAAGCTCCCCCTCAACGAACTTAAGGGCAAACATGGTTAAAGAAGTGACAAAGTTCCATAGAGAAAAAAAAAAAAAACAAAGATGAAACTCTTGAAATGTTTTAGTACAAAAATAAAGTTGAAAATCAATTTAACAAAAAAATTAATGCAATAAAAAAAATAGAAATGGAGAATATAAGGCTCTTTTAGTGAATTTTATTCTCAAAATGATATTATACACCAATCTAATATTTCTTATTCACCTCAACAAAATAAAATTATTGAAAGTAAGAACCAAACTCTAAAACAAATGATGAATTTTATGTTGAAATGTTCAAAAGCGTCCTAAAACTTGTGAGGGGAGTCAATTTTGACCTCTAATTATATATTTAGCAAAATGCCTTACAAGAAGTTAGAAAATATATCATATGAGTTTTGAAAAAAAAAGAGACTTTTATACAAATACCTTAAAATATATCATACAAGAAGTTAGCATCCTGTCAAATTCGCATTACTTGATCCTAAAAATATTAAGATAAGATTTAAAATAGTGTATTGTGTATTCATTAGACATGCATACAATATTAGTGCATACTTATTTCTTGTACACAAATCAGTTATTGATTATTTTCATCCAAATATAATAATAGATGTAAAAATAATGTTTCTAAATTGTAACCTTAACAAAGAGGCCTACATAGATTAACTTGAGAGCTTTGTTGTAAAAAAAAAAAGCTTTTAAACTTGTCAAATTATTATATAGTTTGAAATAAGCTCCTAAATAATGGTATAAAAAGTTTGACAAGGTTATGTTGCCAAATGAGTTTAAAATCAATGAGATTGATAGATGTGTTTGTGTAAAAAACATGGATAAATGTTATGTTATTGTATGTCTTTATATAGATGACTTGTTAATATTGGACAACAACCAATACATAATCAAATGATATCAAGAAAATATTAACTAATATTTTTTTATATAAAAGACTTGGATATTGCAGATGTCACTCTAGGAATTATAATTTCTTAGATATTTGATGGTCTGATGTTATCTTAATCTTATTACGTTGAGAAAAATCTTGACTAATTTTTTAAATGTGATAATAACATTATCGAAATACCAATGAATATAAGTTTATATTTGTTAAAAAAATAGAAACGAAGGAATACTCAAATAGAAATATTCTTGAATTATTGTAAGCTTGATATATGTAATAAATTGCATAGAACCAGATATCATATACTCAGTTAGCAAGGTAATAGATTTACGATTAATCCAGGTTCGCATCATTGAGAAGACATTCCATGTTAGCTAAAAACAAAGCCAATGATTTGTACCTATATAATAGTTAGTCAACAATTAAAAGGTCATAAAATTACATATATAAAGATAAATTTAGATATATATATTAAAAATATAATATTTTTGAATAGAATTACTTTCACAAGATTAAAGATTAAAGATTAAAGAAAAATATTATAAATCCATTTGCCAAAAGAAAGCCCATGTTTGCATTTAATTTCTTTTTGGGTTAAATGTTAACCCCTTGTATTTTTTTTCTCCTTTCTCAAATATATTATGAAACACAAGTTGAAGAGGTTAATTCTTAAACTCTTTGAATTCAAAACCAAACATAAACCAAGTCTCAGATTTGATTTTCTAATGATTTTAATGTTGCTAAATGGTCGTTACTGTCCTGCAAACTTAAGTGATTAAAGTCCGATCTCCGTTGACCATCTTTATTTTGAATCAGGTTTTCG
>Ga0325401_1007031_pt1 | contig 10923 bp, 5 predicted proteins | sample PopdelMetagenome_FD_205666 | JGI IMG/M metagenome (GOLD analysis project Ga0325401, IMG submission 205666) | Populus deltoides microbial communities from Bellville, Georgia, United States - Xylem-PdKOR-R2 | ecosystem: Host-associated > Plants > Phyllosphere > Stem > Wood/Secondary xylem | place...
TCTTGATATATAATAAATTGTTCTTTAAAAATCTAATACACGGGGTATGATAAAATAATAAAAATTTTATTTTAAAATTATCTTATTGTACTTTGTCGATTCTTGTTATCTAATATTACCAGTTTAGGTGAATCATGTTTAAGGGAAAGTTTGATAATGCAGTTGCTGCTATTTTTCTAAAAAATTTTAAATTTTTTTATTAAAATTTAATATGATTTATAAATTTTGAATTATTTTGATGTGCTAATATTAAAAATAATTTTTAAAAAATAAAAAAAATTATTAAAATATATTTTCATATAAAAATTTATTTAAAAAATACGCACAACCATACTATAAAACAAGTTTTAAATTATTTGAACAAGAAAAAAAAACAAAGTTAAAAAGATGAAAATGACCTTGACCAAAGGCGGGGGTTGTTTTAACTACAAGAGCAGTTGAGTAAATTAACTATGTTTTTAAAGGGGAAAAACCAAAGGTGTCCCTGTACGCCAGATCAATTCTTTATTTTTGTTCCACGTGCATCTTTGTACCTTAACTGTTGATGAAAAAGAAAAGGACCGTCCTATCCATTTCAGTCAGGCCAAATATCTTTAGATTGAAGTGCAAAATTATAAATTTATTGTTCCTTATTAAAATTGTGGTTTTACCACGTTATGAAAACTACTAAGCAAACTCGAATCATAAAAATAAATTGTAAAATTATAAGAAATTTTAAAATATATCAAAAAAATGCATACTTCAAATAAAAAATATTTTGAGAATACTCACACTGAACTTTTCTAAAATTTTTATCAATATCTATACCATGTTGCCGTTTCACATCAAGTCTATTATCAGAAAATTTTTTTCTAGATGCTATAAGTTCAAGTATTCAACAATTCAAGAATCAACTCAAATCAGCCCTGTAATCAATCCAAATATTTTATGATTGTAATTAACGTTTTGTTATATATAACAATTCACAAAATTAATTTAGTCCTATAATATTGAAATGACATTCAATTTAATCAAATTTAACAAGTTTTAGTCCAATTTTCACCCCATTAATTTAATTCAATTCAGTTCAATTAATTCAGTCCTATAATACTGAAATGATATTCAATTTAGTCCAATTCAACAGTTTTCAGTTTAGTTTTCACCCGAGTAATATTTGGTCTAATTCAGTCAAGATATATAGTACATACTGTGGCATTCAATTCAACAATTTTCTCACCCAATCAATTCCATTCAATTCAACATTATACATATACAAATTACAGGACCGAGCAAAATGAATTACATGGTAACAGACTAACTGATCACCGAACAATTAACACTTAACATGGTAAAATACAAATCTATTACAGGGGAAAAATCTACTACTGCAATGATGATGATGAAGGCAAAATAAACTTACGGTGTTGTTTGCTGCTGTTGAAGGTGATGATGATGAGCTGAACGGCTGCTGGTGAAGAGGTTTGATGTCGCCTGCTGCTGTTGAAGATGGCAAAGAAAGGAGATCATTGCCGGCGTGCCACTGTTAATGAAGATTGCAGAGGAAGCTCGAAGCCGTGAGCTGCTAAGGAGATCATCGTCGGCTCGTCGCTGTTAAAATCACGATAAATAAAAAAGGAAGTCGCAACTGTGAGCACTGAGGAAAGAGAAGGAGTGAAGACTGGAGTCACTGGACCGTGAGCACTGTCACTGACTGCTTTTGTGGAGGATGGAGATCGTTGTCGCCACTTTTGTGGTTGCTGATTAGGGATTTGTTCGGTTGGAAAGAGTATTTTGTGCGTTGTGATTTGTGAAGATTGAAGACAATGAATTGATTCCTTAAAGTGAAGAGAGTCGCGTGAGTCCATGACTGTGCAAGAAACATCCAATAGGCGCCTGATAGCTAGACATGAGGGGGGGAATTTTGTTTCAGCACCTCATTTTGGCGCAATTACAAAATCGGTCCTGAAATCGTGATTTCATCCGATTTTTGCGATTTCACTCGATTTCAACCCAATTTTACCTATTTTTGATTTTTTCAAGCGATTCAACACGTAAAGCATGTTTTGACTCGTAAAATCGTACGATTTTACAAGTCAAAACGCAATTTTAACAACCTTGGTTCCAACCACAATATAAGTAAATTATGTGTGTTTAAGAGTGTAATTGCTGTTATTTTTTAAAATATTTTTCACTCAGAAAAATATGTCAATAATATTTTTTTTATTTTTTAAAAATTATTTTTAAGATTAGCATATCAAAAACATTCAAAATATATTAATTTTAAAAAAAATCAATTTTGTTTAAAAGCACAGAATACAGTGTCAAACGCAGTGATTTATTTTATTATTTGACATGCCTTTCTTGGCTCTGAAGTGGGCTATGATTCACGAATCATAAACAAATACCGCCTAGCAAGAGCAGAACCAAAATTGCTGAAAGACATGTCGTTTTCCATAATCAATTGACAAAATATGCCGTTTTCAAAACTGAACTTATTTGCTTCCTTCGCATCGGGTCATTTTTTTTTTTTCGTTTTCCAGAGTCAGTTTTGTCTCTAATCACATCGCAGTAGCGTAGCTTCATCATTGATCAAATAATCGTCTACTCACTGGTAACTTCATCATCCATCCATGATTCCATCCCTCCATCATTTCCATGCACTCTCTTCTTTTTTCCTTCACTACTATCATTATTTTCTCTGGTGAACTATCCTTGCAAAACACCATTAATCTTCATTTCTCATCGGTGTTTGGCTCCTGAGAATGTAAGAAAACGAAAAGAGAACAATTTAGTAGTTTTCCCATATTTACTCTTTGGTTTGGAAACATCTAAAAGACGTCCTCCAACGTTGTCTTTAGCAACAACCGCACCCCCGCGTTTTTCCATTTTGAAAATACGCGTTTCTGTCCAAGCTACCTGAGCTATTTGATTGTCTCAAAAAAAATTTCCCTGGGTGGATTATTGCTTTAGCGGGGATGGTGTTGCTACAACCGTCTGTAGCATCGAGAGAGGAGGAAATGAAAAACTGACCCGGCTTTGAGTTTGTAAGATGAGTTTTTTTTCCTTGGGTGGTATCGACGAAGATAAGATGGGATTGATGTTATCTTTTCTGAATTGTGGCCGAAAGTTGGTGATCTTGAACCAATGCACACCAAGTGCTTGAAGTTTTGTCTCCTGAGAGGTCTCCCGCGTGCCAACACTTTGTTTTTTTTACTCACGTATACAAGTCCAGACCCATTGTTTTTTCAGCTCTAGTGCTAGATTTAGCTCAACTAGTCACTTATTGTGATCATTCCTAGAGTGTATTGCTTGTTATTCGCCTTTAATTAGAATAGAGCTTGTGGACATGAGTTTTCACCTGTAAAGGGCCGTTTATCCTCTAATCTGGTCAAATTCATTTAATTGACTGGCAAACAAATTGAATATCGACATGGAGAAATTAGAGAAGCATGTAGTTTTGAATCTGAAACTACTATCTTCTGTTTTCGGATTTTCGAAAACGGAAATAATTTAAACGCACTTTCGTAGAAACAGTTCTATTTTATTTTCCGCGGGAAGTACAAACGTGGAAAATGAAGGAGAAAATTGGAAAGAGAAAAAGAAAAATGTTTACTGTAACTAAACAGGGCTTAAATTCTCTAGGCACTTTTTTTTTCATATTATTCGATTGAATAGTTTAATAAAAATTTCTATTGTCTTTCGGACAATCTAGGGAAAACGACGGTGGAATGAACTGCTTCTCTCGCTTGTCTTCCTTTATAATTAGAAGGACAAGCCATTTCTTAGCGACGAGGACTACTAACGCGTCAAATCAATCTCGTATTCCCTTTTGGAGAAGGTGCTTCGAACAGTCCGGCCTCCATCTAGAAGTTCTCTCCACCAGATTTCGCATTCAGTGCTACTCGTCTCGAAAGCCGAGTTTAAAACCTTCGATTAGGAAAAAGAAGGATTCTCAGCCAACGACAGTCATGGACCACGAGAAGGATGCTTTCATTGTTGTACGGAAAGGAGATGTTGTCGGTGTTTATAAGAATTTTGCTGACTGCGAGGCGCAACTTGGAACTTCGGTAATAATTCTCTTCAACTGTCACCCTATTATCTACGTATTCACGTTGGCTAATTTGTTCTAGGTTTTTTAAAAGTGATGCAACGGCAACGCTCTCGCATTATAAGTTCTACATGTGTTCATTTCAGATTCTCTTACATGTCAATTACTATTTTGAGAAGTATCAGAAGGAGGAGTTGCCAATGTTCTGTTTTTTTCCATTTTCTTTTTATTTTTTATGGAGGTTAAAACATCACTCCTTGTTAAATTTTGCAGCATCTGAAAGTTTATGTTAGGATATTGAATGATCTGGGCCAGCCAGTAAAACTATAGTTCTGCTACTTTTTACATGATCTTTTTCAAATCTCCGCTTCACATCTGAGGCATTTCTGCCTTGCTCTTCATTCAATAATCTGTCAGAATATCTGTCCTATTGGATTTGCAACGCAGCTCTCCGCGCCAGAATATCTTTGTTATTTGCATCATGAGTCCTTCAAATTGTTTTTTATGGATATTCAAACTTGGTATTTATTGCGCGTAGAGTCCCTTCATCATGATATATCTTGAAAAGATGTAAAGTATCACCCACAATCCTTAACCCTTATTTTAAGCTGAAGAACGTTTTCCTTTTACTTTCTCTAGTTTCAAGCTGCCCCCTTGTACCGACATGCCTGAAAGGTTATGAGTTAGTACACCATTTTGTTGAGCGGTTGATTGGTAGGAGATGGTGATAATAATCTGTTTTCTTTATTTCATCTTTTCCTGGATTTATGTTTAATGATAACCTTAGAATTGGATTCCGATGCAGTTTATAAACTATACAGATGTTAGCTTGGATTAGTTTCTAAGATGTGTGGCCTTTTTTCTGGTGTTAGATATTGGACCCTGCTGTGAGTGTCTACAAGGGTTACTCTTTATCCAAGGACTCTGAGGCATATCTTGTTTCCCATGGGCTTCAGAATGCTTTATACACTATCGGAGCTGCAGATCTGAAAGAGGATCTTTTTGGCACGCTCATTCCTTGCCCTTTCCAGGTGTGTTGAACTCAATCATCACCTCATGATATTGAAATAACTTTTCTATTTACTAGTTAGACTATATGTGATTTGTAGTCTTTATTTATTAATTACTTTGCAAGGTTAAAGACAGACAAAAAATAACAACTTTAATTCTATCTGCTAAGGCAATAAAGGGAAGATATATGAAACTCCCTCTACCACACTTTGATTATCCACTCTTGGATTTCCATCTATTTTTGAAAATATTATTTATTGCTTTTGTGGTGTGTATATTCTCAAATATATCCATGTCTTAGAAAGTGTACAAGTCCATGTATTTTTTAAATGGAGTTGTAATTAATCGAATAATCGAGGTTAAGATAAGAAAATCATATTTTTTTTCATTTCTTCATTTAGAAAGTGGACAAGCACCATGGTTATAATCTTTATAAATAATTTGAAGTGGTTAGCTTTGAGAATGTCTGTGAAATTTTGTCACAGTGGTAATGCTTGTATTACCTCCAACCTATAGCATGCTTTCACCTTATTAGCTGAGAAATATCTTGATTTCATCAAAGTCACTATGTGTTAAAATTGATGAACAGTTCTTGCAGAAATATAAAAGTGACAATGCAATTAGCAGAGTGCTATGCATGGCCACAAATTCATATTTATGATGATCAAATGAGGTCCTTGTGGGAAGATTATTCCAACAATGACATTTATATAGCATGCATTAGAAAGCATTTCGTATTCCTTTGTGAAGATGTGGTGCTTGAAAGAGTTGGAGATTTTTTCCTGTACAATACAAACTTAAACTTACCATAGTTTTTCGCAGCAACCTGCTTCTTCCAATGCTGACACGTGCCCAAATGATGCAAACAAAAAGAGATCACAGGAAATCCTGGGATCAGAAATCAAAGTAAGTTTGATGCATGCTGGTCTATTTGGTTCCCTGCATTGGAGGATGTGTCTTTTTTAATCCTTGTTTATGAAATTCCTCTTCTTGCTAGAGGCCATTTTTTTTCCTTATAAAATATCAATTGATTACAGGGCATAGATGGATCAGCATCTATCACTCGTAAACATACCAAGTTGGATATTCAAGCTGAGTGTCAAGCACAGCCTTCCAATAGTGTACGTGGATGTAAAACAATGGATGTAATGTTATCTATGCTTTTATTAACCAGGTTGTCTTTCATAGTCTGATAGTAGAAAAGCAAACTGTTAGGTTACTTGTAATCATGTCTTCCCAGGATCAGCTAGTAAAGACTTCAAAATACTTGTTTTTGTGCATTCATGGCACAAAGAAAACTCTGATTTTTTACTCACAGAAATCCTGTCTTCTCGAGTTTGATGGTGCTTCAAAAGGAAATCCTGGACAAGCTGGGGCAGGAGCTGTACTACGAAATGATGATGGAAGCTTGGTATGCATTTTCACTCACATAATATCTACATGTATTATCTTTAGTAATGTTTATATTTTTCTCAACTTTCATTTCATGTAGATCTGCAGATTACGGGAAGGACTGGGCATTGCAACCAATAATATGGCTGAATATCGAGCCATCTTATTGGGAATGAAGTACGCTCTTGAAAAAGGCTATACAAAAATTCATGTCAAAGGAGACTCCAAGCTTGTCTGTATGCAGGTTGGTTTGTCGTTGATTACATGTCTATATAAACCCCCTCATCTGGCTTGTCTTTTCAAAATATTAATTTGATTTTTCCATCTAGTTGCTGCTTTCACCTTTCACTTGTTTCCTAATATGACTCATGCCAGTTGACTTATTTTTTTGTGTGGAAATTCCAGGGCCAATTTGTTGAATGCTCCACTAAAGTCAACTCCATTTTAAGGAGTTGATTTGGTGATTAATAATGATTATTGTATGTGAAAAGGGAAAAAAAGGCAGTAGGAGTAGAGGAGGTTGAACATCATTAACTACACCAGATGTTTGTGTCTCCTGTCACTGATCGAGTCCAACCTTCTATTTTTCTTCCCAACTTTGAATATTTTGGCCCTGGACAAATTTTCCTCCAAGATGTTCATGAGTAACTTGGGCTTAACTCTAGCTGTTTCTTGAACACATGAACCAAAACTTGGCCCTCATTACTAGACCTGTTCAATAAACAACAAAGCCAGAGTATCCTCAAGAGTGGCATTGTTGTTGATGTGGTAGAAGAAGAAATATTTCAAGATATTCGTAATTTCATAAATTGTTGGTGATCGGTGGTTCTTTATGCTCCTTGTGAAAAACTTGTTTCTTATTGCAATATCCAGCATGATATCACTGTTCTGATTATGTTGCTGAGCCTCAAACTTTTCAAGCATACAATTTTGAGTACGTTGATGAACCATGAACTTCCCAAACATGGTTTTCAACACAACTGCAAGGTTATACAGTGTACTTTCAAGATTTTGCACTCTCTCTTCCAAGATTCTATCCTCTGCAACCCTTTTTTCACCTCCTTTTCTTGCTCTTTCCTTTTTTTTACTCAATCCACTGCTAAATATTTTTTCACACTTTTGCTCAAAGCAAACTTTGAGAGGTGGATCCCCTCTTGGATTTTGTTCTTATTCCTTCTTCCATCTCTTTCTTCAATTCCTACCCTTGTCATAGATCAATCGGCTAGTGAGCAATCTTGATAAGGAAAACTAAAATAAAATCTCATCTGTGATGCGATTGTTTCATGTTTGTTTTTAGAATCCTCCACCTCTTTTATTTAGAGTTCTATTATTTGTTTATAAATCACTAATCCTTTCTAGATATTTTTTTTGGAATAATATAACATCATTTTTAATGACAATGATGATTTCATCTTATATTAGAAAAGCCCAACGTTGAGTACAGTTGTGCTTATGTGACTGGAGAACGAGAACCAGAGTATGGTGTAATTGTTCACGAGTTAAGCTTAGGAGGCTAAGCTTGACTAGAGATTGACTGAACTTGGATGCAATCATACCCAACTCAAATTTCTGAAAGCTAGTTCTGGCTTAGCTTAGTTTGACTTGGCTCATTTATAGCCTTAGGTCGCGGTTTCTTTAAATTTAAAGAACAGACTAAGCATTCCTATTTCTGGGATGTGATTTGGTTCTGAAGGATGGATTGGATATGGACAATTCCAATAAGATTTCTTTCTTGAACAGAAATCCATTTATTTATTTATTTCATCTATTCCAGTCCTAAGATCTGGTTCTTATATGTTAGTGGTCATATATGTCTCATTCTACCTTAGTTTGACATTGAGAATTTTACTTGGAGCAGATTGAGGGTTCATGGAAGGCCAGACATGAGAACATCACCAACTTGTATGAAGAAGCTAAGAAGCTGAAGAATAGTTTTCTTTCTTTCCACATCAGTCATGTTCCGCGGGTTAGTGCAGTTTGTTATGCCTGCGCTCCTGGCTCTGATATTAGTATTTTGTGGATCGTATAGAACGAGTATTAAATGCTGTCTCAGTCTATCATTATCTCTATCTAAAAGGACATATGCTATGAACGCAATTTGGAAGAGTGCCAAATGATCTCGAACTGCATTGAGAATTAGTTTGCTAGTTGTTCGTGCTACTTGTCTTGCAAACGATCTCGCACTGCATAGTGATGTGCTGTGTGTGTTGATTATATAATGCCGCTGAAATCCAAGCGAAGTTGACTTTTGTTTGTTTTATCTACATGTAAGGGTGGAATCTATTTTAAATTGGCTATAACCAATCCGTGTGTGCTGGGTAGGTTTGAGGTTTACAATTTGGCTGAATAGACCTGCCAAAAAACATTCTTTTCAGAGAAAAAAAACCTGATCAAACATCTTAATCCAACCAAGGATTGAGGCTTTAAGATTTACGGTATGTACTTACTTCTGCATAATGGGTTGATTTTAAAATACAAAATGAGCCACTACTGTGAATTTGAACTTGGAGCATTTTGTACTGGTAATGAAACTATGCTTATCAGTAAGTCAGCATAGATCAATGTGTAAAATTTTGCTGCAGATGCTTCTTCAGTCTTGTTGGTTAATTTTCTGACCTTGTTCAAGTATATGTTTTATAGGAATATAATTCAGAGGCTGATTCTCAAGCGAACCTGGCCATCAAACTTGCCGGTAAGATTTCACGTTTCATTCCTTATAGCCCAACCTAGCTATATATCACTTTAGTTTCTTAGTTTGTTAAATTAACAGGCTCTCTTTCTGTTGCAGATGGTGAAGTTCAAGAGGGGTTTGAGTAGTATTTGTCTAATGGTGGTACCTACTGCATACATTTCATTTGAATCAGAAATCAAGTACTGTATTTCCTGTTTATCCATTGTTCTTCAGGCAAAAAGATTTTGTCAGAAAGTCGTGGTGAGAGGATCAAACCACAACTCCTGGTTGCCGGTGCAGTTGCAATGATTGGAGCTCATTGCAAAACTTTTTCCTGCAAAATCAGCACGTTCAATTACAATGATTAGCATGGGCATAATTTTAGCGACATGCCCTCATGTGTGCGTTGTTAAAGATCCGTAATTCCATATTGAGACATTGTTCTATACAGCTCCCGTTTGTTGTGGATGGTACAATACTCCACTGACCATGATCATATCACTTGTATGGATAGAGTAATAATAATTAGAGAAAATCTCAAGTGATGGACAAACCTCTTACATAGATGTATTTTCAGGCGTGTCTGTCTGTCTTAACGAAAACATATATCAAATTGCTTTCTTTTAGGTTTTGACCTGTTTCAAGGTGCTTAAGGTGTGAAGGTAAATCCAGAATCTAGCAATTATGATTTAAATGAAATTTTATTTATAAATAACTTGTTTTGATTTCGTTTAAGGATTTTATTACAGTGATCCAATTTCCTTGGAGTAGAATTTTAGGGTTTTTTTTAATAAAAAAAATTATATATTATCAGAGTTGAACGAGACAATAATATATCGGGACAGAATTCCATTGACTGTACTCGAGTGAAAAATAGAACCAAATTTCAAGTTGAGAGTCTCTCATCAAGTTAATCCACTAACAGGTTCATTACCAAGTTAATGGTGAAAGGTGTAAAATAAATTCGGAGAACAAATTAGCCAAACAGAGCAAATAAAATCTGACAATATATTTGAAACGGTGAATGCCATAGAGCCACTAGTAACACTTCATATTACAGAGACAAGTTTTGAAAGTTACACAAAAAACTCTTAATTCTTTCTAACCTAGTTCTTTCCAACCCAAAAATGTAATGCGTGAAGCCGTGAAAAGGCTGGGATAATACGACCAGAAAAGTTCACAGATTTCGACAATTTAGTGTTCCAGATGAACTAGAAAGGGGTCGGAAGAACACAAATTACAACAGGCTGCTAGTGAAGCTACCCGAACTCCGCATTGCAGTTTGAATAATGGAAATACCATAGCTCAACTCTCTTTCGCTGAAGCCGCGGTAGTTTTCAATCCATATTTAGTGAACACATCTGTTAGCACTGCCTTCTCCTTTATCCTCAACCTGCATTTTGTTCAAGATCAACAAATACATTAAAAAAAGAATAAAAAAAGAAAGTAATGCCGCTAGTAGACCCCAAGATGCAGGAAATCACCTCTTTGCAGACCCTGGGATGGCCAACTTCGGAACCTTCTTTGCCCCTCCCTTTGCTATTATCTTTTTCTTAGAAGCCCGTTTTTTATGTTGTTTCTTTGGGGAAAGTGAATCAGTAGCTGCTTCCATCCTTGGTTCTGAACTATCATAACTGCTCAAGTCTGATTTGCTTACAGATTCCACGTTCTCTGTTATATCTTCTAGCTCCTCATCCAGGCCATCAGATTCAAATATGTCAGAGACTGTTTCTTCAAGGAAAGAATCATCCATTTTGAAATCAGCATTTCTCTCTCCTTCTGTGACAGAATTCATCAATAGGGGATCATCAAAAGAATCATC
>Ga0325401_1007037_pt1 | contig 10919 bp, 6 predicted proteins | sample PopdelMetagenome_FD_205666 | JGI IMG/M metagenome (GOLD analysis project Ga0325401, IMG submission 205666) | Populus deltoides microbial communities from Bellville, Georgia, United States - Xylem-PdKOR-R2 | ecosystem: Host-associated > Plants > Phyllosphere > Stem > Wood/Secondary xylem | place...
AAAAGGGTTAGGCCAATTGAAGTTATCCATAATTATCAAGGAAGGGTGTGGGAGGAGAAATATTTTCTATTGATGGGTTTTTAAAAACAACCATATTATTTAAATAGACATATGATAGGGCTTTATTATTTTGAAAAGTTAAAAGATATTTTAATTATAGTTACACATTATTTTATACAATTTATTTATTAAAATACACTATTATTACTGTTTTGAGCTTAGGTTTTTTTCTAAATTGTTTTGGACATTGATCCATGAGTATTTATAGTGTTTCACTTCTCACTCATTTGATGATCAAGTTATACAGAAAAAAAAAAGATTAAAAAAAGAGAGGAAAAGAATGAGGAAAAGGAAGGGTGTGGGAGAAGAAATATTTCCTATTGATGGGTTTTGAAAAACAAACCATATTCTTTAAATAGACATATGATAAGGCTTTATTGTTTTGAAAGGTAAAAAGATATTTTAATTATAGTTGCACATTATTTTATACAATTTATTTGTTAAAATACACTGTCATTAGTGTTTTGGGCTGAGATTTTTTTCCGAATTGTTTTGGACATTGATCCGTGAGTATTTATAGATGTTTCACTTCTCACTTATTCGATGATCAAGTTATACAAAAAAAAAAAGAGATTAAAAAAAGAGAGGAAAAGAATGAGGAAAAGGAAAGGTGTGGGAGAAGAAATATTTCATATTGATGGGTTTTGAAAAACAAACCATATTCTTTAAATAGACGTATGATAGGGCTTTATTGTTTTGAAAGGTAAAAAGATATTTTAATTATAGTTGTTCATTATTTTAGACAATTTATTTGTTAAAATACACTATCATTACTGTTTTGGGCTTAGTTTTTTTTCTAAATTGTTTTGGACATTGATCCGTGAGTATTTATAGGTGTTTCACTTCTCACTCATTCGATGATCAAGTTATACAGAAAAAAAAAAGGAAGAGGAAGAGGAGAAGAAAAAGTGTGGGAGAAGAAATGTTCCCTATTGATGGGTTTTGAAAAACAAACCATATTCTTTAAATAGATATATGATAGGGCTTTATTGTTTTGAAAACTATAAAGATATTTTAATTATAGTTACACATTATTTTATACAATTTATTTGTTAAAATACAATATCATTAGTGTTTTGGGCTAAGTTTTTTCCCCAGTCGTTTTAGACATTGATCGATTCAAATCTAGATAAATCATCTAAACCTAGATGAGACATGATTGAGTTAATTATATATATATATATATATATATAATTTTTATTTAAAAAGATGTCATTTTATCTTTTTTGTAATTTTTTTATCCAAAATGATATCATTTCAATTTTAAAAAAAACCCGCTAAAACAATATCATTTTAAAATTGACTTGTGTTGATTTGATGGCCGAGAGATTGACTTAGTAATCCAATAACCTAAGCCTATAACTAGTTTGACAATTATGATCATGACTATAAAAGAGGATGTTTCGAGGATTGGAATTTTAGAACCAGAAACTACAATGACTATAGGAATGATCTCATTCTAGCTCATAGTTATTAAACCCAGTCCAGAGGTTGACCCAGCCAAAGGCTAGGTCTTAGGTCACATAGGATAACCCAGGTCAATTCAGGAAAAATAAAAAAAAATATTTGACATTTCAATATTCCATATGGAAAAATTAATAAATAATCCATATGAATTTAAACTATATATAGTTATCTCACATGGAAAAGTTAAGAAATATTCTATGTGGATGTAAACTATATATAATTATTACATATTGAAAAGTTAAGAAATATTTTATAAGGATGTAGATTATATATATAAAAAAATATGTGAGGTTAAGTATTTATAAATTAATTTTATGTTTTTTGGACTTATTAAAACAATATAAAAAAATCGGGTGTCATCCGGATTATAGGTTAACCTAGTAGATCGTTTAAGTTAGACCAGGTCAATTACAAGTTTGAATTTTGCCTATTTAAAACTGACCAAGATCCTAGATCATACAGGTTTGGTATCAATTTATCAGGCTGTGTTTCATAACTTTGTTGCAGCTGGCTTAACCAAAAAATGAGAAGACAAAACACCTAGTAAGTACCAAGTACCGATGAGTCATTCCAGTTCCATGTTATCTGATAGGTACTCAACTTTCCTGACTAATTTCAAGTACAAAGCCCAAAAACTCTTTAAACAGGAGACAATTCATCTCTTCACTACAAAGTTGCAAACACATTAACCAAATCTCACCAATCCATGTTAAAATTATAACGAACCACTATGATCAAGACTCATTTGTCGTGTTCAAGCTACTTCATGTTTGCTCCAATCTAAACTCTATTTGTTACGCGTCCAAGATCTTCTCTCACACTTAAAGCTCAAATATCTATCTTTACACTGCTCTTATTTATGGGTTGGTGTTGTCTGGCTATTACACTGAAGGGATTCATTTATATTATCAAATGATCAATTCATCATTTATAAACAATTGCTATGTGATCACTTCATTTTTGAAAGCTTGTGGGTGCCAATTGTCTTTGAAAAAGGGGAGAGAGGTTCATTGCCAAGTTTTGAAACTTGGTTCAAGTTCGAATAGATTGATAAGAATGAAACTAATTGAACTTTATGGGAAGTGTGGAGCATTTGAAGATACAAGGCAAGTGTTTGATTAAATGCATGACAGACATGTTGTTGCATTGATAATCATGATAAACTATTAGAAATATTTTTATATTTAGAAGGTTAGGGTTGGTTTTGGGCTTTTTTTTCTATTGCATAGTTTTACGCTAATACGTATAATTTTTTATCTTATCATTGTATTGGGATCCAATTTACCAAAAGTTTTCAGAAATCATATTTTATATATAGTTAAGATTTTAGGTCAATAGGACATCATAAAGACCTTATGATAAGATCCAGAAGCTATTGTGTAAGAATTTATATTAGTTTCTTAGTTGATTTATAATTGTTTTATCTATTTTATTTAGAACTCTATTATTTTTATTTTCTAGAACTGCTTGCAATGTTTTTTTACCTACTATAAATAGGGTTATCAAGCTTATGCAATGTGGTTCTGAAAGGAAAATTGTGTTAAAATTTGGATACTTGCTTCGCTTTTAGAGAAGTTGGTTACTTTTTTTTATTGAATTAAAACTACCAAATAAGCCTGAGATTCTTTTTAGAACCACTTTGCATCAACTTCATGATCACGAGTTGCATTACTTAAAGACATATTAAAACAATCTTTCAAGGTAATAAAACATGTATTGTTTGCATTGATGAAGCTAAGTTTCTCATTGATCAACTAGCTACAATCGACAAGCTTATAAATGATCAAAACCTTATTATCCAATTGCTAAGGGTTCTTAAGGTAAGCTTCACTCTCTTTATTACCTCCTATACTTTTTCTACATGATATAATGATATTTTCTTAGAATATTTTGAAGATGAACTACTCAACTTTAAGGCATTGGTCGAAAATCAACATGTAAATTCTATAGAAGTTTTTTATGTTTTTGCTGCTAGCAAATATAAAGTGTCAAACTTTACAAAGAAAGCACAAAAATCAGTTGTAAATACTAATTTCAGATAAAATTGAGCTCCAATCATCTTTAATCTTCAATGATCTAATTTTGTATAATAGAATAATCCTCTTCTGTAAGGTACTTCCTTCAATAGACCTATCTGTCACATTTATGACAAAACAAATCATATTGCACTAGGTTGTTGTAAAAGGTTCAATTATGTGTATCAAGGTCAAATTTCTATTAGTGTTATTAAACCTGGTCCGGCTCGGCGGGTCGACCCGGTGGCTGGACCAGTCTGGGTATAATAAAAGACTGGCTAAGGCAACAGCCTGGCCAAACCCATGACCTGGTCGACCCGGTCGAACCCTAACGAGACTTGAATTTTTTTTTCAAATGTGGTATTTGAAACCCATTAGTATATATACTCTATGTGTCCAAGAAAAAAGTCTTGTTTTTTCAATATGGGATAAAAAAACATTTTGTTTTAAATACTTCAACTTAAAAAGATAACATAGTATCTTTTCAATGTGGGATTTGAAACCCTTTCGTATATATACTCTATGTTCCCAAGAAAAAAATCATGTTTTTTCAATGTGGGATAATAAAATTTTTGGTTTAAATATTTCAACTTAAAAGGATAACATAATATCTTTTCAATGTTGGATTTGAAGCTCTTTCGTATATATACTTTATGTTCCCATGAAAAAAATTATGTTTTTTCAATGTGGGATTTGAAACCCATTAGTATATATACTCTATGTTCCCAAGAAAAAAAATCATGTTTTTTCAATGTGGGATAAAACACCTTTTGGTTTAAATACTTCAAGTTAAAAGGATAACATAATATCTTTTCAATGTGGGATTTGAAACCCTTTCGCATATATACTCCATGTTCCCATGAAAAAAAATTATGTTTTTTCAATGTAGGATTTGAAGCCCTTTCGTATATATACTCTATGTTCCTAAGAAAAAAATCATGTTTTTTCAATGTGAGATAAAAAAAACCTTGGTTTAAATACTTGAACTTAAAAGGATAACACAATATCTTCTCAATGTGGGATTTGAAGCCCTTTCGTATATATACTCTTTGTTCCATGAAAGAAGTTATGTTTTTTCAATGTAGAATTTGAAACCTATTAGTATATATACTCTATGCTCCCAAGAAAAAAGGTATGTTTTTTCAATGTGGGATAAAAAACTTTTTTTGTTTAAATACTTCAACTTAAAAACTTAACATAATATCTTTTTAATGTGGGATAATTTTTTAAAAAAAATATTCTTTTAAACTTCATTGTTTACAATATGTATAACCTATATTTACACGGATTTTTTCATATGAAATATTAAAACTTTAATTAATTTTTCCGGGTTGATCCGAGTTTAATAACTATGATTTCTATTGCTAAACTTGCAGTCATGACAGCTAAATCTATTGTAACACTTGATAATCAAATATGTTAAGTTGATAATGAGGTTAATGCACACATAACCAGTAATGCAACAAATCTTACTACTCAATAATCATTTGAATGAGTAGACATGATCAAAGTTAGCAATAGGATAAATTTATCAATTGAAAATACTGGACACACTTCCCTTCTAGTTGATAATCAGTCCTTTCATTTGCAAAATATTTTATATTACCCTAATATATTTGTCAATTTTTTATCCATCAACAAATTATGTCTAGATAATAATAATAATTTTATACTAATTGACTATAATTTCTTTGAGAAACAAAATTAGACTAACAAAATCCTATTCCAAGGTTGGGCAAAGAATGGTCTATATCCTCTCGTCGATAACAAGAGCTTCTTCAATGAAATGCATTACTTTGCAACTAAGTTAGAAACTAAAATAATCAAGGATAGATAACATAGTCATTTAGGACACCCCTTCCAAGCTTGACTTAGATAATCTATTTTAGTACCAAATCCTTTAGTAAATATATATTTTTATAAGTCTTGCCCTCTAGGAAAAGCCAAACAGGTTCCATATAACAATTCAACACATTAGATACAATGTCTATTAGTCCTCATATACTTAGAAATTTAGATGTCTCCTATAAATTTAGTTATTGGATGTTGTTTTTATATTATTTTCATTGATGATTTTTCATGTTTCACATGGTTGTATCCTATGGCCTATAAATCTGATGTATTTAAAGTTTTCAAAAAATATAAAGCTTTTGTTGAAAACTTATTTTCTTGAAAGATTAAACAAAATCAAATAAACAACGAAGGTGAATTTCTCTCTAATGAATTTAAATGATTTTTAAGTATAAATGACATTTATCATCAACTAACTAGTCCATATTCTTCTCCATAAAATAAAATTACAAAGAGAAAACATAGACACATGAAAGAAAAATGCTTAACTCTTTATGCAAAATCACATTTACCAACAACTTATTTGTACTCATTGCTTCCTAACATTGGTTTATTTAATTAATAGGCTCGCAAAAGAAGTTCTAATCTAATCTAATCTATCTCCTTTCTATGTGCTCTACAAATCAATCCCTAGTATAATGACCTATCTATTTTTAGGTATAGTTGTTATCCATTAATCTCACTTTATGAAGAAAATAAGCTTTGTTTTAAAAGTAAAAAATGTGTTTTTCAAGTATACTCGGACAATAAAAATGATATGACGCGAACTGCGTGATCATGTGGTCACGTAACCCATATGCAAGAAAGACAAATCATGAAAAGCTAAAGAATCTTGTTTGATAAGAGAGTGACATAGAGATTACCTAAACCAAAACACTAACACTATTGGAATAAACCTCCACCCAACGAATATTAGTTCATGAACAAAAAGTATAAGAAATAGGTCACAAAATCAGTTAACCTTGATAACTCAAATATGCTCTTTGTCCTAGTGAAAAGAAAAGTGTCATCTCATGCAAAGCACAAGTTTATTCAAAACATCATGGCTCTAAAGCTAAAAACCTAAGAACAAGCTAAATAACTTATTTATACAAGGTAAAAAAAAATAATCCTAAATAAGTCCGAAAAAATAATAAAAGAATATGAGTCCAAATAAGAAAAAGAATCCTAAATCAATTAGGAAAATAATGCAATTCTCGCAAGGTAGATTATGGACCATATTTCAAGACCTTCATGATGTCTAATTGATCTGAAATTTTAACCTAATATAAAACAAGATCTCTTAAAAATTTTGGTAAAGTTTCAGCTTGATCCAACAATCGAATTGAAATTATGTTTGTTAGTGTAAGTTAATGCATTGAAAAAAATTAGCCCTAAACCAACTTTAACCTCCTAAATAAACATGAAAATCTTTGTAATAGCTCATGCCCCTTAGTTTCCTTATAGAATATGAAAAGTCCTAAAATTCTCTGCCATTAAATATCACCATCCCTCCTTTCCTAATATAACTAGAATAACTATGGAATCCTCGTAAGAAAAGGATTTTGAAACATTAAAAGAATTCTTGCCACAATTGGAAACTATATTGTTGTCTATTAAAGATCCTTGTAGAACTAGAAAACTCCTAAAAATAAACTATTGAATTTTTATCCATTATTAGAAAAAAAATCCTCTCCAAATAGAAAGTCCACAAGTCAAAAGAATAAATAACAAAACTCATATAAAACCTTCTGACCGATATCAGAATGCCTTCTCGAACTTTGATTGACCTGAGATTTTAATCTCATATAAAACAATACATTTGAAAACAACTAGTAAAATTTTTTATGTTATCCAACCCACACCAAATGATCCATTAGTAGTTCTAGTTGGCCCAATCACTAGGGCTATGGTAAAGAAGTTCAAGGAAGCCTTTAATAGGCTTTTACAAGACACATGGGTGAAGGTGGACTACAAAAAAGCAACAACCAAAGAAGAACAAGCCTTAATAAATTTGATTCATATTTAAGATGGGCTTATGGACCATGGGTTTCGGCATCATTGGGCTTGTTTTTTCAAGTATTTTATGTTTCTCAATCCAACAAGGAAACCATGAACTTATTTGGATAAAAAAAATCTAATATATCAAGGAGTTTAATCTATCAATGAGATTTAATTGGAAGGAAAATCCTACTCTACCTTGGACACTAAAGGTGGTGGGAAAATAGGATTATTGAGACAAGAAAAGTTCCTAGTCTATTATTTAAAGAGTAGTGGCAGCACCATGGGATAAAATTTCAAAATAGGATTATTGGGACAAGAAAAATTCATAGTCTATTGTTTAAAGAGTAGTGGCAGCACCATGGGATAAAATTTTAAAATATTTATTTTATTATTTTCATGTTATTTAGTTAGTTTTAGGTTTATTTTGTGCCTGGTTTCAAATTGAGTCAAGTGAACCCATTAAGTTATTTTAGAGATTTATTTCCAAGAGTATAAATACTTTTTTGTAAGACTTAATTTTCAGATTAGAATAAATTAATTGCCATAAATTGAAACATAGAGAATAAGGATTTTTCTTGCTTGATTCTTAATTTAACTACACTCCAAATAAATGACCAATCTTTATTATGATTTAATCCTTCATGTGCTTGTTTCCAAGTGAGAATGTTATGTGTAGATGATTATTATAGTCTTGGTTTCTTGGGGCAAGTTTTCCATTATGTCAAGCCCAATTATCAATCTCAAGCCTGAATTAGGTAGATCTTAGGTTTGCAAATTCAATAAACATTCCACTAGGGTTCACATCAATTTCAGTCCAATCCAACGGTCGAATTGAGAGTTATGCTTAATAGTATAAAATTAGACAGTAGATAACATTACGCTAAAATAAAAAATATAATTGTTCAATCCTTGTATAGATCGTATTATTCCCTCTCTTTTTAAGAAGATTCATACTTAAATGAGTAAAATGAAAAACTTCTAGGAGCAATACATCATCATCATTATGTGGTCAAGAAACATTATCAAATTATTTATTCTAAACATGGCACCTCATATAGAACATGGCACCTCATATAGAATGCTTTCTCGTTACTCCTTTAAATCAACCATCTTATCTTGTAAATTCAGTGTTCATTTCACCACAAGCGCTTCCCCCTTAACTGAATACTCAACACATTCATCACTTGCATATCCAAGATGAGGCATTTCCTCATCATCACTAACCTTTCTATAGGTCACAACACCATCATGATCCTTTATAGCCATAACTTGCTTGTTTGTACACTGCGAAGCAACATGACCAACTCCTAAAGAATAAAAATAGTTTATGTCATGATTACAAGATGTAATAATTTTAAATTTACCTCTATTATCAATGAAGATGTCATTCTTCTCTATTGGAGTCTCAGTTCTCTCCTCCATATTTGATTGGGATTAGGCAGATCTCACGTTAGCCTTTCAATTAGGCTTTCAAGGTGACAAAGAACCCAATAGTTGGTTTGGCTTTGAACTACCTCTACGCTTAAGTTGTCTCTTTACTTTTGTTGTCAAATACACCATATCCATCAACTCCACATAGCATTGCAACTCCATAATATTCACAATCTCGTGATTTAGCCCATTCAAGAACCTACCCATAGTGGCCTCTCTATCCTCTACTACATTATCCTGAACCATCATGATCTTCATCTTCTTGTGGTACTCATCATTATCTTTGTACTTTGGCTCAAACATTGTAACTTTTAGTATAATTCTCTATAATAATGACTAGGGATAAATCATCTCCTCATAATTGCCATCACCTCCTCCCAAATCTCAGTATGACTCTCGTGATTCCTTCTACGACTCAACACAAGTTGACTCCACCGTATAATGACATAGTCTATGGACTCAATTGCAACAAGCTTAACCTTCTTACCCTCTAAATAGTTATGACAATTAAATATAAGCCTCATCTTCTTTTCCCACTCAAAATACACCTCAGGATTATTTTTCACTTGAAATGAAGGAATTTTCATCTTTGTGCTACCCAAACTTCTATCTACCCCATCATAGTACGCAAATCATCTCCTCAGCCAAATTTCCTATCTCTCATAACTCCTTCATACCTATAGTTTCTAGGCTGCCCAAATTGATCTCCATGATCTAAAGGGGCATTATCATAATTCTGATCACCTATCCCATCAAAATCATCATCAATATCGAGAAAAACATGCCTTTCATGTCTGTTAACATTGTTTCCACTTCGATCAGCCTTTTTCTTAAACCATTAATTTCAGCATCAAAACTCTTTCTTTTGTCCATCTTATCCTCTAAACTCTTTATTACCTTATTTAACCTTTCCATTTATTATGCTAAGGCTTGAATTTGAAAAGCTTGATTTCTGATCGATAGTGTTGTATTAATGTTGTATGATATCTTTAAATTTGTAAAATACTTTAGTGTTAAAGAAAAAATTATTTCCTCACTCACTCCCTCATGTTTTTACACTCTCATGTTTTAGTCAAATGGGCTTTTTACTTTGAAATTCAACACAATTAAATAGAACAACTTGGTAATATAATTGAAATACATGTAATGACTTAAGAGGAAAGAAATATATGAAAACAAGCAAAGACAAAACTACAATTATAATTTCACGAGTAGTAAATGTATTTGTACGAGATATAGACATTTTTTAAAACGTGAAAAAAAATCAAAAGCAAATATTATAAAAAAAACAACTTGATTAGCACCCAAATATCCCAAATGAAACTTTTTTACACTTCCCAAATCAATTTCAATAGTAGCAAAGCAAGTTTCAATAATTGATGCAAATCAGACTTGTTTTATACAAACTAAACCTGAATATAGAACCTAAACCAAACGACATCCAAATAACCTCAAATTTGATATATAGTGCAATTACACTCCAAATAACAAAATATCTATTTTCAAGTAATTCTCATATGGTTTGATCCAATTTTCACCTTGTTTAGTTTTTGTGACAGAATAAATAACGTCTTTGTTTAAACAACCTTTTTTTTACTTTTTATGTTTTGATCCAGATTACTTTTTTTAATAAAATCTGAATTTGATTGTTCAACTCTTCGTGTGTTGTCCATTATTTATCATGAACAATAACCAAGTTGCATTATGCATACTATGTCTATCTTTGAATGGTGGGATGCTAAGTGGCATGGGTTTTATGTATTAATGGCCAATGGTATATGGTCCCTATGTCCATGACCACTTTGTAAGCTCGTGGTTCGTAACAAATAGGCATGCAAAATTAAAAAGTAAGATGACAACATAGAGAGGTATAAGGCGTTCTTGGTTGCCAAAAGGATTTAATCAATTTGATGGAATGGATTATCATGAGACATCTTTTCCAGAAATTAAACACTTTGTTATTTGTTTAATTCTGACACTAGCTGTGAATTCTCACTAGCCTATTCATCAATTAAATGTCTTTAATGCCTTCTTACATTGCATATTGGATGAGAAGGTATCCATAGAGCAACCAAAGGGATTTATTGATTAGTCTTAACATGATTTTGTTTA
>Ga0325401_1007039_pt1 | contig 10918 bp, 4 predicted proteins | sample PopdelMetagenome_FD_205666 | JGI IMG/M metagenome (GOLD analysis project Ga0325401, IMG submission 205666) | Populus deltoides microbial communities from Bellville, Georgia, United States - Xylem-PdKOR-R2 | ecosystem: Host-associated > Plants > Phyllosphere > Stem > Wood/Secondary xylem | place...
TGTAGGGGAAGAACAAGCTTTTTACCCCAAATTAACCTATAGTAGGTTCATAACAAGGATAAAAGTCATTTGGAATCGCAATTTATAAAGTTGAGGTGGATGTGCTAAGAATGGAGAGAGCCAATCCAGAGTGAAATACCAAGACTCTTTCTTTCTCAAGTTGAGGAATGAGTCAGAATGCTGCTGCTAGGTCTCTTTGCTTTTATGGTCGGGAGTATAAGAAATCCATTTCTAATCTTCAAGACCAGTCGATCTCCATGCTTTAACTCGACTGGAAATTAGGAAATACTTGCTCATTAGAAAGCACAGGTCCTATACCCGATCTCTAATAATAGAATCGTGAGATTCAGACCAAATAGGGGTTCAGACCGACTTCTATAGGCACCCTAAACTCCAGTTTTCAGCTTAAAGATCTTTGCCTTTGTCGAAATCTAAGGAAGCATTTACTTTTCACTCTTGCAAGTCAACTGTTGGGGAATGAAGCTGAGAGGTTAGGCATGAAAGAGGGGATGTAGTCTTGGTGTTTAATTTGTGCGACCTTATTTCATGATGATTCACATAGATGCCAATGAAATCGATGTCATCATCATTGTAGGCATGGCATGCATATAGACAGTGGGGGAGCCAGAGTTTTGTCGACGAGGAGGAAAATTACTAATAAATATTATGATTTTTTAATATAATTTTTTTTAATTTAATTGAGTTACATGACTTGAAGCTTTGAATGACTATTTATTCTCAAGGGATTTACACTTGAAATACTTTTATAGTGACATGTTAATTTAATTGATGAATTTGCTGATTTTTTTTATTATCATTAGTATCTACATAATAATTAACACAATTCTGCAATAATAAAGTCAATTGAGTTACATAATAATTCTAAATATTTCATATGATATTCATAGTAAAATATACATCAATTAATCAAAATTCATTTCAATTTATATCTATATGTATATAATAAGTATGTTGATTAAATTATACTTAATCATTTCTAGACATTTAAATTATTTCTAGACACACAAAGAAAAATTGTATGAACTCACTAAGTCGAATATGTAAAACAAGTTTTAATATTATACTCTAGTTTCAAATAAGAGAAAATACCGAGAGAGAGAAAGTGTAACTTATGGGATTTAAACTCATGTCATCTCCTAACTCCAAGCATCTCGTTAACAATTAATTACAAATAAATTTGTAATATAAAATAATAATCAATATATGTACATTGTAAATTAAGAGACCTCAATTAAATAATTAATCCATAATTATAGTGAACTAAGAAACCTTAGTTATATAATTTCAATAATCTACTATGTTAATACAAGAGATGCCAAGAATAGTGGTTTTGCATGAACATTAATTTATTCATTTATAATAAGAAAAGAAACATTTAATTGATTAAATTAGGAAATTCAAACATTTATTTTGAACATATTTAAACACATTCATATCAAAACCCCTAAATTATCATAAATCCTAATATTTTTAATTAGATAATGAGATAATAAAACTAAAATTAGATAATGAAATAAATAGAGAAGATAAAAAAAATTTACCTAAAGCATAAAGTAAAAAAAATTATTTGTTTATCTGGACTTGAAAAGAAATTTGCATAAGAAAAAGAGGCAAACAACAACAACTCAAAAGGAAAAAAGGTTCTATGTTAATTAGTGAAAAAAAAAAGAAAAAAATTTAAGTAAATGAGCTGAAAATATATATTATATATTATATTAAATTATAAGTAAACAATAACTTTTCACTTTACATATATCAAACCCTCCCCAAATTATTATATTAATATTCTAATATAAAAAGTATAAGAAAATAAAAATTAAAGGGGCAATTGCACCCTTTTATACCCACGTGACTTCGCCACTGCACATAGGAGAGACTAAAGAAGGGATTAAGATGCAAATAACTTATGGTTGGCCTCTGTCTCTATGTCAGCTTAGGAAAGAAAATTGCTGTGAGTGTTTTTTTTTTTTTTTTAGAGTTACCATTGATTTAAGATGTAGAGCTTAAGCTTTTTCTCGGGGCTTGCTTTTTTCTTTTGATCCTATAAAAAAAATCAAAAGAAAAAAATTAAAAAAAATTAAAATACAAGAGAATATATATATATATATATGAAAAAAAATCCTAGAAAATTGTTCAAGTTGATGGTGAAATATCAAAATGACAAATAGAAAAGTTAGAGGATCAACATGTATAAGATTGAAAAATTTAGTAACCTAATTCTAATTGATAAACGGTCTATTCGGTGAAAATATTTTTATTTGGGGTAAAGAAATACAAATTTAAATAGGTAAGGACTCAATGAGAATTTTGAAAGGCTTGATTAATTTTATTCATGACTTCATTGCAAGGAAAATTAATATTTGAAGTCAATTTAGGCTTTAATTGGAAGAAATTAAAGTTTGGGGTTCGATTTGCAATTTTAAAGAATTAATTTGGTCAAATCAAGGGATTAATTGTATAAATATCGAAGTTTAATTGGCAATTATGGACTTGATTAAAGAAATCTAAAATCAAGAACCAAACTAAAAAAGGCACAAATTGTAGAGGTTGAAATTAATCAAATTAGGGTCCAAATTGAAGAAAATTAAAAGTTTGATGGTCAATTTAAGGGTCCAAGTGCACAAATCAGAAATCAAGGACCAAAAGAAAAATGGCACTAAACTTTGGAGTTGATGATTGAGTTTAGCAGAGGAAAAATTGCATGAAATTAAGAGTATATGAGGAAATTTAATTAAAAACAATAGGAAGAATAGGGGTTAAAATAAAATATATCAAATCTCAAATTAAAAACCCTAATTTCTAATGTTTAACCTAAACGACACATCGTTCAACCATTATTTAGCTCATTCTTCAACATTTTTAGTTGATCGAGTAAGCACTTTCAAGCGAATAAATATAGTGTTTTCAACCACTTTTGGCCTATAACCACCACCGTTCAACTTAGAAACACTCCATCTACAAAGATCAGTTACTCTCATCAAACATTTACATCTCATTTTCTTCAGTAAATTCAATAACATCTTGTCCCCAATTAGCTATCATACTTTAAGCCTTATTAATGGGGTTTTATCAAAGGTTTGTCACGTCTCTCAAGAACAAAAGGCAAGAAATAAGCTCATTGGTCTTCAAGTTTGAAAAATCACCAAAACCTTCAAAAACTAAGTTTGTAGCAAAATTACCATTGAAAAACCAACATAAGTACAAACTGGAACCCTCTCATTTTGATCAAATAGCTAAACTTTGATCAATTTATGTTTGAACCCTCTTATTCTAGAATTGTTGTCTATTAGATAAAAATAATTATGTAACTCATAAAATAGAGAGCTAGCATTTTATGCATAGCAATCCCTCTATCTTAAATAGGGATTTAGAAGATTTCTCACTGATGGTTCGTGTAAATTACCGTTGAAGGCCGAATAATTGAACGATTTGTAGTTTTTGACAACTCAGCCTTAAATAATTATTTAAAGTTAAAAAAGATCAAATCTTCAAGTAATAAATCATCAAACAACTTTAGATCTGTCTAATGAGATCATAGAAACTCTCGAATAATCTTGTTTTATTGTTTTCAATGCATGTATGATATTCGAGACCCAGCATAAGCTCCAAATGATCAAAAAGATATGGGAAAAATTTTGATGGAGGAGCAGCCGTGTACATCAACCAAAAAGACAAAAAAATTACAAACTCTACCTCTCAAGTGATCGAACAAAACTAAGCAAAATTTTATTACGAGAATGAACAAAATTTATCGAGAGAAATATTGCTTAAGTCCACAGTAAAAACCTAACCTATTTTAGTTTTTTTTATTTTAATAGCATTCTCTTTGAATGCATAAAAGGGACATTTCATCCACTTCATTTTATGTCAATTGTATTTAAAAAAAATTCCCTTTTAAGATTCTAAAAAAATGAATGTAATTCAAAATGATGCTATGATTATGGCATATAGATTATCTACTAGTTATTTTACCAACATTTTGCCACGAGTCAGATAATGTTTTTCGGAAAAAAAAATAATTGTACAAGCTTTTCAAATGTGTTTTTTTTAATTATAATTATAAATCAAAAGGCCTATGCATGGATTTAATTAAATATATTGAGAATCATCTATGCTAATAAATGTAAAAAAACAAAGTGTTAACGTTTTTATTCAACTCACCTCGCTGTAGGTCGAATATTTTTTTTAATGCAAAAGAATTAATGTGTCGGTGTTATTAGTATGTTTTTTGACATCAACTAGAAAATATAACCATGAATCAAAAAGTCAATGATTACATATAATATAATATAGTAAAGATCATGTGCATTAATTATAAAAATACGTAAAATCTCCTTAGTCTTTGTATAATAATTTTTAACGGAGCAAAAAAATGGAACAATGTTGCAATTGCTATATTAAAACAATATTTCCTTAGTCTTTGTATAATATTTTTTAAAAAAGAAAATGAAATTAAAAACAAACAAAAAAGAACAAAGATAAGAACGAAAAGAATGGTATAAATAACCAAGTGCAGAGTAATAAACATTCAAAGTGTAAAAAATAAAAAAAAATATTTTTTTGAAAAAAAGTGTAAAGAAAAAAAACGAAATACTAAAAAAATATTATAAATAAATGAAGATAATAAAAAATATAGGTGATAAATAGGCCAAGTGTAAAATGATAAAAATATCAAGTATAAAGAAAAAAACAATTAAAAGAACAACCTGAAAATTACAATTTTATCACCACTACAATAAAAATAATTGGCAAAATTTACAATTATGTTATTTTTATATGAAAACACCATTTTCTTTTAGTATATAACTAGTTAGGTGGCCCGCACTACGCCGCAAGTTCACCTTTTATTTTCATAAAAAATTGAGTCATGACGATGGCAGAACCCAAGCCTATTTGGGTCCTGCATGTGCAGGCCCAAGTCTATTTTGGGCCCTGCACAACCAATGATCCAATGCTACTTTGGATTCTGCAGCATGCAGGGCCCAAGGATAGTTACGTCTTGGCGTACCCAAGCGCCACGTGTGCGCTGGGGTGTATCCAGCACCCAAGCAGACAGCCAAAGCGCCACGTGTGAAAAGAGGTGTGCCCAGCACAGAGACAGGAGCCCAAGCGCCACAGCACTGAGGCAATAGCTCAGCGCCACGTGTGCGCAAGGGTGTGCCCACAACCGAGGCACAAGCCCAAGCGCCACGTGTGTGGTGGGATGTGCCCAGCACTGAGGCATAGCCCAAGGGCCACGTATGTGCAGGGAGTGTGCCCAGCCCCCAGGCAAGAGCCCAAGCACCATGTGCGTGCAGGGCGTGCCTAACACTGAGCAATATCTCAGTGCCACGTGTGCGCAGGGTGTGCCCAACACTGAGGCAAGAGCCCAAGCGCCACGTGTGCGCTGGAATGTGCCTAGCACTGAGGTAGAGCCTAAGCGCCACAGGTGCCCCCAGCCCTCATCCAAGAGCTCAAGCGTCATGTGTCCCCACGTGATTTTTCTTCGATAGTAATAACAATTTTTTAAAATTTATTAATGATAATAGTACTAATAGTGATTTTTAATTTTACTTTTCAAATCAAATCTTTGGTTGTTTTTCAATATTAAAAATAATTTTTTTCTAATTTAGTAATTATTTTATTAATAATATTTATAACACAAAAAAATAATATTTTTTATATTAAAACTTTTGATTATAGTAAAAATAATAATATTCATAACACAAATAATACTATTTTTAATTCCAAGAATATTTAGAACACAAATAATAATATTTTTTTATATGAAAACTTTGAATTATTATAAAAATAATAATATTATAACAAAAATAATAATATCTTTGAGATGAATACTTGGTATTCTAAGAAAAATAATAATATTGACAAAGAAAATTATAATATTTTTTATATTAATACTTAGAATTGTTGAATATTTTTAATAATACTACGTCATGGGCTCACTCTTTATTTTTATAAAAAAAATACCATAAAATTTTATAATATAAATAATAATATTTTCTTTCAAATTTATTAATTATTTTATTAATGATATTAATTATAATAAAAATAATAATATTTCTAAAATAAATAATAATATTTAGAATCCTAGGACTCATTAACATTAAATCTTGATGAAGGACTCAATAGAATTAGGTCCTTACCTGACGCCCGACCCATTCCCCTTGAATCCAGAGCCATGACCCAAGAGCCACTTATTCCCAACTCAACGCTGCCCAAGCGCAACGCGTGTTCCTGAATCTAATGCCTACAATATGTAAAATGCTATAAACATTATTCAAGATTTTAGTCAAACATTTTTATAGATACGACATCAGTTAATATTTATGTTCAAATACACATGATATAATGCCTACGATATAATACAATAACAAGATTATCTAGAACTACTAAATAATTGATTATATATGAATAATTGAATAACTAAAATTATATCATCTCGACAACGCAGGGCATGCGGCTGGTTACTAGCATAAGTCTAACCCATTAAGAAAAAAAAAAGCAGGAAAGAAAAAAGTAAACGGATCGAATCATCCAAACCTGCTAAAATCACTTAAATTGCCATGCTTTCCTGGTTGAAAATAAATTCATAAGGAACACACACTCTCAATTATCAATAGGTTTACATCATTTCAGTTAATTACATTATAATTATGATGCGGGGAAAACATTGTTTTCTTATACCTATAAATATTGTGAATTATTGTTGTGTTTGTTGGGACTTAGACTTAATAATTTATTTCAATTCATATATTATATGGTTATGGTAGTATCGATCGAAAAATATCTCCATATTGATTTGATACTTAATTTTGCAAGATATTGTTCAAATTCTTTATTTTTTTCTAAAAATTGCGAGTCGATGGACAAGAATTGAAGAATAGAAAAACATTAAGGCCTGAAAGAGAGAAATGAATAAACTAGTCAGGGAAGTTGAGGCAAAGAGAGAGAAAGAGAAAGAAAAGAAAAGAAGAATGAGTTGTCAAAGCTACATCGGACCTCTCACTGCCACATGCATTGTTTTATAGGGGAAATGACACTTCAAATATTCCAATGAAATCAAAGAAGAACTAATCGGAAAATGGAGGAAGGCTCACTCACCGCTCAAATGCAATGACCTCCCTCATGCCCTGACGAGTGTTTCCCATGCGCTATGCGCTTTTACCTCATTCTTTTAATTTAGCCTCTTAACTTTTAAAATCTCTTTGATTCAGTCCTAGATTCTTTTTTTTTTTTTTTGAGTTGTAACTTTTCGCTTCTTCTTTTAGTTTACTCTATCGATTTAGTCCTAATTTTTTTAATTGATTTTTTTTCAGGTTTGTTTTTTAATTTTACTATTTAACATTGAATTGGTTAGGAATTGAACTTCATAATTTATTTCTTTTTATTTTTTATTTTTATAGGGTTATCCTGATGCCAAATAAACATCCCGACATTTGATGGATGATCGATTTTGTAATTGTTTCCTTTTTAAAATTTAGTTAAATAAAAAATGATTTAAAAAAATAAAGATATTAAACTATATGGGGTCAATGACCAAGGTTACAAGTTTGGCGAGGTAACTCGAGTTGCCCTAATTTGCAAGTTTGCTAGGTTTAACTTTTCTCTATATTTTTTAATTAGTTTTTTTTTCAAATTCATCCTTTGAAATTGGAATAATTGGAAATTGAGTTTTATAATTTATTTTATTTCTCTTTCTATAAGGTTATTACGATCTCAAAAAACATCTCGATATTGGGTTGGTGCATGATTTTGTAATTGTCTATTTTTGTTATCATATAGTTAAATAAAAAAATATTTTTTAAAAAAATAACAAGTTATTAATCTCAATGGAGTCCATAACCCAGTTCGTGGGCTTCACGTGTTGACTCGGGTTACTTGATTCACGGATTTAATGGGTTTACCCACCAAACCCGATATGAAATATTAAAAAAAAAAACAAGTTATTAATCCCAATGGAGTCCATGACCCAATTCGTAGGCTTCACGTGTTGACTCGGGTTACTCGATTCACGGATTCGATAGGTTTACCCACCAAACCCGATATGTTTGTTTTTTGAGTTTTTGATACTTTGATTTGTTTTATTGATTTTTCTTATTTCATCCTTCAACATACTTCATGATTTATTTTTTATGCTTTATATAGGGTTATCACGATCTTAATTAAAACATCTATTTTAGGGTTGATGCTACATTTTGTGAACATCCATTTTTTATCATGTAATTAAAGAAAAATATTTTACAAAAAAAAGTTATTAAACCCAATGGAGTCCATTACCCCAGTTATAGGGTGAGCAAGGTCAATTCAATATGGCTTCGTCTCACTATTTTTTAAAAAATTTATCATCTTAAAAAAAAATTAAAAGTTAAACCATGTTTTTATCGGTCATTAAAATTGTGTTTAGACCTGTAAAATCGGCTGATTCATGTCAGGTTAGCTCCCACATGATTTAATTAGAAACTTGAGTTAAGCAAGCAGTCGAGTCAGGAGATTTCAAGATTGATTCTTTTGGTTGGGTTTAATAACATCACCAAAAATTTCGTTCATGCTCTTAACATTTTTTTTTTACACTTAAAAAAAAATTGTTAACTCATAGCAAAGCGAGATCTAATAAGCAAGTTATCTTTGTTTAGTATAGAGTTGTTTACACATCTTATTAGTCTCTCATGGTCCCTACAAGAATTATACATGTGCCCAACATCAAGATTGGTTTAGGGTCTTTTTGCTCATGTATGATTATTATTAACTATAAAATAAAAGAGAAAGAAGATTTATTGTACCCCTCCTCACAAAGCATTATTCATGACCCGAAAATAGAGCTTAACGGATTAACCCGAGTTGACTTGAGTTGTTTTTTGTGTCTTTTATTGAATTTATTTGTTTTTTTAATTTTATCATTCAACATTGGGTCGGTTGGAAATTGAACTTTATAATCTGTTTTTATTTGTTTTTTATTAGAATATTTTGGTCTCACGATCAAAGTCACGAGTTTTGACATTTTAATCCTTGTTAAATCAGGTTATTTTTTTCTAAGATATTATATCGGTCTCATGATTCAAGTCACGAGTCTTTCAATATTGGACATACTTTTTATTGGGTTGTCCTTGTCTTATGACCTAGGTTTCGGGTTTGACAGGTTAACCCAATTAACTCATTTTTTTCTTTTTCTTTTTTAATTGACTTTTTTTTCAATTTCATAAATTAATATTGTATTTGATTAGGAATTAAGTTTCATGATTTATTTTGGTTTATTTTTTATTAGGTTATCCTGGTCTTATGACCTGGGAATAATGCTTAATGATTAACCTGGGTGGACTTGACTTACTTTTTATGTTATTTTTTTAATTAAGATTCTGACAAATTTCATTGTTCAATATTAGATCCGACAGGGATGATTGAGAATCAAGCTTTATAATTTATTTTGACTTTTTCTCTATGGGATTATCTCAGTCATTCTCAAGACCAAAGTCACGGATTTAATAAGTTAACCCGAGTTAATTTAAGTCATTTTTTTATTTTTTTATATCAGGTTGTCTCGGTCTGATAACCCGGGTCATGAGTTTTGTGGATTAACTCAGGTTGTTTTTTATGTTTTTTTTAATTGATTTCTTTTTCAATCTCATCCTTCAATATTGCGCTGGTTGGGGATTGAAATTTATAATTTGTTTTGATTTGCTTTTCATGGGGTTATCTTAGTTTTATGACATGGGTTGCAAGTTTGACATGTTAACTAGGGTCTTTTTTTAAGTTCCTTTTGTCGCACGTTTGCGGCGTTGTGGTGAAAACATCCACCCTCAAAATTTTTGTATTATCTAAAAATATAGAAAATGTAGGGAGACAAGGAATTCTTGTCTTTTATTAGTGGAAAAATTGGAATGGGAGTTGCCACCTAGTATTTTGATCACTAGGAATCCTAACTGGTCTCAGAGATCAGGTACGAGGACTGATTGCGTAAAGGGAAGGTATTAGCACCCCAAATACGCCCTATCTAAGGTAAGCTGCATTGTTTTATTGTATGATAAAATTTAAAGTCTTGTTGTGTTTTCTAGTTGTTGGTTCGTCTATGGTTTAAGAAAAAGTTCTCTTCGGTAAAGAAATCCTTATCTTATTGGGTAAAACCTAACCATTCTAACATCAACAAATAATTTAATATCTGGAATACGTCTTACGTATAAGGTCTTAACCTCAGATATTAAAAGAAAACAAAATAAGTTTTTTGGAATTTTTGAAATATTGGCCAGTTCTCGTGACTTTAATAAACTGGTTATTAAATCCAAAATGCATGCTAAAACTTTTTTTTTATGAAGATACAATATGATTTTTTTTTGAGAGATTTGGCTATATGCATGAAAACAAAACATTTTTTTTGTTATGTTTTGACAAAAACCAGGTATTTCAATACCGGATTTGTATTTTTACAGTATAAAAATACAAACCAATATTGATCAAAATGTAGTAAAATATTTGCGGAAAATCACAGCTTTTTTGAAATAATTTTTAAAAAAAAATTTCTTTTTTTCTTTTTTTCAGACAGGGTCCAGCCCGGCCCATATAGTTGAGCTGAACCCAGCCACCCATGGGGCTTGACCCAACTAAGCCATGCACACGTAAAATTCTACGCATGCATGGAACAGTGCAAAGGTAATTATATTACCTTCGCACTGCTCATCCTTCGTTTTTGCAGATAGCAAAAATGAAGACCCTTGGTTATTAACAGAGCAAAAACGAAATGGTGATCTTTTGGCTTGTTTTCGTCTCCTGTTTCTTTTTGTTTTTCTAGACAAACCTGGCGTCAATTGTTGCGAAGAAAGGACATGAGCATACCTGCTTCTGGAGAAAGGAAACTGATGGTGGTGTTAACCTCCCCTGCTGTCTTTGTGTTTTGGCTTCGCCGTTC
>Ga0325401_1007040_pt1 | contig 10918 bp, 11 predicted proteins | sample PopdelMetagenome_FD_205666 | JGI IMG/M metagenome (GOLD analysis project Ga0325401, IMG submission 205666) | Populus deltoides microbial communities from Bellville, Georgia, United States - Xylem-PdKOR-R2 | ecosystem: Host-associated > Plants > Phyllosphere > Stem > Wood/Secondary xylem | place...
GGACGTGACGGCCTTCGTGCTCGGCGGCCACGGCGTCACGATGGTGCCGCTGACCCGCTACTCCACCGTCGCCGGCATCCCCATCCCCGACCTCATCAAGATGGGCTGGACGACGCAGGAGAAGATCGACGCGATCGTCCACCGCACTGCCAACGGCGGCGGCGAGATCGTCAAGCTGCTGGAGAAGGGCTCCGCCTTCTACGCCCCTGCGGCCTCCGCGATCGCGATGGCCGAGGCCTACCTGAAGGACAAGAAGCGCGTCCTGCCCTGCGCCGTGATGCTGAACGGCGAGTACGGCATGAACAGCTTCTACGTCGGCGTGCCCGTGGTGATCGGCGCCGGCGGCGTCGAGAAGATCGTCGAGGTCGAGTTCCTCCCCGAGGAGAAGGCGGCCTTCGACAAGTCCTGCGACGCGGTGAAGAAGCTCGTCGAGGACTTCAAGGCCCTCGGCGTCTAGGGAATGCGGGCCGGGGGAGACCCCGGCCCTTTCTGAATCAGGAAGGCGGATCCCGCATGAACATCCATGAGTACCAGGGCAAGGAGCTGCTGAAGCGCTACGGCGTGGCAGTGCTCGACGGCTACGTGGCCAAGACCCCCGAGGAGGCCGAGGCGGCGGCGAAGAAGCTGCCGGGGCCGGTCGTGGTGGTGAAGTCCCAGATCCACGCCGGCGGCCGCGGCGCCGGGCGCTTCGCCAACGACCCGGACGGCAAGGGCGGCGTCCGCGTCGTCAAGCCGGAGGCGGCGAAGGAGGCGGCCGCCGCGATGATCGGCCAGACCCTGGTGACGAAGCAGACCGGCCCCGAGGGCAAGGTCGTGAACCAGGTCTACGTGGAGGCCGGCTGCGACATCAAGCGCGAGCTCTACCTCTCCATCCTGCTCGACCGCGAGACGAGCCGCATCACCGTGATGGCCTCGGTCGAGGGCGGCATGGAGATCGAGGAGGTCGCCGAGCACCAGCCGGAGAAGATCCTCAAGGTCGCGATCGACCCGGCGGCCGGCATCCAGGGCTGGCACGCCCGCAAGCTCGCCTTCGGCCTCGGGCTCGAGGGCAAGCAGGTCGGCACCTTCGTGCGGTTCGTCAACGCGATGTACGAGGCCTACACGGCCCTCGACATGGCGATCGTCGAGATCAACCCGCTCGTCGTCACCGGCGCGGGCGAGATCGTGGCGCTCGACGCCAAGGTGTCCTTCGACGACAACGCGCTGTTCCGCCACAAGGACCTCGAGGCGCTCCGCGACGACACGGAGATGGACCCGAAGGAGCTCGACGCGGTCAAGAACGACCTCAACTACGTCGCGCTCGACGGCGAGATCGGCTGCATGGTGAACGGCGCCGGGCTGGCGATGGCGACCATGGACATCATCAAGCTCTACGGCTCGTCCCCCGCCAACTTCCTCGACGTCGGCGGCACGGCGAACGCCGCGCGCGTCACGGAGGCGTTCCGGATCATCACCTCCGACAGCAACGTCAAGGCGATCCTGGTGAACATCTTCGGCGGCATCGCCAAGTGCGACATGATCGCCGAAGGCATCGTGGCCGCGAGCAAGAACCTCTCCCTCGCCGTGCCGCTGGTGGTTCGGCTGGAGGGGACGAACGTGGAGCTCGGCAAGAAGATCCTCGCCGAATCCGGCTTGGCGATCATTCCCGCCGACAACCTCGCCGACGCCGCCCAGAAGGTGGTGAACGCCGTGAAGAAGGCGGCCTGACCATGTCCGTTCTCGTCGACCGCCACACCAAGGTCATGACCCAGGGCTTCACCGGCTCCCAGGGCACCTTCCACGCCGAGCAGGGCATCGCCTACGGCTCGAACTACGTGGGCGGCGTGACGCCGGGCAAGGGCGGCCAGACCCATATCGGCCTGCCCGTCTTCGACACCGTGGCCGAGTGCGTGGAACGGACCGGGGCGGACGCCTCCGTCATCTACGTGCCCCCGCCCTTCGCGGCCGACTCCATCCTCGAGGCGATCGCGGCCGAGCTGCCCCTCATCATCTGCATCACCGAGGGCATCCCGGTGATCGACATGGTGAAGGTCAAGCGCGCCCTCACCGGCTCGAAGTCCCGCCTCATCGGGCCGAACTGCCCGGGCGTGATCACGCCGGAGGCCTGCAAGATCGGCATCATGCCGGGCCACATCCACAAGCGCGGCTCGGTCGGCATCGTCTCCCGCTCCGGCACCCTGACCTACGAGGCGGTGGCCCAGACCACGGCGGCCGGCCTCGGCCAGTCCACCTGCGTCGGCATCGGCGGCGACCCGGTGAAGGGCACCGACTTCCAGGAGGTGCTGGAGATGTTCCTGGCCGACGACGAGACGAAGCAGATCGTCATGATCGGCGAGATCGGCGGCCAGTCCGAGGTCATCGCGGCCGAGTTCCTCGGGCGCGAGAACCGGCCGGGCGGCCGGAACTACAAGCCGGTGGTCGGCTTCATCGCCGGCGCCACCGCCCCCCCGGGCCGCCGCATGGGCCATGCCGGCGCGGTGATCTCCGGCGGCAAGGACACGGCCGAGGCGAAGATGGACGCCATGCGGTCGGCCGGCATCCACGTGGCCGACAGCCCGGCCGCGCTCGGCTCGACCATGGTGAAGGCGATCGCCGCCTGATCTGACCGCACCGCGCGGGAGGCGGGGCGCCGGCGGGGAGACCGTCGGCGCCCCGCCTTTTTTTTGCGGTGCAGCGATAGCCTCTGGCTATGAAAAATCAATCTCTTATCTATTTGGCATGTCCGCATCGGTGACCTATTTTGCACCTGCGAAGTGACGGGGCGGATTCGGGCCCCGGACCGGACAGGAGATCCCCATGGCCGCCAGCATCAACACCAAGATCAAGCCGTTCCGCACCACCGGCTACAAGCAGGGCAAGTTCATCGAGGTGTCGGAGAACGACGTCCTCGGCAGCTGGGCGGTGTTCTTCTTCTACCCGGCCGACTTCACCTTCGTCTGCCCGACCGAGCTCGGCGACGTGGCCGACCACTACGACGCGCTCCGCAAGATGGACGTGGAGGTCTACTCCGTCTCCACCGACACGCACTTCGTCCACAAGGCGTGGCACGACGCCTCCGAGACGATCGGCAAGATCGGGTACACGATGCTCGGTGACGCCAACGGCACCATCACGAACAACTTCGGCGTGATGCGCGAGGGCCAGGGCCTGGCCGACCGCGCCACCTTCATCGTCGACCCGGACGGCATCATCCAGGCGATCGAGATCACCGCCGAGGGCATCGGCCGCAACGCAGAGGACCTCGTGCGCAAGATCAAGGCCGCCCAGTACGTCGCCGCCCATCCGGGCGAGGTCTGCCCGGCCAAGTGGCAGGAGGGCGAGGCCACCCTGGCGCCGTCGCTCGACCTCGTCGGCAAGATCTGACGACCCGGCCGCCCGCCCCGCCCGGGGCGGGCGGCACCCCCGTCCGCGCCCACGACCGATCGGAGACCGCCCCTTGCTCGACGCGAACCTCAAGACCCAGCTCAAGGCCTACCTCCAGCGCGTCGTGCGTCCCATCGCGGTCACAGCCTCCGTCAACGACAGCCCGAAGTCGCGCGAGATGCTGGAGATGCTGCGCGACATCGAGGCGCTGTCCGACCACGTCACCGTCGCCGAGAGCCGCGACGATGGCGAGCGCGCCCCCTCCTTCGCGCTCACCTCCCCTGGGCACGGCATCGCGCTCCGCTTCGCCGGCCTGCCCATGGGCCACGAGTTCACCTCCCTCGTCCTCGCGCTGCTGCAGGTCGGCGGCCATCCGCCGAAGCTGGAACAGGCCCTCGCCGACCAGATCCGCGCGATCGAGGGCGAGTTCGCCTTCGAGACCTACTTCTCCCAGTCCTGCCAGAACTGCCCCGACGTGGTGCAGGCGCTGAACCTGATGGCGGTCCTCAATCCCGGCATCCGCCACGTCGCGATCGACGGGGCGCTGTTCCGCGCCGAGGTCGAGGCGCGCGAGGTCATGTCCGTCCCCACCGTCTACCTCAACGGCGAGGTCTTCGGGCAGGGCCGCATGGGCGTCGAGGAGATCGTGGCCAAGCTCGACACCGGCGCCGCCGCGCGCGAGGCCGCGCGCCTGAACGACGAGGCCCCCTTCGACGTGCTCATCGTCGGCGGCGGCCCCGCCGGCGCGGCCGCGGCCGTCTACGCCGCCCGCAAGGGCATCCGCACCGGCGTCGCGGCCGAGCGCTTCGGCGGCCAGGTGCTCGACACCATGGGCATCGAGAACTTCGTCTCCGTCCCCCACACCGAGGGCCCGAAGCTCGCCCAGGCGCTGGAGCACCACGTGCGGGAGAACGAGGTCCGCATCATGAACCTCCAGCGCGCCGAGGAGCTGAACGTCGATCACGGCCTCGCCTCCGTGCGGCTGACCGGCGGCGCGACGCTGCGCGCGAGGACCGTCATCCTCACCACCGGCGCCCGCTGGCGCCAGATGGGCGTGCCGGGGGAGCAGGAGTACAAGAACAAGGGCGTGGCCTACTGCCCGCACTGCGACGGCCCGCTGTTCAAGGGCAAGCGCGTGGCGGTGATCGGCGGCGGCAATTCCGGCGTCGAGGCGGCGATCGACCTCGCCGGCATCGTCCGCCACGTCACCCTGCTGGAGTTCGACACCAAGCTGCGCGCCGACGAGGTGCTCCAGAGGAAGCTCCGCAGCCTGCCCAACGTCACCGTCCTCGTCTCCGCCCGCACGGCCGAGGTGCGGGGCGATGGCGGGAAGGTGACCGGCCTCGCCTACGAGAACCGCGTCACCGGCGAGATGGTCGACCTGCCGCTGGAGGGCATCTTCGTGCAGATCGGCCTTCTGCCGAACACCGAGTGGCTGCGCGGCACGGTCGAGCTCTCGCCCCGCGGCGAGATCGTGGTCGATGCCCACGGCGCCACCTCCCTGCCGGGCGTCTTCGCGGCCGGGGATTGCACCACCACCCCCTACAAGCAGATCATCATCGCGGCGGGGGAGGGGGCGAAGGTGGCCCTCGCCGCCTTCGATCACCTCATCCGCAGCTCGGCCCCCGCCGAGCCGGCGGTGATCGAGGCGAAGGCCGCCTGAACCCGGAGCCGGCGGGCTGCGCATGAACCTGCGGGAGCTGGAGTACCTCGTCGCGCTCGCCGAGCACCGCAACTTCCGGCGGGCGGCCGAGGCCTGCTCGGTCGCCCAGCCCACCCTCTCCACCCAGATCCGCAAGCTGGAGGAGGAGCTCGGCGTCGCCCTCTTCGAGCGCGCGCCGAGGAAGGTGATGCTGACCCCGGCCGGCCAGGACGCCGTCGCCCGCGCCAACCGCATCCTCGCCGAGATGGAGGCGATGCGCGACGCCGCGCGCCGCCTCAGCCGCCCCGAGGCCGGCACCGCCCGCCTCGGCGTCTTCCCCACCCTCGGCCCCTACCTCCTGCCGGAGGTGATGCCGAAGGTGCGGGACAACTTCCCCGACCTCCAGCTCCTGCTGACGGAGGAGAAGAGCGACCTCCTCCTCGCCCGCCTGCGGGAAGGCCGGCTCGACGCCGCCATCCTGGCGCTTCCCGTGCACGACGACCGCCTGCACGCCGAGCCCCTCTTCGAGGAGCCCTTCCTCCTCGCCGTCCCGGGCGGCCACCCGCTCGCCGCGCGGGCCACGCTGCGGGTCGGCGAGCTGGCCGAACAGGATCTCATGCTGCTGGAGGACGGCCACTGCCTGCGCGACCAGGCGCTCGACGTCTGCCACCTGGCCGGCGCCCGGGAGCGGTCGGAGTTCCGCGCGACGAGCCTCGAGACCCTGCGCCAGATGGTGCTGGCCGGCCTCGGCGTGACGCTGATGCCGGCGCTGGCCGCCCGCGGCATGGCCCCGCTCTCGGACCGCCTGCACCTGCTGCGCTTCGAGGACGGGACCCCCAGCCGCCGGATCGGCCTCGTCTGGCGCCGCACCTCGGCCATGGCGCCGCTGCTGCGCCGCCTCGCCGCCGTGCTGCGCGACGTGCCGCCGGCCCTGCTGGACCCGCGGGAGGTCCGGACGGCCGACGCGGCCTGAACGGGCCGCGCCGGCGCCCCGCTACCGCTCGGCGGTGCGTCCGACCGCGATCACCGGCGTCTGCTGGTGCTGCACCACGCGCCAGACCTCGTGCGCCAGCCAGCGGTAGGTGGAGGTGCAGTGGGCCGCGTAGGGCTGCGCGCCCTCCTTCTTCGCCTCCACCCGGTAGGCGACGACGATCAGCCCCTCCTGCGGGCGCATCACCTGCTGCTCCGAGAAGGCGACGCCCGTCCAGCGCGGCGTGTCCGACACCGCGTCCACCGCGGCCTGGCGGGAGAAGACGTAGGGCGGCAGGGGAAGCACCATCAGCCCGTCCTCGTCGATGCACTCCCGGTAATGCGCCGCGTCGCCGGTCCACAGGCTCTCCTCGAAGCTCCAGACCCGTGCGTCGTCCATGGGATACCTCCTGACGGTTGCCGCCCCCTGAACGCGCGGCGGGCGGGGGCGTTCGCGCGGCCCCCGCGCGGATAGGTCAATGACTCTGACGCATGGGTGGGTTGACGCGCCGCGGTTTCCGGCAGGACCCGCGTTGCGCTAACCTCGATCCGCAAGCAACAATATTGCGGGAATGGCCGTCATGCCCCCTGATTTCCCCCTCACCCGGACCCGGACGCCGCTGCCGCGCCCCGACGACAGCTCGCTCGCCTTCGGCAAGGTCCTGACCGACCACATGTTCCTCATGGAGTACGCGGAGGGGCGGGGCTGGCACAGCCCGCGCGTCGTGCCCTACGCGCCGCTGCAGATGGACCCGGCCACCTCCGTCCTGCACTACGGCCAGGCGGTGTTCGACGGCCTCAAGGCCTTCCGCGGCGACGACGGCACGATCCGCCTCTTCCGCGCCGCCCGCCACGCGCGTCGCCTCAACAGGTCCTGCGCCGCCCTCTGCATCCCGGAGATGGACCCGGCGCTGATCGAGCGCTCCTTCGAGGCGATCGTCGCCGCCGACCACGACTGGGTGCCGCGCGCCCCCGGCACCTCGCTCTATATCCGCCCGACCGTGATCGCGACGGACGTGATGCTCGGCGTCCACCCGGCGCTGAGCTACACCTACTTCGTCATCTGCTCCCCCGTCGGCGCATACTACAAGGAGGGGGTGAAGCCGGTCCGCATCCTGGCGACCGACACCCACGTCCGCGCCGTGCAGGGCGGCCTCGGAGAGGCCAAGACGGCGGCCAACTACGCCGCCTCCCTCCCGGCCCAGAGGGAGGCGGAGCGCGCCGGCTACACCCAGGTCCTCTGGCTCGACGGCGTGGAGCGGCGCTGGATCGACGAGGTCGGCACGATGAACATCATGATGCGCATCGGCGACGAGGTGGTCACCCCCCCGCTCGCCGGCACCATCCTCGACGGCGTGACGCGCGCTTCCGTCCTCACCCTCCTGCGCGACTGGGGCCTGACGGTGAGCGAGCGCCGCGTCTCGATCGACGAGGTGATGCAGGCCGGGCGCGACGGCACCCTTCGCGAGATGTGGGGCACCGGCACGGCGGCCGTCGTCTCTCCGGTCGGCGAGCTCGGCTACAAGGGCGAGACCGTCCGCATCGCCGGCGGGGAGACCGGCGAGCTGACGCGGCGGCTCTACGACGCCGTCGTCGCCGTCCAGTACGGCCGCTCGAACGACCCGCACGGCTGGATGACCGAGGTGCGCGTCCCGGTCGAGGTTTGATCCCTCCCCGGTCCGATGCGGATCCCGATGCCGATCCCGGCGTGGGCGCCCGACGGCGCCGGCGCGGCGGCGATCGGCGCCCTCCCGCGCCCCGTCGCCCGGCCCGCCGGGCCGGAGACGCGGGCGGCGGCACGGGGAAGCGGCGGGACGATGCCTACTGGCAGCGCTTGCGGAAGGACCCGCGCTCCAACGTGGCGGCCGGCTTCGCGGCGGTGGCGGCGATCGCCGCCAGCACCGCCCTCTCCGTCGCGGCCTTCCCGGGCACCCACCAGGAGGCGCGGGCCAACCTCCTCTACGTGCCGCTGATGCTGCCGATGGTGTGGTGGCTCGTCGGCCTGAAGGATTTCACGCCGCGCGCGGTGCGGATCTGGCGCCCGGCCCTGGCGGTCTGCGCGCTCGTCTCGGCCGGAGGGCTCCTCGTCCACCTGTGGCAGGACCGGGACCCGGTCGGCCCGGCGATCGCCCTCGGCGTCACCCTCGCGGCGGCGGCCGCCAGCGCCGTCCTCCTCCGCGGCAGCCTCGTGGAGCGGGAGGGGCCGGCGCGCTGACCGGGCGGACCGGCCCCCGCGCCCGCCCTCCTGCGCTTGCCCTGCGGGCCCCCCACCGCTACACCCCGCCCCGCGCCGGCACCCCTGGAGGCCGGCGTGTCCTCGCGTGCCCGCATCCCCGGAGGGGAGGCCGCGAGGGACCAATCCCAACGTGCGAAGGAATACGGCAATGGTCCAGACCATCCGGATCGAGGCCGCGGCGCGCGAGCGGGCCGGTAAGGGGGCGGCGCGCGCGACCCGGCGAGGGGGCTCCGTCCCCGCGGTCATCTACGGGGCGAAGCAGGAGGCGACCCTTCTCTCCCTCGACCCCCGCGACGTCATGAAGGAGCTGCACAAGGGCGGCTGGCAGGGGCACCTCTACGAGGTGGCCGTGGCCGGCGCCGCGCCCGTGCGCTGCCTCATGCGCGACGTGCAGTTCCACCCGGTCTCCGACCAGCCGCTCCACGTCGACTTCCAGCGGCTCGCCGCCGGGCAGAAGATCCGCGTGCGCGTGCCCGTCGTGCTGCTCGGGGAGGACGTGTCGCCCGGCATCAAGGCCGGCGGCGTCGCCAACCTCGTCCGCCGCGACCTCGAGGTGCTGTCCGACCCCGACCGGGTGCCCGAGGGCTTCGAGATCGACCTCTCCGAGTCCGAGATCGGCGCCACCCTCCGCTGGTCCGACGTGAAGGACCACGGCGGCGCCACGCCGACGATCAGCCGCGACTTCGTGGTCCTGACCCTCGCCCCGCCGGTGGTCGAGGAGGAGGTCGTCGTCGCCGCCCCGGTCCCGCCGCCCGAGACCGCGAAGGGCAAGGGCAAGGCCGCCGCCCCCGCCGCGCCGAAGCCGGCCGCGCCGAAGAAGAAGTAGCCGCCGGCCGGGCCCCGCGCCCGGCCGCCGGACGTCCCGGGGCGCGCCCGCGAGAGCGGCGCGCCCCGTTCTCGTGAAGGGGTCCCGCCATGCTCCTCTGGGTCGGCCTGGGCAACCCGGGCGCCGAGCACGCGCGCCAGCGCCACAACATCGGCTTCATGGCGCTCGACCGGATCGCCGGCCGCCACCGCTTCGGCCCCTGGCGCGCCCGCTTCAAGGGCGTGACGAGCGAGGGCACGATCGCCGGCGAGCGGATCGTGCTCCTCAAGCCCGCCACCTACATGAACGACAGCGGCAACTCGGTGCAGCCCGCCGCCGCCTTCCTCAAGATCCCGCTCCCCGGCATCACCGCCTTCCACGACGAGCTCGACCTCGCCCCCGGCAAGGTGCGCGTGAAGCGGGGAGGGGGCGCGGCCGGCCACAACGGCCTGCGCGACATGGCCCGCGCCTTCGCCTCCCCCGACTTCCACCGCGTCCGCCTCGGCATCGGCCACCCCGGCCACAAGGACCGCGTGCACGGCCACGTCCTCGGCAACTTCGCCAAGGGGGACGCCGACTGGCTCGACCGCCTGCTCGACGCCGTCTCCGACGCCTGCCCGCTGCTGGCCGAGGGCAGGCCGGAGGAGTTCATGACGAAGGTCGCCCTCCTCACCGGCCCCGCCTGACCGCGCGCCCGCCGCCCGCCAGGATTCCCTCGACCCGCCTCGTGGCCCCCACTACTGGGGACGGAAAGGATAACGAACCGGAGGAACCCGCACCCCCATGGCCATCCGCCGCCGCGTCGCCCTCGGCCTCGCCGCCGCCCTGCCACCCCTCCTGGCCGCGCGCGCCTTCCCCGACCGCCCCGTCACCCTCGCCACCGGCTACGCGCCCGGCGGCTCGACCGACATCGCCTCCCGCATCCTCGCCGACCGACTGCCCTCGATCCTCGGCGGCGGCGGCGCGCGCGTGGTGGTGGAGAACCGCCCCGGCGCGGGCGGCGCCGTCGCCGCCGAATGGCTGCGCCGCCAGAACCCCGACGGCCACACCCTCGCCCTCGTCGAGACGGGCTCGCACGCCATCATCCCGGCCGCCACGGCGGGGGGCACCCGCTACGACCCGCTCGCCGACTTCACCGTCCTCGCGATCGTCGGCACCTCGCCCCTCCTGCTCGGCGTCAACAAGGACTTCCCCGGCCGCACCGTGGGGGAGGTCGTCGCGGAGCTCCGCCGCGGCCCGCCGGACCGGCTGACCTACGCCACCTCCGGCGTCGGCACCCTGCCGCACCTCGCCTCCGAGATGCTCGCCGTCACCCTCGGCACCCGCTTCGTCCACATCCCCTACCGCAGCGGCGGGCAGATGATGGGCGCGATCTTCTCGAACGACTGCCAGTTCGGCCTCGCCACCCTGCCGTCGGCCGCCGGCCAGGTGCGCGACGGCCTCGTGCGCGGCGTCGCCGTCACCGGCCGCCGCCGCTTCCCCACCTTCCCCGACCTCCCCACGCTGGAGGAGGGCGGCGTCGCCGGCTACGACCTGCCCTACTGGATGCTGATCGTCGGCCCCGCCCGGATGCCGCCCGAGGTGGCGGACCGCCTGAACGGCGCGATCCGGACGGCCCTGGCCGAACCCACCGTCCGGTCCCGCCTCCTCACCTCCGGCCTGGAGGCCTGGGACGGCCCCAACGCCCTCCCCGACGGCCGCGCCTTCCTGGAGGAGGAGGTCCGGCGCTACCGCGGCGTCGTGGAGCGGACCGGGGTCCGGCTGGAGGGCTGATCCTTCGCGTCCGGGACCGAAGAGGGCTCCGCCCTCTCCGGACCTCACCCGCCAGGAGCCTGAGGCCCCTGGACCCGCAGGAGACTGCCGTGGATGCGATGATCGACGGTGTCTCTACACCTCATCGCAC
>Ga0325401_1007042_pt1 | contig 10914 bp, 8 predicted proteins | sample PopdelMetagenome_FD_205666 | JGI IMG/M metagenome (GOLD analysis project Ga0325401, IMG submission 205666) | Populus deltoides microbial communities from Bellville, Georgia, United States - Xylem-PdKOR-R2 | ecosystem: Host-associated > Plants > Phyllosphere > Stem > Wood/Secondary xylem | place...
TGTCCTTGTTTTCACACTCATCAACAACATATGCAAGGGGGAAAATATTATTACCTTTCAAACCAACTGTTGACAACAATACTTCTCCATTAAGGCTCTTGAGATGATTTCATCCATCCTAAGAAAAGGTATACATCCATTAACAAATCATTACTTCATCGTCTTCAAACATACATATATTCTTTGAAACTTTTTTGGTGAATGTAATTTAGAGTTTTAATTAATATCAAGTCCTATTAACACATCAAAACTTGGGATGTATTGTTTTCAGACTCTCTATGACTTCTTTTCATAAAAAAAAATAAAATTGTAGCCTTAGTCTTAGATCTTCGTAGTTGTATTGGGTATAGTTTAATCCCAAACTTTTCATTCAAAGTTTTATCGAGGGCATCATTGGAAATGATTAAGTCAACATTAATTATTAGAAGCAACTTCTTTGTTACCTGATTAAAATTAGCTATTTTTATATTTTCAAAACTAACACAACTATGTAGGTCTCGTAAAGACCTCATCATAAAATCTTACTACCAAGAACCAAATAAGTATATATCTTCCACTCACAATCGTCATCCATATATATAGCTCTAACCTTTTTTTATTAATATATTTTTTTCAAATGATATCTATGTTTTATTTCATATTCTTTCATAATATCTATGAAGTAAGTGACATTAATAAAAATATGATATTTTGCAAACTTCAACACCCATCTTAAATGTCTTACTCCTAAAGCCAATTGTAAGATCAATAATTATTTTTTTCCTACTTCTATTCATTCTCGTCGTTTTCATTCTTATTACCTTCATCATTATTGTCAAAGTTTTCACTAACTTCAACATCAATATCATCCACATCAATTTTTAACTTTCATTCATTCTCCAACTTTGATGCACCCCAAAATAAGTTTTTCCTTGTAAGCTATCAATCCACTTATCTCTCATTTGAAGAAATATAATCCTTATCATCTTTATTAGTTTCATTATCCTTGTAATCTTTTTCACATTTAGTACAACCCTTTTCACTAAATCCAACCCAATCACTTCTCATATTAATATCTAAACTACCCACATCAACACTCATTTCAACATCTAATTAAGAATCAACGCTATAACTTTTGACATTAACACACCTTTTAATACTAACACCAACTTCAACACCATAATTTACCCTCTTTTACACCATTATCATCTTTATCTAAACTCAAACCCTGTTCTCCAATAAACAATAGTACTTTATTTCTACCATTAATATTGTAACACCCCACCCTCACCTCACTAGCAAGATATTGTACACTTTGAACCATGGGCCTCACGGATTTGTCCTTGGCAGCCACGCATGGCTTTAAAACACGTCTTCCAAAGTAGCGCAGCGGTGCACACCTATCAGATATTGTCCCCTCTGAGCCTCCCAGTCCATCCATTCCCAGGGCTTTAACCCAGGTCCCCCTCAAGGTTTTATTACGCATCTTCTAAAGTAGCGCAACGGCCCACACTTGTCATATACTATCCTTTTTGGGCCTCCCAGTCCACTCATTCCTAGGGCTTTAACCCAGGTCCCCCTCAGGGTTTTATTACGCGTCTTATTAGTCAAGATGAGCATACTCATATAAAACCCTCTCCCAGGTCCTCACCCACCAATATAGGATATTACAATCCACTCCCTTTAAGGAGCCCAATGACCCCGTCAGCACTATCGGACATCTAGTGAGCTGGGCTCTGATACTAAATGTAACACCCCACCCTACTAGCAAGATATTGTCCGCTTTGGCCCACGGGCCTTACGGATTTGTTCTTGGCAGTTACGCATGGCTCCAATATGTGTTTTTCAGAGTAGCGCAGCGGCCCACACCTGTCAGATACTGTCCCCTTTGGGCCTCCCAGCCCACCCATTCGTAGGGCTTTAACCCAGGTCTCCCTCAGGGTTTTATTACGCGTCTTACTAGTCAAGGTGAGCATGGTCATATAAGACATCTCCCAAGTCCTCATCCACCGATATAGGATATTACAAATATCATCATCATAGGCAGATAAATATTTTGTTCCAAGACACTTGCCATCATTAGACTTGCCTGAATAACACTTTAGGATTTTGATTGTTAAATGAGCAACTTTAAGCCCCATTTGTTTGCTGAAAAGTAGTTTTCTTTTGGAAAGTAAATTCCGGGAAAGTAAATTTCAGGAAAGTGAATTATTTTCCGATGTTTGGTAGTGTAATGGAAAATAAGTTGGAAAACACTTTCCAATGTTTGGTTATGTCATGGAAAATGAGCTGGAAAATAACTTATTAATGTTTTATTTTCTCAAGTTTATTAAAATAATGAGCAACAAATCTTACAAATCAAAAAGTTGAATAAGAATAAAATTGAAAAAAAAATTAATTTCATAAATTATCTCAAATAAAATAAATAATAGAAAAATAATAGAAATCAAATCTAAAAAATAAAAAAATAAAAGAAAGATGAAGAAATTAAAATAATAATAATTAACATTTCATAAATTATTTCAAATAAAATAAGTAACGATCAAAAGAAAAATGACCAAATTTGATAGATAAAAAATTTTAATAAAAAAATTATAAGGGAAAAGCAAATAACAATTATAAAAATGAGGACCAAAGTTAATATAAAAATTAAATTTTAAGAGATGAAATTGAAAAATAAATATTCAAAACAAAATATATATAGCAATCAAAAGTTTGAGGACCAAATTTGATATAATCAGCAAATAATATGATATTTCTAAATTTTTCACAACTTCTGGAAAGTATTTTACGCCCAAATTTTCCAGGAAAACATTTTTCTGGAAACCAAGCCAAATTTTCCTTTGACTGGAAAGTATTTTCCGTTGACCAACTTTTCTAGTAGCAAATAAACACAGAAAAGTTTGGAAAAAACCACTTTCCGAGAAACAAACATAGCCTAAGATTAACATCAACATATATGTGAATTTCTTTCTTTTCTTCTTGTTCATACATATTAAAATTTAAATTGTCTAGTCATCATCAATTATTTTATTACCCTTGTCATTCCTTATACTAAATCAATACAAGTTTATGTTGTATACTTGTTTGCATGAGAACAATATATCTATTTAAAATTTATAGTTACAGTAGCAATATCTTAGGATAATTGAAGCAATTCCATGATGAGCAATAATGCATGGCCTTTTTTTTTATCATACCATGGTGATTCAGAACTAACATTACAGTAATAAGAAATCAAGTTTGGATGAAAACTCATCTTAAAGTCAAGAATAGTGAAATGGTTGAGAATTGGCTGAATTGCTTTGTGGACATATTTTCACAAAAATCTTTGATTTTTTATATTTTTATTTTAAAACAAAAATATAAGAAAAGTGATAAAAATAAACAAGGGTCAAAATCAAGTTTACATAAAAACTTGTGGGAAGTTTGTAAAATGATTGAGAATTGATCTAATTACGTTGAATTTATATTTTTTTTGTTTTTTTGGATTTAAAAAAATATTTTAGAAATCAGCATAAAAAAATAGATTACAACGGGCTCAGTAAATCTCCTAACAGAGAATAAAAGGGAAAGGAGAAAACTAAAATTAAACTCAATTCGTATTTCTTCTAATTTTCACCTCGGAGAACAAACAATACATGGCAAAGCCAAAAACAAAAGGATTATTTAAAACAGAAAAGGAAAAATATTCCTTTTCTTCAATGATAAATTTTGCTTGCTTGCACCAGGAACTGGCATGCTCCTACTGTCCAACGAGTTCATATACAAGAGCTCTTTCGTAACCCACAAAGATAAAGAAAATTAAGTAACCCTAACAAATGACAGAAAAATAACAAAGCGATCTGCTCGTCTTATCCCGCTACACTACTAAGTGTCAAAAAACCCCCGAGTTATTGCTCTATACTAAGGTCGCCCCATCTGACGTTGTATCTTGCAGCTAGATAGTGAGCCCCAACAGGGCCTCGACTACCATAAGGATAATACTCGGGGATAACGTTTTTCTCTTCAAGCTCCTTGAGAACGGGAGTGAAGAGTGCCCAGGCTGCATCCAGTTCATCACTCCTGATAAACAATCTCCTTTCCCCTTCAATTGCATCCAGCAGAAGCCTCTCATATGCATCTGGAATCTCCTTTGAATATCTACAAATGGCATACCAAGTTAATTTGCAATCAAGATATTGTTGGATGGACCTTGCTGCATATAAAGAAGGCTTTTCATGTATAACATTCAAGTGATCTTAAACATTACCTTGCTGCATAGAGAAGATTTAGATTGCTACGGTCCAATCTCATTCCCAATCCAGGGACCTTGTTATTGATCTTCAAATCAATAGCTTCATCTGGCTGCACTCGAATAACAAGCTCATTTGTAGCCAGATCAAGATCATTCCCAAAATCCTGATTGTATAAGTTGCCAGGCACATGCCGGAACTGCACCCTTATCTCGGCCCTGGGAAAAACAAGAAAATTACATGTATTATAAACATATTACTCGGTCATAAGAGAAAAGGTTAGTTTCTTGAAGCAAACACCGGGTACATTTTGCCATCAATGTAGTAATGCTCACCTCTTCTTATGTAATGCTTTGCCAGCTTTCATTAGAAAAGGCACTCCATCCCATCTTGCATTATCTATGAAGAGAGCAGCTGCAGCAAATGTTGGAGTTAAGCTGCCTTTTGGCACAGTGCTGTCATCAATGTATGCTGGGTAAGTAACTCCCCCTTTTGTGTGGCTCTTGTACTGCCCAACAACAACATCTTCAAGTTGTAAAGGCCTCATTGATCGTAAAACTTTGACCTGCAATCCAACAAGATATGATATTTAAACTAGGGAAAAAGATTATGCTAAAATGGCTCACTTTCAAGCAAGTAACAATAACCTTCTCGTTTCTGATGTCCTCTGCATCCAAACTGACAGGTGTTTCCATCGCAAAGAGGGCTAGTATTTGAAGCAGATGGTTCTGCATTATGTCTCTTATTATTCCGTAATTGTCAAAATACCTAGTCGCAACCAATTCAAAAGTTTTAACTGTAAGCTCTTAAATAGAATGCAGAATTGCAAAGTATGCTCTCATTTTATAATGCAAAGTACCCTCCACGTCCTTCAGTGCCAAAATCTTCAGAGAATATCAGCTGTACATTTCTGATATACCGCCTTGACCATAAGGGTTCAAAAATGAGATTAGAGAAGCGAAGAACAGACAGGTTTTCCACAAGTTCCTTTCCCAGATAGTGGTCTATCCTGAAAAAAAAGGGAATATCCATCTGATCAGATTGTGCTCCAAATCCCTTCTTAAAAACTGATTGAGTTTAGAAATCTTCTACCTGAATATCTGATCTTCTTCTAAGTATTGCTTGAGGGCTTTTGTCAAAGCAGCTGAGGAATCCGAATCTCGGCCAAAGGGTTTCTCAACAATGACCCTGGTCCAGCCAATACCAGATGAAGCTGATGAGCTTGTACATTTCACCGCATCTATAAATATATTTGGAGGAATTGACAGATAAAAGAGGCGATTAGAAACTCTCCCACCCTGCACATGCAACTTTCATTATCAAGCAGAATCTGATTATATAAATGCTCATGTTGTAGTACTATTTATAGAAAATTTGTAAAGAGCCCCATTGTATCTTAACCTTAAGAAAAAAAAAAAAAAAGACATTCTACAATATTCTAAACAACAGATAAAATACTAATTGCGTCTCAGTTGCAGCATAATTCACCAGACATAAAACCAAAATAGTAAAGAACAATGAGAATTATAGTTTAAAGGCGAAATCATGAAAATGATAATGAAGGATGGTGATAAAATTTTAAAGGTGCATCCAGCAATATAAAATGCCACCACTTTGCAAGCTCAATCGCCATGCCCATGGTCACAATGACCAGTTGTGAAAATTATATGACCAAATACCTCTTTCATTAACTGCAATGCTGCTTTTCATTCCTAAATGCACCTACCGAACAATTATACCCATAATTACATCGAAACTCTTTCAATCAGCTTGGAAATGGTAAGTGGTAACACCAATATAGAGGTGCAATAATATTCTATATGATAAAGCATTGTAAGTTTCCAATACAATTAAAGGATGTGCATCAATAAAGAGGTGCAAAAGCTAAGGTGCATAAAATCTAGGCATTGAAGAAAATATCTGAACTCTAAAACTTCCCTAACACCCAATCAGCCAATTTTTTGCACCTTACTAGGAATGGCTACAGAACAATAATGCACAGTTTCCAATTGACTCCATGAGTCAAAAGTGATATACTTATCAGGAAGCCCTCCAATCCACATAACCACAGATGGAAAAGAGAATTTTCCTAAACGTTCAATTTACATGCCAATCACCAATAAGTCATCTACTACTAAAAGAGATAATCCATTTGCTGACCTAGACCCCCATTACCTCATGTTCTTTCAACTTCTTGTCTAACTCAGCAAAGTTTTCTTGTGAATCATATTGACCAGAATGGTAGAAACATCTCTTAAGAAACTGGTCCATCTTTTCATCACAGTTCTCCCTGAAAATTCAGAAGCAGAAGTACATATCATGTCCCAACCTCCAAATAAATCATGGATATTTATAACATGTAAACTTCACGTCAAGGCCAAAAAAATGATCCAAAGTCACCTTTTATCAATCCTGCAAGTAAGTGTCTTGCTAACCATGTTTCTAAGTTCAGCATCAGTCATCTTGCTCCGAGCATAGCCAAAGATTGTAAAATGCTGCCACCAAATAACTTCACAACTTAATATATTATCATAAGCTCAAAAAGAAAACTTTATAAACAATCGAAAATTGAAATCAAACTTTCAAGTGTAGACAGACGATAGAAAAAATCAAATTTGAACCTTCGGGAGACAACCCTCGTAATAAAGGGCAAAAAGTGCAGGAAATATCTTTTTCTTCGCAAGGTCCCCAGATGCACCAACCACAGTGATACTGACAGTTGACTCATCTTTATTCACATAAAAACTAGCTGCTTCCTTGAATTCCTGAGTTGATGGCACTGAAGCCAACAACCCACCTTTCAATTTCTTAAAAGGAGTCTCATTTTCAACCGGGGTCGCTGGAGTGGCCACTGCACCTGCAATCAGTTACCATTCAAATAAGAACAAACAAGAGAGCATAGATATTCATTATTCACAAAGAGAGGGATCAAGTAATATCTCAAAAAATGACGAGCGAAAATATCAAAAGCAGAAAAATTCTCTGGTTTCTATATTGTTTTTTATTTTTATATATATATATATATATATATATATATATATATATATATATATATATATATATATAAACCCTGATCACAACCGAAGCCATATAGATTAAAGGGCATCCTTGGATTTTATAGCAATAAAACAAAAGGCAAATCAAGCATTCGGCAATCAAAAAGACACACAACGGTACAAGTAGGCAATTTAACCAAACATATCAAAAAATATACAAATAAATCTGCTAAACAATTCATACGACTAAAAAAACAACGGTTTTTAGAAAAAAAAAACAAAAGGAAAAGGAAGAAGATGAGAACAATAAAACTAAAAGGACTAACCATCTTGCATGAGAACCACATTTAAATGATAATTTCTTCGAGAATGAAAAGAAACCTTAGCTGGTAAAACCCTTTTCGCAATATAAGAAGAGAAGTTTAATCGTTGATGATTCTGCCCATGGATTGATGGTGATGAAGAAGAAGAAGGTAATAGAGAGTATGAATGTGAACGACATGTCGTCGAATAAAGTGCAGCCATTCTTCTTTTGTTTATCTTCGTAGATTGATAACAATCTCTGCTTTCTCTTTTAAAAGTGTGTGTGTGTGTGTGTTGGGAGAATCAAAGAGATGGGTTTTGAGGGAGTTGGCAATGGTGGTGACCGAGGCCTCAGAATAACCTCGGAAACGTCGAGGGGTGAGCGCAATCGCAAGGCCCTTGAGATCTCCGAAAGGCTGCTCTTTTGTCTTTGCACGCAGCACCTGTATTTTATTTTCTTTTTTAAGAGAGAGAAGGAGAATAAATTAATTAATTACTTCTATTACTCCTTTAGAGAGACAAAAAGAAGACAGATGGCATGAAAAAATTATTTTTTAATTTGATTCCTCTCTAATTAAACCGGAGGTTTTTCCATTATTGTAAAACCTCGGCTGATTCAGCGGGTAAATTCAGGATTCAAGAGAGATTTAACAATTTATTTTTAATATTATCGATTTCAAACTAAAGAGAAAAGTAGAGAATTAATTTGGATCATTTAACAATTCGTGGTTTATTTAATATATAGTAAATTTGCATAAAATTAGTTTTATGTAATTTTTTATTCTTCAATATGCTATATGGGTGTAATATTCTGTAATGATACTGTTCAATTTTATTTAAATTTAATTAACGATACGATATCATTTTATATGGAAAAAAACCTAAAAACTCAGGAAAAAAATAATAAAGCCAACATTATACATGACTGTCAAATACCAACGAACTCATCTAGTCTGGTGTGCGGTCATAATTGGGCTTCTCGGGTGGTCAAAATCATTTGAATAAACTTATCATTAACCAAGGGTTGTTTTTATTTTTATATTTTAAAAGTATTTTTAAAAAATTATTTTTTTATTTTAAATAAATATTTTTTGGTGTTTTTATATCATTTTAATGTAAAAAATAATTTTTAAAAATAAAAAAATATTATTTTAATATATTCTCAAGTAAAAAATACTTTAAAAACAATCACAATTATATTTTTAAAAACTAAAAACAAAATTTAACAAGATAGAATGATTTTAACATGCTGTGAGAATACTTAGTTGTTTTTTACTAGTTATTTTATAGATTTATTTAAAAAAAGAAAATATATATAATTTAAATAAAGATATTTTTTATATAAATTTTATATTTTTTTTCTTTGTATTCGATTTTTTTTTTAATATAGGCTCGAAAAATAATTAGACAATAAAATTTTCCAACAGGACCCTCGAAAGGCAACTACGAAGAAGATGGGAATTTCTCAAAAAAATAATGATGATGCGAATCCTGCGCAGACGTCAATTGCGTTCCAAGCTTCAGCACCTCAACCGTAGCTTTTCATGCGCCTATCTCCAGCAACCATTGATTCTTGTTAAAAAAAAATATATTCTTAATTACGAGATCATTCGATTTAAAAATAAATTAAGAAAATATGTTTATTAATTATAAAACTTATAAAATAGAAAAACAAGGGACTTGTGTAGCTTAAATTGAAAACAAAATGACAATAAAATATTGATTGACTCAAACAATGCCCTTGTTTTTATAATGAATGATTTGAAAAACAACTATTTTGATTTTTAAAAAAAATTTTGTGAACAAGTTGACAATTTGAAAATATGCGTTTCAAAAAAAATAATCCATTTAAACTATCAAATGCGTTTTCTTTAGAGGACGTTTGGTTTTTTATTCTTATAAAAATAGAATCTGTTTCTTATTAATTATTTATAATATTTAAAAAAAAAACTTCTTAACAAGGTGCATGAAGGAAAATATTTTCAGAAAAAATATTTAATTAAAAAATATAAAAATACATTACAAGTTAAAATATAAAACTAATAATAAGACTCATTTAAATATGGTGGTGAAATAGTGATATTATGGTATATACATGATAAATAGAGGAGTGATGATGGTGATATGGTAGTTGTTATAATGATACAAAATTAATAATGATTGTTATTTTTATTAGTAAACAGTAAAGATAAAGGGGACAACAATAAAATGGTGGAGAAAAAAATTTAAATATATTTTCAAAAGTCATCGAGCTGGTAGTAGGATGGAGTTGATAATAATAATAATGATGATATTAAAATAGAAAATGATAATGAAGTGAAGTTGAAATTAAAATTGATGATTGCAATAATTATGATGGAGTTGTATGTTAAAGTTGATCAAAGAATTATAAAGAACAAGTTAAATTTGATCATAGACTATACTTGAATATGAGTGGTGAAATGAAAGTATAAAAAAATTACTTGATACAAAATTCTTAAAATAAAAAATAAAATAAAACGAGCGAATAATTATGGGAAGTTATTTTGAAAATTTATATTTAGAAAATGATGCAAGACAAGAAATAATCAATAAAAATCAACAATAACTACTCTACAATTAAACCAAGTTTACCATATCTTCAAAACTTGTTTATCTTGTAATCTAATAGATCTAGTGGGCCTATAATCTAGCAAGCTTGTAATTTTTATAACTAAAAAATCAAGAAACATGTTCTCCTATTAAGAATCTCATTCAAATCAAGAATAACTCAAAAACTAATTCAAATTTGACTTTTTTAAATTTCTCTTAATTGATGTAAACATAAAAAAACTTGAAAAAAAATAATCATGGTAGTATCATGACAATAGTGGTGATCATTATTATGATATTAAGTTGATATTAATGGTGGAGTGTTGATACGAAGACAATAATATCTGTAATATAATATCATGTAAATAAAAAAAACTCAATTATAAAATATAAAAAAGTAATTTTATATTGTTTTTAAAAAAGTTTTCTTTTTAATATTTTCCACATAAAAAATAAATGCAACACTTCAACTAAACATGCTTAAAACAGGAAAACATGATAATATTAAACAACACCTTAGTTTTCTATCTTCTAGAATTTTTGTTTTTTTTTTTAAAAGAAGACTGAAATTTTTTCCACAAATAAACTCAAACTAGCTTCTAAGACCAACTCGTAAATGGGCCGAATGGCCCGATGCCCCCACCGCAATCAAAAGAGCACAAGGGCCTAACAATCTTGCCTGTCCCAGCATGCCTTAAGAGAATATTATTATTTTTTAACTAACAACCTGTCCACTTTTAATTGGCTAAAGCAAAGAATATTATTATTGAGTAAATTACAGAGCCATACCGCGAGTTGCATGCAATTTCACTTTAAAACCTATCCTTCGA
>Ga0325401_1007045_pt1 | contig 10913 bp, 8 predicted proteins | sample PopdelMetagenome_FD_205666 | JGI IMG/M metagenome (GOLD analysis project Ga0325401, IMG submission 205666) | Populus deltoides microbial communities from Bellville, Georgia, United States - Xylem-PdKOR-R2 | ecosystem: Host-associated > Plants > Phyllosphere > Stem > Wood/Secondary xylem | place...
AAAAAATATGAAATTAAGTATTCATAAATTATTTTTATATTTTTTAAATTTATTAAAAAATAAAAAAAAATTCATCTAAATTACACCGGTTACCCGTATTTTTAGTTGACCCGGTGAATTGCACAAGATCAGAATTTTATGATTTGTAACCCGGTCAATTTTCCAGGCAAACCTATTAATTTACTCCTATTATTTTACTTACTGTCTCTGACTCTGTGGTGTTGTGGGCCTAACTAGATTGATATTATTTGTCGGGTTGTACTGGACATAGCCCATTTTCATAAGGGTCTTATCCAGTTCTATACCGTACCTGACGGATGCCGCGAATATCCTGTTTCTCTATATTTTATAAAGATTTTTATATCACGATGAACTGTCCCTTTCTTTAATTTTCTTTTCTTTACACACAGCCACGTGAATGATTTGCCATGTGTTTCCCGTTGCTGAAACTTGGTACTCCACCACAGACCAAACAGATAAATGTAGTATTTATTACTTTATTTTATTTTATTTTATTTTCAATTTTAGTCCTTTTCATCTTGATGTCATTCCTCATCGCCAGAGAGGAAGAAAATCTCTCTCTCTCTCTCTCGACCAAGGTCAAAATGTTACTCTACGTGCTTTTATTGTAGCATATGGTCCCCGGTCCCCGGTCCCTGGTTCCCTGCCATGGATAATGGATGGATCGGTAGTGGGATTAAGGAATCCTTTCATTTCAGGCAGCCATGCATTCATTTCTCAATTTCAAACATGGTCCCATAGCACATGTGCTCTTGTGGTGTTGTTTAACCCCAAGATCTTTGGTGAGTTAATCGATTCCATTCATGGACATGAATTAAAAGGGGACTAATAGCATGCTTCTCACTTAAGTTGCAGGTTTTTTTTTTTTACATTAAAGTCCCATTATATCCATCTGGGAGAGTAATCTGGTCAATCAATTGTATGCAAGTATGCCAAAAAGACCAAAAAGATGAGAAAGAAAATTTTAAAAAAGAGAACAATATTTTAATTTGAACTCTAAAAAATGTTGCCATAAGACATTACACTCCATGTTAGATTATCTTTCCTTGGGAAGTAAGCCTTGAACATGCGCTTTTAACATTAAGTACCGTTGTCGTTTCAAAATTTGCTTTCTTGAATACTTTGCAGAGCTGTATTCGTGATCTAAATAGCTTATGGCAACCACCTGGTACTAAGGATATGGTTGAATATTTCACTTTGGGAGATTTATGGGATTGCTACGATGAATGGAGCGCATATGGTGCTGGCACCCAAGTAGTATTGAGCAGCGGTGACACCATTATGCAATATTATGTCCCTTACCTGTCAGCCATTCAGATTTACAGCAATAAGTCGGTGGTGGCTTCCAGGTTTTGTAACCTTTTTTCTATTCATCTTTTATCTACCAAGATTCAGCTGATAGCAGCTCCTTTGTCTCTGATGATTTGCGGCAGTTAGGTTGACCTACCGTGCTTTTCTTCTTGTAGGGACTCAAGAGAGTATAATGATGTTGTCGAATTTGAGAGTGATTCTTGGAGCGATGACAGCATGAGTGATAAACTGTCGAGGTCGCTAAGCAACAATTCCAGCAAGACATGGGATACCATTTCTGAGGATTCAAGCTTTGACCATGAGGGTTCTTTGTCAATGAGGGATAAGCTTGGCTCTCTGTCCTTTCAGTACTTTGAGATATCTTCTCCTTACTGGAGGGTTCCACTTTTAGAAAAGGTTACATTTTCTTCCTGCTATTGATTTCCATTTAGCACAAAAAGCCCTATAAATCCCTAAAGAATGTTGTACTTTTATGTTTATTGCTATGCCAGGTACATGCCTTTCTGATTTTTTATTCCTTCTCAGATAACTGAATTAGCCAGGAATAATCCGGGATTAATGACACTCAAGAATGTGGATCTTTCTCCGGCGAGTTGGATGGCTGTTGCTTGGTAAAATCGATTGGTTTCCTTGATGCATTTTATCCATGGTTATCTAGCATTTGTAGTCCAACTCCAACGTTTTTCCTTTCCATAACAAGGCTATAGTAATTGTATGGTCTTGATTGTTGATTAGGTACCCCATATATCACATTCCATCTCAGGGAAATGAGAAGGACCTGTCATCATGCTTCTTGACTTATCATACACTTTCATCATCTTTCCAAGGTATCCTACTATCTTGCACCTTTTATTTATTTCCAGATTTTTGTCTGGATTTTCGAATTTCAAAGAATAAAGCATCTTTATCCTAATTCTTCTGAGTCTCATTTTTTATCACAGTTATTCAAAATGACATGGAATTGACTGATATGAACTTTCCTGGGGTAGCACAGTTTCAACTTCTTGCACTCTCATTTTTGTGTTTTATAACATCCCATGCTTTACAATGTAGACCAAAAACAGTGCAATTTATAATGCCTTTCTGAATATTGATGTGAACAGGTATCATGAGATTAGGACTTGTAGGAATGAAAATCAGGACATGATTGGATTGTAAAATGTTCCTCATGCTTCAGTTCAAATAAGTAAAAGAAAACTGAGACACCTTTTTTTTTTCCATACGAAAGATATACCTATTCCTCAAGTGAAGGGAATTTTGAAGTGAGGTGAAAGTATTCTCCTGAGATTGTTATTAGAACCCAACTCCATTGAGAATCAGAAAAATTAGTCTTGTAGCACAGAGATAAAACTCGGGATATTGGAAAGCAATTTTATTTTTCATCATCCCCCTAACAACCAGATGGTGCTTGGAAACTGCTCAATCTTGTCCTACAATCCTTCACTTATGCTGGACTTGTGAAATTTGTTTGAACATTGCATTTTAACCTTGAAGTTGCAATTTATCCATATCAATTTCAAAATGTTTTTCTCACTCCGAGGATACATAAATATTGTGTTACCACTTATCAGAATACAAACTAATCATTCTTCTCTCCATTTTGGGCCAGCTGGCAAATCCTATAGCCTACCATGTTACGTCCAGCATTGACTTCACCAATTTCCTCCACAACTTACAACTTACTGATGTCTATTAGTGTAGTACCTGAAGAAGCATTCAGAATCCCCTAGAGAATTTAGGTCACCATAATTGATTGTTGGGCCTAATTTAGCCATCTTTGCAGAGCTTGTTGGTATCAGATCCCATGAATCCATACCATCTCGTATCTAGTACATATTTGTAACTCACGTGACATATAATTTATGTGGCTTTGTTTGATTTTGTTGGATGGCTCTGGTTCTGGTATTGCTCACTGTTCTTTGCTTCCATGCCTATCCAATGCCAAGGAGCTTTTGGATTTGATTTGTTCCATGGCCTTTCAGATCAATTCTCTCAATGCTATCCATCTATTTTAGAGAGAGTTATTGTCACCTAATGTTTAACAAGTTTCTCCACCTTTGTTGGCCTTCGCTTCTGCAGATTGCGTCAATGAGGATGGAGAGGGAAATGTCTGTATATCCCTTCCTCCATTCGGTCTGGCCACATACAAATTGCAAGGGAATCTTTGGATAAATCCAGAGACATCTGATGATGAAAGAATGATTTATCTTGAAAGTGCTGCTGATTCCTGGTTGAAGCAGCTAAATGTCCACCATCATGATTATAGCTTTTTTACCAGCTGCCAGTACACAATTTAAATTGGTTTGTTCTCTAACTTGTTTCCCTCCCACCTAGGTTTGTTTTTCTCCAGTGATCCAGCAACCACCATGAAAACAGTCCCTCGTTGGCAGTTCTGATATTAACGTATAACTTTATTATGCCCGCCTACTTTGGATAGGCATCCATGTAAAAGGTTTCAAAGTTAAATGTAGTTTGAATAAGCCATGAAAGCGGTTCCCCAGTATACAATGGCTTGTTGATCCAGAAAGTTTTGTTAGAGGGGGAGTTTGTTTTGTGGACTGAGTTGGTTTCCTTGGCAAAGAGGAAGAAGAGACTTAAAAAAATGAGAGTTTGTGGATCGGCAGATTAGTTTCAGGATGTCCATTTTCGTAATTTCTTATTATCTTGTAATCTGAGCTTTGTATCACAAGGATCTGTTGCTAATTTCTAATGTGCAAAAGTGTTGTAAATGGATTTGTTCTTTCTTTCTGTTTTAGAATTTGCACTGGCTACTTGTGTGATAAGCATGTGCATGTATATCACACAAAATCTATAAGTGAATGGATGGGGTGGAGAAGTGAGATTGTCTGTGTGCCTGTCTATCTATATTCGAGAATCAAATGGTAATGAAGTGATACATGAGGGCTTTGCTGTTCCTTTTTCAATCATATTCTACTCTTGCAGCAGGATTAAGCGTGGGTTTAGTATTGTGTTTCTTGCAGCTTGATTAAGTTTGGGCTTAGTATTGTGTTGTAGTGTACAATGGTTATTTTTTTTAATTGAAAATGTATTAAATTAATATTTTTTTATAACTTTTATAATTTTTTTATGCGACCACATCAAAATTAAAAAAAAAAAAACATCTTAAAAAAAGTAAATTAATTTAATATTTTTTTTTTCATATAAAAAACAATTTAAAATCAAACTAAAAACTAATCTCTTACCTCTGAAAGTTGAATATATTTTTGGTCCGGTGGAGTGTCCATTTGTTTTGAGTTTGTGAGAATGAAAACTGTGAAGCTTCCTCTCCTTTATTGGAAAGTTTCGGCTCTTTCACAAATAAGCAGAATTCAAAACCGAAATTCCTTATATTCTCCCACCTTTTCTTAAACCCAAATATTACTTGAAGAAGACACTTTTTTAGTTTTTTCAATGTGTTATATATGTTTGAGATGAAATGGAGAAATGGGTAATATATTTGGGGTCAATACTTCAATAATTATAAGTAAATACTGATATAACTGGGATGATTTTATTTCCATATATTAATTGTTATTAATTTATGGAAATAAATATATCAATGATATAAGTAAAACTCTTCATGTAAATCATAGAAGTGAAAGGGAAAAGAAGGGAGGTAGTAGTGGGTAATAATAGCAACAAGTAATAAACCTGGTTCCCCCCTAAACCCCATCATCAACCCCTAAGCCATACTGTACTGTACAGGACAGAGTAGACGCGAGTTGCTATTGAATTCAAACGTATTCTATCCAACAAGAAGAAGATGGGAGGCCCAAGCAAAAAGCAAAAGCAAAAGCAAACAAGAAGCTATCTCTTCTCTTCTTCTCTCGAGCAAACAGTAAACATACAAAACAAAGCAGCTAGTAGCAGCAGTACCATTACTTATTATTATTGCAATAACATGATTTTATTGCTTGCTTGATTTCTTTCCAGTAAATAACATCTTGCTTACATAAGTTAACTTCTCCCCATTTCCCTTGTTTTTGTTCTTTTCCACTCTAGCAAGTCAGTCAATCTCAGATAAACAATAACACCTCTCTACTCTAAGTTTCTTTATGTTTTTCTTATGTGGCTGACCAAATCATTTCATTGACTGGAAGCAAAAGGGAAGGGAAGTCGGTGATCATGTGTTCCGTGGCAGTGATATTCGGTGGTGGCTTTCTTTCTGGCCTCCTCACTCTTGTTGCTTTACAAGCTCTGGGTGTTTACTTCTTTATTAAAAGATTGAATCGAAAGACTCATCTTCAACCACAACAACAAGCATCACATTCTTCTTCTCCTCATCAAGACCTCGATCCCCAACAGTCCCTTTATTATGCCTTTAACAAGAAGGTCTCTTTATTATCTTTCAATCTCTACTGACTAGCTTCTTACGTTTACTTCTTTGAATTCTTGTCAAAATGCTGCTTTTTCTTTTTTTATTTATATATTGTGAAAGACTGATACTTTCTTCTTATATTAGGACTGATTTACTTTTGTGACTTAGGGAATTGTCTGGGTTCTTGAATCAGATAAGGTTCCCGGGAATTGGCCTGTGGAAAAAGTACCAAAAGATCAAAAGAGGAAAAGGGAGATCCTTGAGGTTACTCCCATTCGAAAACATGCAAACATCAAGGACAGGTCACTTATTTTGACAGATTCAGGTGGTTCACATAGAGCTATCCCTTTGACAGGTTGTGTGATAGAAGCCGTTTCTGCTACAAGCCTTCCCTCAAGAAAATGGTAAATATTGTCTTTATGAGACTCTTTGGTTAGTTACTATTACATTGTACAGTTTCACACATTCTAATTATTCAGTTGCCTTTTTAATGCTTTCTGGGATTTGTTTTGCTATTGACAAGTAAAGGACCAAAGACGTCATGCCTCCTACTTCTCTGTGTGTAAATTTTGGCTTAGAATTTCTTGTTGGAAAAGGAACTTCAGCCTGACAAATCAGTATGATTATTTCTCATGCACAGCTCCTTTTAGTGGTCGCAACCATCAAGATTCCCATAACTGCATAAAATGTTTCCAAAGTAATGGTCAGTGCCATTAAAGTGACCACATATGTTCAGGATATCAACTTCTCTCGTCATTTTTAACCAGTTTGACCAGGGCTGAAATACTCGCTTTTAAAAACCATACTGAAATTCCTTATTACTCAGCTCAGTAGAATCGAATTTTGCATTCATTTAGTGTTGGAAATATCCGTGTTACATAATGCAGTTACACATAGCTTAATAAGTTATGAAGTCTTTTTCACCCTTGATATAAGTAGAAACATGACTCATCTCTAATGCTATCACAGGGCCGAAAGATTTCCGATAAAAGTGGAAAGCAAAACTTCACCAATATATAATGCAAGTAAGACAGTTTTTATTTTTCTTGAGACGTCCTGGGAGAAGGAGTCATGGTGCAAAGCCCTGCGTCTTGCTTCAAGTGATGACCAAGAAAAACTCAACTGGTTCACCAATTTGAATGAAGATTTCCACCGTTATTTGACATCCTTAAATACAGGATACCCTTCATTTATGAAACCTTCAGTTGGGTTCTATGCTGAGCCAATAGATAGGGCTAGTAGTAGGCTTGATGGTTCTGAATCGAAGGTTCTCCTGTTTTGGAAAAAGCTTGCCAGAAAGGCATCAAAGACTAGTGTAGAAAATAAGGTGACTTCCTTGTTTGGCCGTGAAGAGAGAAAGATTAATGATAAATATCATCCATCCCAGGACCCAGCTTTTGCTGGTAGTGTGGGAAAGAATGCTCCAACATTAAAGGATCCTATCACCTCTGAAGAAGAAAATGTAGCATTACCTTCACCGTCAACCTTTTCTCGTGCATCAAGCCAAAGCCAGTTCTCCACCATTTCTAATACAGACACTGATGAAAAGTTAAATATTGATGAGGGATCACTCTGCTGGAATTTGATTATTTCTCGGCTCTTTTTTGATGCCAAAAGCAATGCCAAGATGAAGAGTTTAGCGCAAGCATGGATTCAGGTCTATTATTTCCCAAATTATATCCAACAGAACTTATGCTTGTCCATTGATGCATGTTAGATTCTGCTATGTGTAAATGATGCTTTTGCTTGTAGTTTTATCATCAGCAGCGTGTAGCAATGTTGGGATTGGGCTATCAATTAATTTCCATTTTGATGTAAATGCACTTAGAAATATAGCCTCAATATAGGTTCTGTTGCGTACTCATGCTCTGGCCTTCGCTAATTCCAAATGCTTGGACTTTTTGCTTGTGCCCTGACATAGTAAGTAGATAGAACTCTTGCAACAGTGAATAAATCCTGCTTCCTTCAGAACTTAACTGTGGTCAAAGGGAGGAAATCCCACAGGCTAGGGTGAAGATATTTCAAATTATTGCACGTAATAGGTGTTCTTTGAAGAATATGCTTATGCTTTTTTTCTGTTTTTTAGATTTAGATGTGCTCAGACATTTTTCTTTCCTAATTTGGGATAACAGGGAACATTGTCCAATATGAGGACCCCCAGTTACATTGGTGAAGTTATATGCACTGATCTAGAACTTGGAAATCTTCCACCATATATTGATGGTATTAGGGTTCTTCCTACAGACATGAACGAAGTATGGGCATGGGAATTTGACATCGAATATTGTGGTGGGGTGGTGCCAGGTATTGAAACAAGACTGGAAGTTTGTGACCTAGTTATGGAGAAAGGTGTGGTGAATACAGACTCAGGATCCAGCTCTATTAGGGATGTTTCTTTAGACCTTCTGGAAGGTTTTGAACATCTTGGAGAGCAGTTGAATCTTTCTGAAGGGACTGTCGATTCACATGAATGGAAGGATGAGGGTAATACTAAGCCTGGTAAGTAATTCTTTACTGATTTACGTTTTGTATGCTCGTTTGCTAGCTAATGCTTTCGAATGCTATAAACTCTGATGCACAGAGATAAAAGCTTTATATGATTGTAAAGTTGCAATCAAACTTTCGTAGTGATTCCGCTATAGGATTTCATGCCTTTCGAAGAGTCTGATGAATTTCTTTGGCTGTCATTCGTGAGAAACAAAATACTGGAATGCTGCTAACTGCTTTTCAACTTTATAGTTAATTCAGACCATATTTGTGTTGATATTATTTGAAATGATAATGGTATGCATGCACTTGGATGGATGCATTCACTCATGCAAACAAGATAACATCAGAGGATTTCAATGTAAACCAATTCTAGGATCCTGCTCTTTCTTACCTGGAAAGCCGTAAATGAGGTCAAACTTTCTCAAGGGATGTGCTTGTTTCACATTTCTCTGTTCATGCAGGAAATGAATTGGTGTCTTTCCATTAATGAACATTGCATTTAATCCTCTAAAGAATTGTGGCTTCGTAGACAGAAACAAAACTACGAGGATGGGATGGTTATCTGCTTATCCTAGTCAAGATAGGTGCATGACATACATGGCCATTGAATTATCCTGGTCCATGCAATATCATCTTGAATTAGGAATCAAGGAGGAGGTAGACCTGTGTCAAGATGATAACGATGTACTATTCGTTTATTCCACTTATTGCAACGGCATTCTTTATTCCACTTATTGTAACAGTGTTAATGATTAATGCATTTATTCGTTGTTGGTTTGGACATTAGGAATTGTTAATTGACTGATTTAATGAAAATTCACAATAAACAATACCAATTGACTCTCTTCTTTTCTTGCTACAGATAAATTAAAGGACTCTAAAAGTGGTGCATCAACATCAACCGATTTATCTAGGTGGAAGTCCATTCTTAATTCTGTCACGAAACAGGTTCTGCAGGTTTGTAAAAAACCTTTTTCTGTATGTCTAGAGTGTTTCTACTTGTTTATGAAGACGCATGTATCCTTATTGGATGTTGTTTCTCCCTTGAATTAATGTGAATTCAATAGTAGCATTTGCCTGTAATTCAGTATCTTAGTTATGTTACTATCATCGACACTGATATACATTTGTTTCCCACGTTTTGTTTTCAACCATTGGTTAGATGAATCCTCGGGACATGACTCCTGCTATAGCTGTATAATGAGAATAGTATTCAAACATAAAAATTTGCCATTTCTGTTGTTGGCCCTTCAAGCCGGAGTCAAAATCATGTGGCTAGCATTCTCTTATGTTTCTTACTTCTTCATTCCCCATCAGTTGTGCTTGTCATGGCCTTTTTTTTTCCTCAAAAGGAATATTGGATCTACGATGTTTTCTTCTATTCATCTGCCTCTATTTCAACATCCTATTTTGTAGGGAATCTACGTCCTATGTTTATAAGACCACCTTAACCATGCAAAATTCATCATTGTAAAATTTGCAAATTGATTTTAACGGTAAATTATTTCCTGCTTGGTTGAAAACTTGGAAAAGAAACTAATAAGAATGATAAAAGATTTCTTAGGTTGGTCACAAGAGGTGGATCCATACAGATAATGCATTATGGTTTTAAGAAGCGAGTCCGGGCTATTTCATATGATTACATGTATTGAATGATTTGGAGGGTACATGCAGAAGTCTCCTTAACTAAAAGTGAAATTGCCCAGTAACTGATTGATCATCGATTGCAGGTGCCACTTTCATTGTCAATAAGGGTCGCATCTCTTCGTGGAACAGTGAGATTACATATTAAGCCACCTCCTTCTGATCAGTTATGGTTTGGCTTCACATCCATGCCTGATGTGGAGTTTGAGTTGGAGTCTTCTGTTGGGGAACACAAGATCACCAGTGGACAAGTAGCTTCGTTCCTGATTAATAAATTTAAGGTGTGGAACTTCCTTGTTTCATAGGACTACTCTTCAGTATTTTTTTTTAAAAAAACTTTCCCTCAACACAAACGCAATCATCACTTGGGTCGCTACGTTGCTTGACAGGATGTCTGCATTAATGAGCATGCAGCTCTAAGTACTTCATTTCCCTTTCTCAATGTTTATTGCAAGCAGTTCCGTCATTTCAGTGAATCATATTCTGATTAAATTACTTACGACTATTTATAGCGTGTGTGATTTTTATGTTCACCGATGGAAGCATTGATCTTATCACAACTCCAAACCCCTGTATTTGCCTTTGCTTTTTTTTGCTTTGGAAAAGTTTAGGACTCTTGCTTGTCATATGCGAGATTGACACTTCACTGAGACTTCCTTTTATATTATCAGTTTGTCAATTGTGATATTCCATCAGAGTGCTTTTAGTTTGCAGCTCATGTTTGGGGTTTTAGGTGCTTTTATGGAAATTGGATAGGATGAATGATAGATGGAAGGTAGGTTCATCTGATGCAAGTCTCAATAATGCAGGCTGTGATCCGCGAGACGATGGTTCTCCCAAACTGTGAAAGTGTTTGCATCCCCGGGATGTTAGCAGAAAAGAATGACTGGATCCCTCGAAATGCTGCTCCTTTTATATGGATTAATCAAGAAGCCGCTAGTGATAATGACATTGAACTTGAGCTCTTGAACTCCCAACTTGATGCAAAAACCAATATTGAAGTTAGCAGAAGAACCTCACTTGATCATCCAGAAAGCAAGCATCAAAAAGCTGAAAATGTTCAACAGTCATTTTCTGATTATTCAGATGCATTGCCACGCGCATTAAGCTCTAACAAGCCATCAATGAA
>Ga0325401_1007046_pt1 | contig 10912 bp, 5 predicted proteins | sample PopdelMetagenome_FD_205666 | JGI IMG/M metagenome (GOLD analysis project Ga0325401, IMG submission 205666) | Populus deltoides microbial communities from Bellville, Georgia, United States - Xylem-PdKOR-R2 | ecosystem: Host-associated > Plants > Phyllosphere > Stem > Wood/Secondary xylem | place...
AATCGTTCGGCCTCCCCGAGCTTCCAAGCCACCGATCTCCTTTCCTGTTTGTCCGTGCGTTACACGGCCATCATTATGTGAAAGAAGAGATCGTGATCTTATTTTTGGACTGCTTGGGTCGTCGAGGCCTCTTCGTATTTTCGCCGGACCGCTGGCAGCCTTGGCGTGTGGGTTGACGCGCCGGTGAGTGACATTTGCTTGATTATTCAGTGAATCAAGGGCATTTTGGTGATGTAACAATGCCAGGGACATTTTGGTAATTGAATTGCTTGACCAAGGACATCTTGGTAATTTCAAGACCCAATTTTCTTTGTTATTTATTCATTCATTTTATTTTGTATTTATAAGTAAACAATATACCGCTACACATGGATTATATTTTAGTTATTGAAGTGTTTGCATTACATCGTAGCCCATCAAATTCAAGAGGTATGAGGTTATCGGGTAATTTTGAAGAGAAATAAAAATGAAATTAATGTTATGCAATGAAATTAGAAAGATGAGATTATAATTTGATCTTGACTTAGTGTTTATTGGATTGATATTTGAATGATTGATCAAGCTTTGATTTGTATGATTAATGATTTAATTAATTGATCACTAATTACTAACATATGATGCTCTTTCAAAAAAAAAATTATTTTAACCTAAAACTTTGTAATATAATTATGCATGTGTTATATAAATTTTGATACGAGAGGATTCGATGAGTATCAATTAAAATTAGTTATCTAGGTCAATTTTTGATATAAGATAACTCAATAAATATCATTTATCTGGTTATTTTTGTATTCTAATTATTGATATAAAATGAATTTCAAGAATTGTCCAATTAATTTTAAAATCTTGTGTTTAACTTGTCAACCAATGAGTGGTTTGTTTCGTGCTGCAGGGCGCCTTTAGGCTAGATGTTGGAGGGATATTATTGATTAAGTTCATCTTCCTTCCACATAATTAACTCTTTATTTAGACTTTGATAGACCAGTTATTACATTTCTAGTACCATTACAACCCTAGGTTGTGACTCCTTGTCTTTTGTGTAATAAGTGATTCAATCATCATGTATGGGGATCCTTATTTAGCTCACCACCATTTACATTGAGAGGCACACAAAACAATGGAGTTGATGAGGTCGCTCGCAGCCAGCAATAATAGATGCTAACTTGAATTATTAATAGAAGTAGATTTCTCTTAATGCTAAAATTTGAATGATATCATCAATGATTTTTAATTTATCTTCTCTACTTCTTTTAGATATGATATGTTGTTTAATAGCATTTACAAACACATTGTGTCGTTCCAATCTTCATCCTCCTTGTTTAATCTCATGAAATCAAACAAAAGAGTCTGCATGCTTAATTATAGCATTATAGTAAAAGAAAATGTGATTTACAATCTTTCATTATGATCACATGTTAACATTTTGTGTCCAACTAACATTCTTGTGATTAAAATTTTAGATTTTCTTACGAAGGTCTCAGATACAAATGTGAAAGATAGGGAAGAGTGTAGACTACATTATTAAGAAAAAAAAAACAATGATTAGGGTCGTGAATTCACTGCATACATGGACTCAATGAACCAAGGATAAAAATAATATAATTATTATTTTTCCCTTCCAACAAAAAACAATAAACTTGATATTAGGGGTAATTTGGTCTTTTTATATGATCCATTAATCATTATGGAATTAACACTTTTTATTTTTAAAATGTACAGTGTAAAAACTATATTATCCCCAAAAGAAAAAAAATTAAAAGGTTGATCGAAGGCAATTATATATTTTTATCTTTTTATATGCATAGTGTAAAGACTTTATTACTCTTATAAGCAAATTATTAAAAGGATGATCGGCTATTCGGTCTTTTTATATTTTTGAAGCACAATGTAAATATTAAATTACCATTAAAAGCAAAATTTATCAAGCTTACATCTAGGGGATTTTTTGTATTTTCAAATTGATTTTTTAGTGATTAACAAGTTGTCTTAGGGGCAATTTAATATTTTAACAATCATTAATATTATTTAAAATAAAAAGAAGCTGGCACGTGCACCGCATGAGCTCTTTACACAGCACAAGCGACATCATCCCACGACCAAATGTTGCCTTTTAGGGAGGTGTTTAAAGCACCTTGCCATTCTTTTTCCATTAGTGACGCGCGTGTACAAGGAAGAGCAATGGTTAGGCTCTAGTGAATTTTTTTTTCTTTTCTTCCCTCTTTTCTCTCTCTCTGTTCTTCTTGCCAAAATATAAATATGTCTTTTCATTGTTTTTTTATATCCAAATTGGTTCATATTTTTTTCATTGCTATTTATTATTTTTTATTGAGTTTTTCTTTGATTTCATCACTCATTATTTGGTTTCATTTAATCTTTATATGAAATTTGGTCTTTTATTTATTGATGTTTGTTTTTTATGTCCCATTTCTAATTGATTTTTTATATATATATTTTCATCCCTTAACATATTATTTCAAATTATTTTTATATCAAATTTAGTCTTTAATCTTTTTATTACTATTTTTTTTGTTTTGGATCTTTTTTATTGTATTTTTTTCTCAATTTCATTCCTCAGTATTTTGTTAATGTAGAATTTTATTGTGTTATATTCTTTAGGGTTTTTTTCTTTCTTAATGTACTTGATTACTTTAGAAAAAAAAATACATATATCCCAATAGTTTCTTGATGTTTCTTTAATCCAGCTCCTATATAAAGATTTTCTTTCTTTACTTCATATCAAGAAGTGGTCTATAACAATGTGAACTTATTTTGATATGGTTAGTAAGGGCCAATGTGAACCCATTTGGAATGGAAAAAGTTGGTAATTAATTAGAGAAGAAATTTAAACTATATGTATTTTACAAAATAACATCTTATACTTGATCTATCTTACTTGAAATGCTTGTATTCAAATGTGGGTTAGTAAAATTCCATCATTATTGAGGTAGTGTTTAGCATTGCAGTAAATATTTTTTTTAAGTGTTTTTCACTTAAAAATATATCAAAATAATATATTTTTATATTTTTTAAAATTTATTTTTGACATTAGCACATCAAAACAATTCAAAAAAAATAAAAATATATAATTTTAAGTAAACAAAATTGAATTTTGAGCAAACAATGTTTTGGGTGCAATGCCAAACATCGCCTTAATTTATAAATTGGCCCGAAAGGATAGAAATCATAATGATTGTGAGAATAAAAAACAAAATGTGAAATTAACAAAAATGATTTGGGAAAATTATTGTAGAAATACTAGATACTCACAAACATGTTAGTGCTTCCTTTTTTTCAAAATTTTTCCACTTCAACCATCAAATAATATTTTTTTTTAATTTAGCCTTTTTGCATTATATTGATAGGAAATTGAACTTGATGATTTGTTTCTATTTGCTTTTTATAAGGTTATTGAAGTTTCAAAATAATATCCCTACACAATATTGATGTTTGATTTCATAAAAAAAAATATTTAAGAGAGCAGAGAGGGACTCGTTGGAAAATAAGAAGAGAGGAGAGAAAAAGTTATTCATTGTCTACATTCAATATAATGAAAAATATGTTCTTGGAGCCAATGAAATTTATTTGACAAGAAGAGTTCTATTGAAGTGTATTTTACCCTTTGTCTTGCCAAAAACAAATAGTGCGTGGTTGAGAAAGAAAATCAGGTAACAACACTCGTATGTAGCAAAAGTAGAAATGAAACCAGCAATAGAAGCATAAAGATCCTAAGAAAAAGAGGAAGAAATCAATAAGCATTAATGTGGTATAAAACTAATGCGGAATCGTCCCTTAGATTGCTAATTTGAAGTTTTGAAAAACGTTTGCAACTTGACCCAACGAGAACCATGCTTTAAAGAACCAAAGTTATATGCAATTGGTCACCCCATTCTACGTCTATAACAAGAGAATAAGAAGTATAAATCACAATGAAGTTGATCAATCTTTCGAATAGTTTGCAAGTTCAATCAAGAATTTAGTATGGAAATTACATAACCACACAAAAGAATAAGGTACACAATACATGGTGACCATAGATAAAAATTCACCAATCCCAAAATAAAGTTAATAATTAGTTTCTTTAGTAGAAAGCTAACCCTGATATGACTTAATAGATCAAAACTTGATAAATAGACCTTAACACATTAAAAGCTCAAAATAACTAAAATAATAAAATAAAATCTAACTCAAATAATGCTTAAATGTTGCAGACCCTACAATAAACTAAAAGATAAATAAATAATAGTCTAACTAATTAAAATAAGCTCAAAGTGGAATTTTGTAATTTGTTGGCAGAATTAAAGCCCAACTTCAAACGAATAGTTCTCTCTCGTATTGATAAATAAGAACATCTACCATATGTCACTGGAAAGGTATGAATGTCGACTTTTCAATTTAAGTCGAATCACATCAAAATTCATTATATAGCTCTAGTTATCAAGAATTGAGTATGAGAATTATTCAACCACACAAGACAAAACGGCACACAATAGGTTGCAATCTTAGATAAAAATTCATCAATCCTAAAATAATATAAACAATTGGTTTATATAGTAGAAAGTTAGGATGTTAATCTTAATTTGACTTAATGGACCCAAACTTGATATAAAGATCTTAACACATTAAAAGCCCAAAATAAGTAAAATAATAAAACAAAATCTAATTCAAATAACGCTTAAATGCTACATACCCTATAATAAACTAATAAATAAATAAATAATAACTCAACTAACTAAAATAAGCTCAAAGTTGAATTTCATAATTTGCTGGCGGAATTGAAGTCCAACTTCAAAAGAATATATCAATGGAAATGTATGGATGTCTATTTTTTAATGCAACTAAAATCGCATCGAAATTTATTTTATAGCTCCAGCTATGGCAAAAACAACTAGTAGATTTGAATCTTTTTATTCTAATATTTTTGTAATGTTTGGAAGCTCCTCTACAAGCCCTTCTTGAATATGAATCAAATTAACCAAAGTGTGTTCTTAATTCTTTTATATCCTCTCGAAGTCCACCTTAGCCCATATATCTTGAAGAAGTCCATTGATTGAATCCTTGAACCTCTTTGCTCTAAGTCTCGTGATTGGACCTAATGAAACTTCTAATATATCTCTTGGTGTTTAAGTTAGGATCGCATCACTTTGTCAAGCAGGAAAAGGCAAGGTAGGGTTAAGAAAGAAAAATTAAGTAGTAATACTCGCATATAGCAAAAGTAGAAATGAAACCAACAGCATAAGCATGAAGATCCTATGAAAAAAAGGAAGAAAACAATAAGCTCTGAAACAATAACGCAAGATACAAAGAAGAGCAACCCAATGAGCAGTTCAAGGAGCATAAACAAACTGACATTGCACACCACCATTTAGCTATTGTACTTATTTCATGGTAGTAGGTCACATGTATAGGACTAACTAGGGCATTGTTCATGGTGTCGCACATGTGCGGCGTCACGGAGAAAAAATCCACCCTCATAATTTTATCTTATGTGGCAAATGTGGAGAGACAAGGAATTCATGTCTCTTATCAATGAAAAATTAGAATGGGAGTCGCCACCTAGTATTTTGATCACTAGGAACCCTAACTGGTCTCAGAGATCGGGTACGGGGACTGGTTGCGTAAAGGAAAGGTATTAGCACCCCAAATACATCTTACCTAAGGTAAGCTGCATTGTTTTATTATCTAATAAAATCTAATGTCTTGTCATATTTTCTAGTTATTGGTCCATTTATGGTTTAAGAAAAGTCCCCCTCGGTAAGGAGATCCTTATCTTATCGGGTAATTCTGACGTCAACAAAAGAATTTAATATCTGGAATACGTCTTACATATAAGGTCATAATCTCATATATTAAAAAAAAAACAAAATAATTTTTTTGGAATTTTTAAAATATTGGCCTAGTTCTTGTGACTTTAATAAACTGGTTATTAAAGCCAAAATGCATGCTAATACATATTTTTGAAATTTTCTTTGTTATATGAAAATACAATATGATTTTTTTATTATTATTTTTTAGAGACTTGGTTATATGCATTAAAGTAATTTTTTTTAATGTTTTGACGAAAACTGGCTATTTTAAAACCGGATGTGTATTTTTACAGTATAAAAATACAAACCAATATTGATCCAAATGAAGTAAAAAATTTGCGGAAAATCACAGATTTTTTTGAAATAATTTTTGAAGAAATATTTTTTTCAGGCTAGACCAAGCAGGCCTAACCGGGTCACTAACCCAAGCCAGTGACCCAGCTGGGCAGATAAGAGGCGCGCGTGAGCTTCCTCACGAGTGCATGCAACAATTATTGTTCAAGTGAATTATAATTCACTTGAACAGTAAAACATAACAATGAAATAACAAATGCATGCAATGACAGAAAAAAATGCAACATGAAGAGAAATGTGTAAAGCTTACCTGGTAACTAAGATAGACGAAGACGATGGCGATGAAACTGCTGCGCAGGATCGGTGGTGACTGGTTTTGGGGATGATGAAGACGATCAACGCTGGGTCTTTTTTTCTTCTGGTTTTTCTCTGCTTTTTTGAAATGATGAAGCCCATGTGTTCTCCTCCTCTTCGTCTTTTCCTTCCCTTTTCTTTTTGCTTTTCTCTCCTGTACTCCCCTCTCTCTTTTTCTCTTCTATCCTCTTTCCTTCCCTCTCTGTCTCGTCTTTATTTTTCCTGTGTTACCCTCTGTTCTGCTCTCCTCTCTTCCTTTTCCCATGGCTCCTCTCTGCTTTTTTTTTGTGTGTTTTCCTTTCCCTTCTGCCTCCTGTCTCTATCGTTTCCCCCTCTGTTTTTTTTGTTCGTCTATCTCTCCCCTCTTCTATCTATCTCTCCTCCCGTGTTTCCTCACTGTCACCTCTCCTCTCTCGTTTCTTTTCTCCACCCCCCCTCTCTAGTGCAGTACATCCTCTGGCTTTTATAGCCAGAGGATGCAGGCGTTTTCCCTTTGTTGTTGCATGGACGGAGTAACGGTCGGCGTGCATCATGGTAGCCATGAAACATGCCCCCTTGATTGAAGCAAATCGTGCCTTCGCCGCTGCAAACGTTTCTCGGCTAGCTCACGTAACGTCTTTTAAAGAAGACACTGGATAGTGTTGAATAAAAAGACACCGTTTGCAACTTTAAATGATATTTCTGATTTGGTCCTTGGATGTTTATGCAATTTTGTAATTAAGCCCCTAGAACAATTGTAATTAAATCCCTTGCTTTTAACGCCTTTTCCGGTTTGGTCCTTGGTTTTGGATTGATTCAATTAAGTCCCTAATTGGCCATCAAACTTCAATAATTATGTAATTAAACCCCTGATTTGATCAAATTAACTCTTTAAAATTATAATTGGACCCTAGAACTTTAATTTCATCCAATAAAAACCAAAATTGACTTAAAAATCAATTTTTCTTGCAATCAAACACTCCATAAATTCAATTAAATCTTAGATAAGATTTAATTGAGTCCATAAATATCTGATTTTGGACTTTTCTTCCTTAAATTGAATTTTCCTTGTTAACAGGACTCTCACCAGTAAAAAATATACTGTCAAATTTCAACCTTTTGCATTTTTGAACCTCCTCAACAATTTTGGTCTTTTTTCAGCATTCCAGCATCCTTTTCTCGCTCCTATTACTTTTTAGATTTCTTCCAAATATTTTTTTATATATATATTTTTGTATTTTCTCTTTTTTTTAGGAACTCAAAAATGGGTAACAACGCATGGTATAAAAGATATTTTTGAGGCTCGTAAAGGTTCATTTACAAGTCAGGGTCATGAAGGCCTGTATAAGATCTTAACAAAGTCATGACATGCAAAATTATCTCTTAACCTAGCTATGTTAGGTTCTTTAACCATTGTTGTACCTCACCATAAACATTTCATGCCCACTTATCCATATCTTGCTATAAATTATGGTAGGCCTGTTCATGGTTCGATTCGGTTTGAACCACAAAAACCAATCGAACTGAATAACTTAAATTTTTTAAAATTCAAATCGAACCGAACCGAATTCCGGTTCAAACCAAACCGATTCGGTTTGGTTAAATTCGGTTTTTTGGTTTTAAAACTGGGAAACCTAATCACCTGAATTCCTAAAATCCATAATGTCAAACATGAAAACTATACAATAGATTTCCTTCACGAAATGATATTTTGCATCACAGATCCTTAATAGCTCCATTTCAATTCTCAATATATAATAATAAACAAAAAACCAAACTTAAGGAAATCCCAGCGTAATTTTATACGATTTCTCAGCAACATGAACATAATTAATAAAAAAGTCAATCCTCCAATGAAATTCTAGTTGCAGAAGAAAGTTCAATGAAATCAATCAGTTAAAAATCGAACCGATTCAGTTTGGTTAAATTCGGTTTTTTGGTTTTAAAACTGGAAAACCTAATCACCTGAATTTCTAAAATCCAGAATGTCAAACATGAAAACTATACAATAGATTTCCTTCATGAAATGATATTTTGCATCACAGATCCCTAATAGCTCCATTTCAATTCTCAATATATAATAATAAACAAAAAACCAAACTTAAGGAAATCCCAGCGTAATTTTATACGATTTCTTAGCAACATGAACATAATTAATAAAAAAGTCAATCCTCTAATGAAATTCTAGTTGCAGAAGAAAGTTCAACGAAATCAATCAGTCAAAATCAGACAGATCTAATAAATCGATCAAAATGGAAAGGACAAGGACGATGAATGGACTTTGTACTGAGAATTAAGCTCTTCTTTGAGCTCAGGGATTTCACCCTTCTTGGTCGTCGAGAAATACTTTGAATCGTGACCGCTCATGCCTGCCTACTTGTTTGGCTCTCTAAATTTGCAAATGGTGAAAGACAGACGTGCGAGCGAGAGATAGAACAGAGACCAAAACATGAAGTGAAGAGAGAAGCCAAGGAGATGGAGATGTAGGTTTTTGTTCGGCTAGAGAAGAGACAGATGCAGGGGGCAGAGATGCATAGTGGATGAAAATTAAAAGGGAAATGAAAAGGGAAAACTAGTCTCTGGTCTGGGCGGCGGCGAATGTAATGTTATTAGGATTAGATTAACTGTAGACTGTAGTATTTATAGGTCTTTTATTTTATGGTTGGTGACTTGGTTCACTAGTTTCTGTTGTAAAACCAAAACCGAACCGAACCGGCAAGATTTTATGGTTTTAAAAATCAGTTTAATCGGTTTTCCATCTCGGTTTGGTTTTCTCCGTTAATTTTTCATCAGTTTTTTAGGTTAATCGGTTTTTTTGAACACCCCTAAATTATGGTACACTATTGTCATTGTGTTTTTGGACCAATTTAGGGGTGTTTTGGGTTAAGAAATTAGTTTATTCACTTTCTAACAATGTTTTTAGATGTTTTCGGATGAAAATAGATTGAAAAATAGATTTTGGGATCCTGAAACTTGGACCATGATTTTTCTCACTGTAGGTGACTGGAAAGTATTGCAGATAATGACAGGTAGTCTACCACAATGGACGACCTATCATCCAGTAAAGAAAAAGGAGTGGATGATGCATCAGCCGGATGACAAGTCGTTTGCACATGGGTTTGACCTATTTTATTTTTTATTTTTTTATTTGATTTTTTTTATTAATACTTGTTTTTATATTTTTCATTAATGTTTTTATTTACATTTAAATTAGTATCCTCTCTCTCTAATTTTTAAAAAATTTTAGTTCACATTTTTTAAATAAAAATTAATTATTTTAATTATTTTGTACCTTTATAATGTTTCAAAAAGATTATTGTAATTTATCTTTAAATTTGTTTCTTTTATATTTGATATAAATGAATTGTGTTTGCATGATGTGTTTATAAAAATAAAAATCACATATTCTTGGTAAGATAAAATAACCTCTAAGATAAAAAAAAAAAAAAAACATATAAATTAAAAGGAAAAGTCGGAGTTAAATATTTGTATACTTATATGTCTTTTGCTTTTATGGAAAAGATTAGCTTTTTATTTTTTTTAATTAGCATTAACAAATCTTTATCAGTTTATTTATTCATATATATAATTTTAAATTTATTTCATTAAGCTTAAACAACAACTTTACGTTTCTTAATTTAAAAAAATCATAATATAATAAAATGCATATACAATATTGGAATATTTTTTTACCATGTTAAAAAACTAACTTGAGATCCTAACCACGGCGTAGCATTGATAACGGTTTTTGGTATTTATTGATATATATGATTCTCAATTTATTTCATTAAATATACACATTATTTTTTCATTTACAATTAAATTTTTTTCATGATGTCAAAAAATATATTGAGGACACTTATACATTTATTTGTTTGCATTATAAAAAGTCTTGATTTGACTCGAGGCAAATAACAAGTCCATTGACCAGTAATTTTCTAAAATGGAAACTTCATCTTTGTATACAAGAAACTTTCCTACATCTATTAAATATGAGAAATCAAAACAATATAAAAGAATGAAAATGAGAGATCTACGACAAAACCATTTGTTTTATTTTTTGGGGGGATAGAACATACACTTAAATATCGAATTTAATATGGTAATGAAGTGATTCTAACTCAAATTTATGAAATCCAACCAATTGACAACACTAATAAGACGAATTGCAAGTGAGGGGAAGAAGCCATCATCCCCATACCTAATAAGTGTGTGTGTATAAACTAAAAATGAGCTAACAATTATATAGATAAAATGAAGGTCGAGTCAAGTATCAAATTTAATATTACAAATATTTTCTATCTATCACAAGGTTTGAAAAGTCCGAGAAGGAAAAGGAAAGAAAGAAAAAACAAAGACTTTTTTCGAAGGGATCCGTCACATGAATCTTATATAAGAATAAGATTCCAAGGTGCAAATGTAAAAAAGTTAACAAACAGAACAAAGTAAACAATCTTAAATAAATTAAGAGAGTTTTTACA
>Ga0325401_1007047_pt1 | contig 10912 bp, 9 predicted proteins | sample PopdelMetagenome_FD_205666 | JGI IMG/M metagenome (GOLD analysis project Ga0325401, IMG submission 205666) | Populus deltoides microbial communities from Bellville, Georgia, United States - Xylem-PdKOR-R2 | ecosystem: Host-associated > Plants > Phyllosphere > Stem > Wood/Secondary xylem | place...
CAGGACCGCACCCGCCCCAGGTCCCGAGGGCGGGTCAGCGGAGCTCGGGGACCCCTGGCCTGCCCACGACGGCGTCGGCACGCCGGGCCGCGCGGGCGACCGCCTGGCCGAACAGGGCCGGGAACTGCACGGGGAACAGCATCAGCGGCCCCTGCCGCCCGATCTCCACGTCGACGCCGAGGAGGGCGTTCCGTCCGACGGCCAGGCCGCGGACGGTGAGCGGGTCGCGTCGTTCCGGCGCCCGGCCGGCCTGGGCCCGCAGCCGGTCGGCGGCGTACGAGACGTCCTGCGGGGCGAAGTGGCCGACGACCCTGCCCGAGAAGTCGGCCACGGTCGAGCCGGCGAAGGTGCGCGGGCCCTCGAGGTGGTCGACCGTGGCGAAGACGAGCGCCTGGACCCACCCGGCCGCTGCCGCGGCGGACACCGTGACCACGCGGTAGGTGTCCTCGGGTCCGGCGGGTCCGGGCGCCTCGAGCACGACGAACAGGGCGTCGCCCATGAGGTTGTCCCAGGTCCGCTGCTCGGCGTCCAGCCGGACGCCGCTCATGCCGTCGACGACGCCGGCCATGCCGCCGACCGCCGGCCACCCGTACGTCGCGCCGAGGGCGCCGCCGAACATCGACAGCTGGTGCGAGAGCCGACCGGCGACGGTGCCCACGGTCCGCTGGTCGAAGTGGCGCTCGACCTCGACGAGGCGGGCGTCGCGGACCTCGACCAGGTCCGGGGCGGTGCGGTACGCCTCGAGGGGGTCCGCGCCGCACAGCGCCTGCAGCTCGTCGGCGAGGCCCTCGGCGAAGGCCCAGTCGAGGCGGTTGAAGCGTCGGGCCCGCTGCTCGGCCCGGACCCCGACCGAGGTCATGACCACGCCGGGGACGAGGTAGAGCAGGCCGGTGAGGGCCAGGCCCCGGGCGCCCTCCGTCGGGTCGAGGGCGAGGAGGACCACGGGGACCACCCACAGCGCGACGAGCAGGATCCCGATCGTCAGCGTCGCGTGCTTCTGCCGGCTCTGGGCCGCCGGCGACAGGCTGGGAGGGCTCGCCATGACCTCACGGTAGGGCGGTGAGGGGTCAGCCGGGCGCCGTCCGCGGAGGTTGCCCCGTTCGTCGGGCGCCCGGGCGGCGAGGGTGGGATTCGAACCCACGGAACGGTCTCCCGCTCGGACGCTTTCAAGGCGTCTGCACTAGTCCACTATGCGACCCCGCCCGGTCGGCGGCGTCTGCGTGCACGCCGTCGGAGCGGGCCCGAGCCTAGCCGAGGGCGCCCGTACGCCCCGTGGCACGCTGGCCGGGTGCGTGCAGTCGTGGTGACGGAGCCGGGCGAGCCGGAGGTCCTCCGGGTCGAGGAGGTGCCGGAGGTCGAGCCCGGTCCCGGCGAGGTGCTCGTCGAGGTCGTGGCCGCGGGGGTCAACCGCGCCGACCTGATGCAGCGCCAGGGCCACTACCCGCCGCCGCCCGGCGCCAGCGAGACCATCGGGCTGGAGGTCTCCGGGCACGTCGCGGCGCTCGGGGAGGGCGTCGACGGCTCGGACGGCCTCGAGGTCGGGCAGCCGTGCGTCGCCCTGCTGGCCGGTGGCGGCTACGCCGAGCGGGTCGTCGTCCCGGCCGGTCAGGTCCTGCCTCCCCCGCCCGGCTACGACCTGGTCGACGCGGCCGGGGTCCTCGAGGTGGCCGCGACGGTCTGGTCGACGCTCGCCCACGCGCACCTGTCGTCGGGCGAGACGTTCCTCGTGCACGGCGGCGCGGGTGGGATCGGGTCCTTCGCGATCCAGTACGCCAAGGCCCTGGGCGCGACGGTGGTCGCCACCGCCGGGAGCGAGGACAAGCGGCAGCACTGCCGCGACCTCGGCGCGGACCACGCCTTCTCCTACCGCGAGGACTGGGCGGCGCAGACCAAGGACGCCGTCGGCGGCGTCGACGTGGTGCTCGACAACATGGGCGCGAAGTACCTGGAGACCCACGTCGACCTGCTCGCCCCCGACGGTCGCCTCGTCGTCATCGGCTTCCAGGGCGGGCGGCGCGCCACGCTCGACCTCGGCGCGCTGCTGCCCAAGCGCCTCTCGGTCGCGGCGATCTCGCTGCGGGGTCGCCCGCTCGACCAGAAGGCCGACATCTGCCGCCACGTCGCCGCGGAGGTCTGGCCGCTGCTGGGCGACGGCACGATCAGGCCGACACCCCTGACCACGTACGCCCTCGACGACGTCGTCGAGGCCCACCGCCGCCTGGAGTCCGGCGACAACGTCGGCAAGATCGTGTTGAACATCTCCTCCTCGCACCCGCCTACGCCCTGACGCTTCGGTCTTCCTCCCGCGCTCGCCAGCAGCACCCCCTGCCGCTGCCGCTGCTCCTCAGCTGGCTCACTTGGTCGTCCAGACCGAACCGGGCTCCGGCTACCCGATGCTCGGAGGGAGGGCCGCAAGCACTTGGCTGACCTCGTCCTCGGGCGTGCCGCCCAGGTGGACGGTGATCACGCGCTCGTCGGGGCCGGGTGGCTCGAGGGTGTCGAGCTGGGACTGCAGCAGGCTCGGCGGCATGAAGTGGCCGGAGCGGGTGGCCAGCCGGGCCGCGATGACCTCCTGCGTCCCGTCGAGGTGCACGAAGACGACCTCGGGCCGGCGGAGCCGGTCGCGGTAGGCGTGGCGCAGCGCCGAACAGGTGATGATCCCGTCCTCGCCCCGGTCGAGCTGGCCGTCGATCCACGCCCGCACCCGGTCGAGCCAGGGCCAGCGGTCCTCGTCGGTCAGCGGGACGCCGCGCTCCATCTTCTCGACGTTCGCGGGCGGGTGGAGGTCGTCGCCCTCCTCCATCGGCCAGCCGAGGCGCTCGGCCAGCAGACCGGCCACGGTCGACTTGCCCGTGCCCGAGACCCCCATCACCACGAGGACGGTGGGCGAGGGGCGGTCGTCGGTGCGGTCCACCCGACGGACCCTACGGGGGGGCGGGCTCAGGCGGGGACCGACGACTCCCGGATGACGAGCTCGCAGGGCTGCGCCACGACGCCCCGGCCGAGCTCGGCGCCGTCGATCGCGGCCAGCAACCGGCTCGCCGACAGCCGCCCTAGCCGGACGAGCTTGGGGTCGACGGTGGTCAGCGGCGGCCGTGCGGCCTGGACCATGACGTCCCAGTTGTCGAAGCCGACGACGGAGACGTCCTGCGGCACCCGGACGCCGGCCTCGCGCAGCCCGTCGGTCAGCCCGCGCGCGATCTGGTCGCTGCCGCACACCACGCCGTCGACGAGCCCGCCCGTGCGCCGGGACAGCAGGCCCGCGGCCGTGCGCCCCCACGCCTCGCTCCAGTGGCCGGTCAGCAGGTCGGAGACGGTCACCCCGGCCGCGGCTGCGGCGGCCTCGAACCCCTGGCGGCGCAGCTGCGTCGACAGGTGGTGCGCCGGTCCGCTGACGTAGGCCAGCCGCGTACGGCCGTGGGCGACGAGGTGCTCCACGGCGAGCCGCGCGCCCTGCTCGTCGTCGTTGGTCACGGTGAGGTCCTCGGGGTCGTCGGAGCGCCCGAGGACGTAGACCACCGGGATCGGCAGCTGCCCGACGCTGCGCCGCTCGTCGGGTCGCCGACCGGTCACGACGATGCCGTCGACGCGCCGGTTCAGCAGCTCGGCGAGGTAGTGCCGCTCCCGCAGCGGGTCGCCCCGGCCGTCGCAGAGCAGCGTGGAGACCTTGCCGGCGCCGAGGCTGTCCTCGATCCCCTCCATCAGGGGCAGCGTGAACCGCCCGAAGCTGTCCGAGGTCAGCATGCCGACCGTGTACGTGCGGCCCTCGGCGAGGCTGCGGGCCACCTGGTTCGGTCGGAAACGAAGTTTCTCGGCCGCCTCCTGGACGCGCTGGCGGGTCTCCTCGCGGAGCTGGCCCTGGCCGTTGAGCGCCTTGGACACGGTGCCGGGCGACACCCCCGCGAGCTGGGCCACGTCGCGGACCGTCACCGCCGAGTCGTTGCGGGTGCTCGCCACCGGTCCTCCGTCCACCGTCGGCGACACGCCGCGGAAGCCATGAGTACCACACCCTTGACCGCTCCCGCCACGACCGGCTAGCGTCCGCGGAAACCGCTTTCCGTAGTTTCCGAGCCCGGCCCCGGGCGCGACACCGACGACGCAGGAGACCCGATGACCATCCGCACCCGAGCTCGGCAACGAGCCCTCCGCCTGGCGGCCACCCTGGCCGCCGTCACGCTCCTGGCCACCGCGTGCGGCGGCGGGGACGACGGCGGGGGCGGTGGTTCCGACGGCGGCGGCGCGAGCAGCGGCCCGGCCACCGGCGAGATCACGATCTGGGCCCGCGACTCCCAGCAGGGCTTCATGAGCCAGCTGGTCGACCTCTTCAACGCCAGCCACCAGGTCAAGGCCAAGGTGACGATCATCCCGAACGCGAGCTTCGTGCAGAAGCTCGGCACGGCGGCCGCCGCGGGCTCGGGCCCGGACGTCTCCTCGATCGACCTCGTCTACGCGCCGTACTTCGCCTCGGCGGGAGCCCTGGAGGACATCACCGACCTGGCCGACTCGCTGCCGTACAAGGACTCGCTGAGCCCCTCGCACCGGCGCCTCAGCACCTACGAGGACCGCACGTACGCGCTGCCCTTCACCGCGGAGGCCTCGGCCGTGTACTACAACAAGGACCTCTTCAAGAAGGCCGGGATCGCGAACCCGCCGACCACCTACGCGGAGATGCGCGACGACGCGAAGAAGATCCGCGCCCTGGGCGGCGACTACTACGGCTTCACCTTCGCCGGCGCGTGCGGCGGCTGCAACGTCTTCGAGTTCGCGCCGCACGTGTGGGCGAGCGGCGGTGACGTCCTCAGCGAGGACGGCAAGCAGGCGCTGCTGGACTCCCCGGCCGTGACCGACGCGCTCGGCCTCTATCGCGGGATGTGGGAGGACGGCTCGGTCTCGAGCGCCTCGAAGAACGACGCGGGCACCCAGCAGATCCCGCTGTTCACCTCCGGCAAGGTCGGCATGATCACCCTCGGCGCCTTCGCGATCCCCTCGATCGAGAAGGCCAAGGTCAACTTCGGCGTGACGCCGATCCCGGGCAAGGACGGCGGCACCTCCTCCTTCGCCGGCGGCGACGTCATCTCGGTGATCAGCGGCACCAAGAACGAGGCCGGCGCGCGGGAGTTCGTCAGGTGGGCGACCGACACCGAGGCCCAGACCTTCCTGGCCAAGAACGGCAGCGTCCCGGTGCGCACCGACCTGGTGCCGAGCATCTACGCCAGCCAGGGCGAGCCGTACAAGGTCTTCGGCGAGCTCATGGCGAGCGGCAGGACCCCGTACAGCACGGTCGAGAACGCCGTCTTCAACGACAACAACGGCCCCTGGGCCAAGATGATCAACGACGCGGTGTTCGGTCCGGACCTGGCCACGGCCCAGGCGACGGGCCAGAAGTCGGCCCAGTCCCTGATCGACGCGGGCTAGACCGGTCTCGTGACCGCCACCGTCGAGGAGACCTCCGGGTCCCGCGGTGCCCCCGGCACCCCTGGTGCGCCGCTCGCCGCGGCGCGCCGGGGGATGCGGGTGGGCCGCCGACGGGCCCTCGTGGGGCTGGCCATGGCGAGCCCGGCGATCGTGCTGATCGTCGCGTTCTTCCTGGTGCCGCTCGTGATGACCTTCTGGATCTCGCTGCACAACTGGCCGCTGCTCGGGCGGCACCGGTTCATCGGGCTGGACAACTACGTCCGTGCGGTCGCCGACCCCGGCTTCCGCTCGGCGATGCGGTTCACGCTGCTCTACACGGTCGTGATCACGCCGGTGCTGTTCCTGATCGGGCTCGGCATGGCGCTGCTCGTGCGCCGCAAGGTCCGCGCGGCGCGGGTCTTCCAGTCGATCTGGTTCATGCCGGTCTGCATCGGCCTGGCGTCGGGGTCGTTCCTGTGGCTCTACCTCGGCCAGTCGCAGATCGGTCCGCTCTTCGACCTGCTGCGCCGGGCCGGGCTGGTGCCGGCCGACGGCAACATCTTCGCCGGCACCTGGGGCGCGCTGCTGATGGTGATCGGGATGGTCACCTGGAAGGTCGTCGGGCTGCAGATGCTGCTGCTCCTGTCCGGGCTGAACTCCATCCCCGACGACGTCACCGAGGCGGCCCGGATCGACGGCGCGAGCCGCTGGCAGGGGTTCCGGTTCATCACGCTGCCGCTGCTGCGGCCGACGCTGGCCCTGGTGCTGGTCTTCTCCGTGGCGGGCTCGCTGCTGGCCTTCGACCAGTTCTTCATCATGACCGCGGGCGGCCCCGCGAACTCGACGATCACCGCCGTGTACGCGATCTACCGCACCTCGTTCATCTCCTTCAAGCTCGGCTACGGCGCCGCGCTGTCCGTCTTCTTGATGGTCGTGCTCGCCGTGGTCAGCGCCGTGCAGATGCTGCTGCTGAGGAACACCGACCATGGCTGACACCGCGACGGCGACCACCGCCCGTACGGCTCACCGCCGCTCGACCCGTGCGCGGGGCGAGGACCGCGCGCGGACCGGCTTCCTGCGCGAGGTGCGGGGCTCGATGCCCGCGCTGGCGTGGTGGGTGGTGTGCCTCTGCCTGGCCGTCGCCTTCCTCTACCCGCTGTGGGTGATGCTCTCGATGGCGCTCAAGGGCCCGGTCGAGCAGAGCCAGGTGCCCCCGACGCTGTTCCCGCACGCACCGACGCTGGGCAACTTCACGCGCCTGTCGAGCGTCCAGGGGCTCAACGTCTTCGGCAACCTGCTGAACAGCGTGATGGTCACGCTGGCCGCGACCGTGCTGACCGTCGTCGTGGCGACCCTGGCCGGCTACGCGCTCGCGCGGGCCCGCTTCCCCGGGAGCAACGTCGTCTTCTTCGTCGCGCTGGCCACGTTCATGATCCCGTTCCAGGCGATCATCACGCCGCTGTTCATGGTGCTGAAGACGCTCGGGCTCAACAACTCGCTGGTCGGGCTGACGATCGTCTACGTGACGTTCAACCTGCCGTTCGGGCTGTTCATCATGCGCAACTCGTTCGCGGCGGTGCCCGGCACGCTGGAGGAGGCCGCGCTCGTCGACGGCTGCGGGATCCTCACCGCGCTGCGCCACATCATGCTGCCGATCGTCATGCCGGGGGTGATCACCACGGCCCTGCTGACCTTCTTCGCCAGCTGGAACGAGTTCTTCGCCGCGCTGATCCTGCTCACCGACCAGGACAAGTTCACGCTCCCGGTGACCCTGACCCTGGTGACCTCCGGCCAGTTCGGCACCGTCAACTGGGGCGCCCTCGAGGCCGGCGTCGCGCTGACCGTCCTGCCGTGCATCGTGATCTACGTCCTCCTCCAGCGCTACTACGTCAGCGGGATGCTCAACGGCGCCCTCAAGTGACGGACCGGCCCGCGTCCGACCCGCTCCACCCGCACCACGCGCACCACCTCACCACCCGAGCTCACCCACACCACGCCCCGCGCCCGCGGAAGGACCACCCATGACCGACACCGCCACCCGGCCCGCCCCGGACACCTCCTCCTCGACCGGTCGCACCGGCCCCGTACGCCTCCTCGACACCGCACGCACGGCCCTCGTGCCCGCCACCGGCGGCCGCATCACCGGCGGGCTGTGGGCCGAGCGCCGCCGCGTCAACCGCGAGGTCAGCGTCACGACGGGCTGGGACCGGCTGCACGAGGCCGGCAACTTCCTGAACCTCGAGCTGGCCGCCGGGCAGCAGCCCGGCCAGGCGTACGTCGGTTCGCTGCCGTTCCTCGACAGCGACCTCTACAAGTGGCTGGAGGCGGTCGCGTGGACGTTCGCCGACCCCGACCTCGACGAGGCCGGCGAGGCCCGGCTCGAGGAGTTCCTCACCACCTCCGCCCGGCTGCTCGAGGCGGCGCAGGCCGACGACGGCTACCTCGACTCCTACTTCCAGGTGAACTTCCCCGGCGAGCGATTCGTCCAGCTCGCCTGGGGCCACGAGCTCTACTGCGCCGGCCACCTGATCCAGGCCGCGGTGGCCCTGAACCGCACCCGCGGCGACGCCCGCCTCCTCGACGTCGCCCGCCGGGTCGCCGACCTCGTCGTGCGCTCGTTCGGGAGCGAGGAGGGCCGCGTCGACGGGATCTGCGGCCACCCCGAGGTCGAGACGGCGCTCGTCGAGCTCTACCGCGAGACCGGCGAGCAGTCCTACCTCGACGCCGCGCGCTACTTCGTCGACCGCCGCGGCCACCAGCTGCTCGGGGGCCACGGCTTCGGCGCGCACTACTTCCAGGACCACACGCCGGTGCGGGAGGCGACCTCGGTCGAGGGCCACTCGGTGCGCCAGGTCTACCTCCTCGCCGGCGTCGCCGACCTCTACGTCGAGGACGGCGACGACACGCTGCGCGAGGCGGCCGACCGGCTGTGGCACGAGATGGTCGCCACCAAGACCTACGTGACCGGCGGGATCGGGACCCACCACACCGACGAGGCGTTCGGGGACCCGTACGAGCTGACCAACGAGCGCAGCTACTGCGAGACCTGCGCGGCGATCGGCTCGGTGATGTTCAGCTGGCGGATGCTCATGATCACCGGCGAGGCGCGCTACGCCGACCTGGTCGAGCGGACGCTCTACAACGGCTTCCTGGCCGGCCTGTCGCTCGACGGGCAGCGCTACATCTACGCCAACCCGCTGCAGGTGCGCGAGGGCCACATGGCCGGGGGCAACGACCGCGACTACGCCCGCAAGCCGTGGTTCAAGTGCGCGTGCTGCCCGCCCAACGTCATGCGCACCCTCGCCTCGCTGGAGCACTACGTCGTCCTCGGCGGCGCCGACGGCCTGCGCGTGCACCAGTTCGTCCCCGGCTCCTGGACCGCGCCGGTCGGCGACGCCGAGGCATCGGTCAGCGTCGCCACCGACTACCCCTGGGCCGGCCGGGTCGCCGTCACCGTGGACGCCTCCCCGGGCACCTGGGGCCTGACCGTGCGCGTGCCGCACTGGGCGGACGGGGCGACCTTCACGGTGAACGGCGAGCCGGTCACCCCCGACGTCGCCGACGGCTGGGCCACCGTCACCCGGGCCTGGGAGCCCGGCGACACGCTGGTGCTCGACCTGCCGCTCGAGCCGCGCCTCACCCGCGCCGACGGCCGCGTCGACGCCGACCGCGCCAGCGTCGCCCTCGAGCGGGGCCCGCTCGTCTACTGCTTCGAGGCCGTCGACAACCCCGGCCACCGCCTCGACGACGTGGTCGTCGACGTGGCCGGCCCGGTGGCCACCGCGTCCACCGACGCGGCGCTGCCCGAGGACGTCGTCACCCTCGCCGCGCAGGGTCGCGTACGCCCGCGCCCGGCCGAGGGCTGGTGGCCGTACGCCGACGCGCGCTCGCCCGAGCCGCGCGACGGCGAGGCGGTCACGCTGACCGCGGTCCCCTACTACGTCTGGGGCAACCGCGCGCCGGGCGCGATGCGCATCTGGACGCCCGCGGGCTAGCCGGGGGCGGGTCGGCCTCAGGTCGGGTTGGCGACGAAGTCGAACGTCGACGGCACCGGCGAGGGCGGCTCGGTGCCGAAGGCCAGCACGATCTCCTGGTGGTCGACCAGGCGCAGGTCGGCCGGGTCGCCCTCGAGCGGGCGGCCGTCGACGAAGGCCCACAGCCGCCGGCCGTCGCCCGCCTCGAGCCCTCCGAGGTGGCGGGCGTCGAGGCGGACGCCCCACTCGACGAAGAGCTGGCCGAGGGTGAAGGTCGTGTCGGCGTCGGCCGCCTCGGCGTGCACCACGCCGGTGTCGGCGTGGGTGTGGATCTCGGAGTAGAGCTGCTGCTGCACGTCGATGCCGATGTTCGCCGGGACCGGCACCGGGCGGCCGTCGACGAGCACGTCGAGGTGCACGTGGAAGTGCTGCACCATCCCCTCCGACGGGGCGGCGTCGAGCCCGGCGGCCCGCACGCCCTCGGCCGGCGTCACGGGCGCGGGCCACGGCGGCAGCGCGGTGCCGCCGCCGGCGTACGAGGCGGGGACCCGCGGGGGCTCGAGGGCACCGGCGGCGGCGACGAGCAGCGCGACGGCCGCGAGCGCGGACACGACGGCCAGCAGGACCGCCCGGCGCCGCGGGGCGCGCGGGCCCTCGGTCGTCACCGCGTCGTCCACCCGCCCAGGCTAGGTCGGGACGCCGCGGAGCGGGCCGGGTTCAGCTGGTCCAGGCCCGCCAGAGCCGGGCGTACTCGCCGTCGGCCGCCACCAGCTCGTGGTGGCTGCCCAGCTCGACGATGCGCCCGTCCATCACGACGGCGATCCGGTCGGCGTCGTGCGCGGTGTGCAGGCGGTGCGCGATCGCCACCACGGTGCGGTCCTGCAGCAGCGCCGCCATCGACCCCTCGAGGTGCCGGGCGGTCGTCGGGTCGATCAGCGAGGTCGCCTCGTCGAGCACGAGGGTGTGCGGGTCGGCGACGACGAGCCGGGCGAGCGCGATCTGCTGCGCCTGGGCCGGCGTCGGCTCGAGGTGGCCGGAGCCGAGGCGGGTGTCCAGGCCCTGCGGGAGCCGCTCGACCCACTCCAGCGCCTCGACCGTCCGCAGCGCCTCGCGCACGACGTCGTCGGCGGCGTCCTCGCGGGCCAGCACGACGTTGTCGCGGACGGAGCCCGCGAAGACGTGGTGCTCCTGCGTCACCAGCGCCACCTCGGTACGCAGCACCGGGAGCGGCAGGCTCAGCAGCTCGACCCCGCCCACCGTCACCGAACCGGTCCGCGGGCCGTTGATCCCGGCCAGCAGCCGGCCGAGCGTCGACTTGCCCGACCCGCTCGGGCCGACGACCGCCAGCCGCTCGCCGGGCCGCAGCGTCAGGTCGACGCCGTGCAGGACATCGCGACCGGGGCGGTACGCGAAGCGCAGGTCCGTGCCGAGCAGCCGGCTCCCCTCCGGACGGGCCTCGCCCGCCTCCCGGTCCTGCGGCACCTCGGCGACCCCGAGGAGCCGGGCGGTGGAGGCGATGCCCACCTGGAGCTGGTCGAGGTTGC
>Ga0325401_1007052_pt1 | contig 10908 bp, 5 predicted proteins | sample PopdelMetagenome_FD_205666 | JGI IMG/M metagenome (GOLD analysis project Ga0325401, IMG submission 205666) | Populus deltoides microbial communities from Bellville, Georgia, United States - Xylem-PdKOR-R2 | ecosystem: Host-associated > Plants > Phyllosphere > Stem > Wood/Secondary xylem | place...
AACAAGTTACGTAAATTGATGCCTTGCAACTATAGGTGTGCTATAATGTGTCACTTCTCCCCATTGCTGTGGGTTGTAGCTCATAGAGTTTTCTGATCTGTTTGAGTCTTGTGATGAAATTCCATGTTTCAAAAATATCCATTTTGCTTCCTGTTGTTTTACCGTAGATTAGTATTATTTTGCTGGTGATAAGCAGGATGATGGTGGCAGAAGTTAACAATGACCTGGGTAACAAATTAAGGAGTTCACCGTCCTATGATGAGATTGCTGAAACGCTCAACGCGAAAGGTTTTGAGAGGAGATCCCCCTTTTCACTGGATCAAGCAATATTGGCTCAAAATCGCATGACACTCCGGATGTATGACTCCGGTCATTTATGCTATGATGCAAGTCAGAATCATGAGTTGTTTTAGATCCAACTAGGCCAGAGTTCTCCCGTCTGTCCAAACCACGCCTTTTATGAGTCTGCCTGAATTAAAAGACAGATAAGCAGACGGATTTTGTACTGAAAATTGAGGGAACACCGAATTTTGTAAGCAGAGACTTCCGAGCACACCTAACAGTCCTGACGCAGGTTTGCATGATTCGATCACGCCGCATGTAGCAAGTTTGTCCCCTTTAGATTGACACTTTGCAGACAGATCGATCCATTTCAACGTTTAAATAATGTATACGTGTAAGAGAAAACAGCGAGCGTTTGTAGTCCAACGGTTAGGATAATTGCCTTCCAAGCAATAGACCCGGGTTCGACTCCCGGCAGACGCAACCATTTTTAGCTCATCCAGGCGTCATGGCTTTCTGATTTGATGTTACTGTTATGTTTACTAGTTACTACTATTTTTTTTCACATCTGAAATAATTTCCCATTTCAAAATCTGGCAAAACGTTGCAAACTTAACAAGACGCTCGGCAAATTTCTGGACGTGGAAAGTTGAACAATATCTCGTGCAGAGCCGTGGAAATTAGTCATCATTGAAAATGGTGAAGATTTTTTTAAAGATACTATAGAACTTGAAAGCCTTTATTTGTGAGTTATGCACTTGTTGGGCCAAATTGATTCGAAAGTAACAAGTAATGAAGGGAAATCTGTTTGTATGCTATGTTAATTATAGTCAATTTAACCCTCTAATTCTGCTCGAAGCACTTGGAAATGTATTTTTGGTCTTGCATCCTCATGCTTGATGGTCTTCATTAGTTTAATATTTCTTCAATATCTCATCATTCTTTTTCTCTTTTTCCTAGACATAATCAAGTCTAACAGTGCTCTTCTTTTTCATGTCCTTTATTAAACAGGCAATTTTTAACTTTCGCTTCTGGGCGCTTCTGGCCGTAGTAGGCTCACTTGCTGGTTCCCTCTTGTGCTTTCTAAATGTCTATGACAGCAAAAACATTTTCTTAATCTCTTGCCAAGGTCTATGACAGCAAGTGAAGTGAAATTAACGAAAGTAAGAGAAGAGGTGAAACTGGATAAGCTACAAGCAGATAAGTGCAACTCAGTTAAAAATGGAAGCTTATTCGTGCCCCTTCCCATCCTAATCCTACTGCTGAAAGGTTTGCTCCTGTCATTTCTAAATATTTCAGTGACACAAAACTAGTCACCCATTCAAGACTGTTAACGGTTAAACCAAGAAAGTTTGAAGAGACATCAAGAACCTGCAAGATGGAGAGGTTTCCGAAATTTGCAGGGAATGCACCACTAAATCCTGCATTTGATAGGTTTAGATATTGTAAATTCTCAAAAGTGGAAATGAGATCAGGAATTGTGCCATTGAATGTGTTGAAGCTCAAGTCCAGATGTTTCAAGGACTTGAGTTTTGTCAGTGAAAGGTCTGATCTCCCCACTGAAGCCCTCAGACCCATACCCGCCTGAAGAACCATGACTTAGGTTGTGGAGATCAACCATAACAACTGCTCCTGTCCTATTGTCGCAACCTATTCCCCACCATCGACAGCAATTGCTTCCTTTCCATGACGACAGTACTTAGCCAGTGCTCAGGATCGTCAAGACCCGTTTTGAAATCCATAAGAGCTTCTCTATCAGATCTTTTGCAGTTCATCGTTTGTGCATTTCCATGACAAACAAGTGCTCTAGCTTGCTGTTAAAAAGATGAGAAGCAATGAAATGCTAGAAACGTAAAGTTCTCCATAAATAAAAAACAGTCCTTTTGAACCAATGCAAAAGTCCATGAACGATGATATTACAAATTATACGGATTCTATTTTGAATGAACTGCAAGGAAGTTTCATTTTCTTCAGAATTTTAAATTCTAACCTTTCATTATTAAGAAAAACAACAGGAAACGAAAGGTTATTAATTGTTAAAAACCATTGACTCCAACAACAGATGGTATCTGTCTTACTGAATTATTTACTACGTACAAAGTGTGATCCCTCCTCGGTTTCACCGAATACGACATTGTTGCTTACATGCAGTGTTGAAATTCTGACACAGTACCGTTCCAAAATCTCCATCAGGTGGAAACCTGGAAGAACAAGTCATGGCAATGATATCTATCACTAAATTTTCACGGCGTGTTCTCGCTGGTTTAAAAGCACGGGAGAGATCATGGCCAGTCTACATCATGGATGACCGGGTCAACTGGTGACTTTATCAACATTGTTAGGTAAAATTTCATTATTGTTGATTGAATCAATACGTTGAGTTGGCCTAAGAAAATGACCGGGAAGTATTTTACAACAAAAGTCATGACCAGTGAACATCTATGTATGCATTAACACTCCTTTCAATTAGCTGAGAATAAGATGACTGCCTCTTAATTGACAGATCCATTTTGTTTAAGGTTAGAGATGAAGGATGTGTTTAAGAGTGCAGCTGAATCGCGTTTTTAAAATGTTTTGATTTTTTTTTAATATTTAATTAATTAAAAAATAAACATTTTAATTTTTCAATTTTGGGGAAATAGGATCTCTTCTTCCTCATTTCATCTCCTTGTCGCATAATAACTTGACAGGAACACCACCATTTTAGACATGATGAGTCAACGAAAGAAATTAGAAATAAAAACAACCATAATAGCGATAACAATCAATACAGGATTAGACAGACATGGAGAAGAAAGAAAACAATTAGACCAGGTTCGCTAACGTTGACCCCACTTGTCCTAATCACAGAATATTGAATGACAAAGCCGAAGAACTTCAAACGGAACATGGGGATCAGGACAAAGGCTTCGTTGAATAACTATTTTATCTTCACTCATTTATTAAATCTTGTTTTCAATCAAAAGAAACCTTAATCATCTCCACAAATGTCATGATCTGATTTTCAAATTCATGATCAGTATATAGATAAGGTTTTTTTTTTCTTCAAGTTTTTATATCTAAACTTATTCATATATATTTTATTTATATAAATAAAATAAATTTCTCGAAAATAATAACATAACTAATTTTATAATATAAATTGATTATCTTAATAAATAAGTTAATATAAATATCATAATTATGAAACACTAACTAAACATAAAAAAATATTAATTACAATAAAAAAATAGGTTTTGAACATCCAACAAAAGTAACCTTCTAACAAGCTGTAAGCCAAAATAGATAAATAAAGAGAGGATGTGTTCAACAACTCAGTCAGTAGAAAATATTTAATATGCGTACACGAGGTAATACAACAATGAGAAAAACACACATAAAAAATAAATTACAATAAATATGGCTTTAAGTTCTTACAAGAAAGTTTATAAAATAAGTCATAACAAGAATATCATAGCATAAAACTTGTCAGATAATCAAAATACAATGAGTATGACGCTCCGTACTAAAAAATGATCAATTATTACATGTTGGTGACTCCCCCGACCAGTTCATATACGATGTGCACAAATAATAACACTACCCTGTTAGTATGAATATTTTAACTGACATACCATATATTCATATCATAATCAAACAAACATAATCATATCTTAAGACTCAACTCATACAACCAATCAAACGATAAACTTTCAATATAGAAGTCAATTCATAAATATATATTAGTTCATATCAAGAATTCAGTCTCAACAATTGATCATGCTTTATCATAGATAAAAGATAATAAGCGATATGTGAATTACCAAGAAATATGATCAATTTTATATTAACAATTTGAATATTTATACTACTCCTTTAGCATATGGAATATTATCCACTCACCTGATTCAAAAACAGAATAAGCACAAAAGTAGATGTCCAAGGAAATCATACTGATGCACAGTAGGTAGTGTGTCAAAAGTATTTGAATACAAAGAAAACATATTAAAAAACAACTCGAAAAGAATATACAATCTATTTAATACACTTAACTTAGGATCTAACCTATAAACCTATACGTTTAGGAATAAAACATAATTTTAAACTAGAATTGGTCCACCTGATTGATCCCAAATATAACATAAACGAATCAAACCTAAAAGAATTATCTAAACTCACTATCAGGTTAACCGACTCAACTTAAATGGTTGATTGAAACCATCTAGGACAAACCAATCGACTAAAATCTATCAACTGGTTGACCGTAATACAACATACCAACCGTTCTACCAGTTCTATCCAATTAGTGGATCGATATCTAACTGGTCAAACGGTCGACCCGTTCATCATAATTCTAGATTCTCGATCACCAGTCTCTCAACAATGACAAATTTCAAAACATAATTTAAGTAATACCTCAAAACCCAACATAATCAGGCCATAACAATTTAATTAACACATCATATTATAATCAATTCATCAATTAACTTAAAATATAAACTTAAAAACCCTTGAACCTCAACAATCTCAAAATCTTAACCAATAACATCAATTATACACATTCAAACTTAAACCTTACCTTAACAACGTAGTTCCCTAATCCTTCTTCATTTTCTTTTCTTCTTCTCCTTTTTTCTCTTCTGCTAATTCTTTCTCTAAATTTTTAGATTTCTTTTTTTTTTAACTTCCTATTTGTCATGACCTGAATCCCGAGACCATGATCGGCAACGCAGGAGTCGTGTTGTAAGGACACTCCACCTATGCTAAGCCTCATAACAAACATATCAAAAGAATAAGTTATTTAAAAATACACTACATTTTATAATCTTCTAAAATATTATATTATTCAAAACTAATGAAATCAAATGATAGTTCAAAACTTCTCATCAGTAATTAAAACAAAAATAATAATCCATAATACTTATTACATTGTTAAAATCTAAACTTAATTAAAACAGAATAATAGTGGAGCATTTAAAACATCAAATAAAAAATAAAAAGAAAACTTTATGCAACAAATAAGACATACTAATCAAAATTGAAGAAACAAGAATACTTAACAAAGTCCACCTGCTAACAGAAACTAAGAACCTGAAATAATATAAAAAATAAGGGGTGAGTGCAACCAACTCAATGATGAAATAACATTTAATATACATTTTAGATATTAATAATTTACAAGTCGATTTATCTTGATATACATATACATACTAAACATATTATTATAAAGTGGTAGAATACATGCTAGAGATTAGGTGACACCCAAAGATGACCGGATGATACCCAAAGGTGATTACTATGGGAGGACCAGTTGCTACAGGTTGATGTCTCTCTCACCAGCTAGGTATATATAATATTATGTGCACATAGACCAACTTCTCTTCGTTAGCATGGAGTTACTGACAAGTTCTATATCAAGACATAATATATATTCACATAATCATCAAAGTAATGTATATCATATCGAATAGAATTTAGTTTAACATAATCTAAGTGCAAATTTAAGAATAGATAAATACTCGAAAAATAAAGCAACAAATATAAATATTCAATAAATTAACTAGTCGTACTCATCATATAATCAACATACATATTTATTTATATTACATGCATATGAAAAATTATCCTACTCACCTGGAAAATATAGAAGTAAAAGGAATATCAAATGAAAGACTCGAAAATCTTATAGAAGATTGTTATATATACTTACAACGAATATACAAAATATACTAAAAAAACAACTTAAAACAACACAAATAAAAGACTCCAATGCATAAAAGAAAACTAGATTTAGTCTCTTAAATTTAGGGACTAAAATGATAACTTTTAGAAATAAAAACGAAAGCATGATTTTACCAGAATTGGATGACCAAATTGTAAATATAAGAAATACATAACCATACTAAAATTTCACCCATAATTCATCCTCAATTATGTTCAGAATCTCAATCCACGTTCCAGAGATCAAATTGTAATTTTTTCAAAGTTCAGGGACTAAACTATAAATCTCCAAAATAAAGAGAGTAAACTGAAAATTACATAAATAAATTATCAAACTAAGATTCATCATCCTTAAACTCATAAGAAAACTGCTCAGAATTCCAAAATACGTTTCAGTGGTCAAATAATAATTTTTCAAAGTTCATGGATTAAACTGTAATTTTTATAAATCTAAAACCATAATAAAATTATGTCATTTTCAATCTCAAGACCATTATGTCTAGATTTTCCAACAAAATTGAAAAAATTTCTTAACCCATAACAAATCAATTCATAGATTCTTATTTCTAATAACACATCCAAAATCAATCACTTAACATTATACTTATAATAATCATGAATCAATCTTAATAACATAAATTTCAAATCTTTGTAAACCCCAATCTCTTCTTTGATCCTTCCATAAACAACCTGAAAATAAAAAATAATATATGAGAGAAACACTCACTTGTTACTTTCATTTTTCGTGAATCCAAAACACTTAAGATCAAAAACTAAAATTCTTAGTTTGATGAGAAGAGGATCACAACAGTCACAAAAATTAGAAGAGAGAAAAACAATTATCCTTAAAACTTTTTCTTATATAACTAGGTTAATTTAGATTGGATTTGGACTAACTTGGAATTGAATATGAATTAAAAGGTTGGATCTTATACTTACGTTGTTTATACTTACCACATTATCTTTATTTATTTACATGTAATTCTAAGTCTTCAAGTGTATTGTTGCATTTTCGTATTAATTCTTTCCCTTTATTTTTCAAAACATCACAACAAATCTTGCTATAATGTCAAACAAGATTGGTTCTTTAACATAAAGAAGCCTGCCTTTTTTGCATTTTATAATAGCAGCTGCCAGCTGCGTGCCTTGTATTTTCAATTGCCTTAACTTTCAACTCCCCTACCCCAAAATTTTTATATGCATAAACGTAATAAAATATTTGCAGCTCTTCGACTTTCTACACCTCTAAATTCCTGTATTTTCCTTCCTATCTTCTCCCATGAAAGTCAAACTTTGACTATGCGAAAGAAACTGGAGGCCACCTTTTATATAACAGTTTCTTGTATGCATTAATCCACAGCTTGAGATTTAAAAGTTAAAACTAATAATGGGGAAAGTTTCGATTCTTGGTTTGGTTCTTGCAGTTCTCGGTGTCCTGGCTGGAGAATTTGTTTGTAATGGAGACACCCTTTACATAAATTGTTCTCTGTCTGACCGAAAAGCTCTTACAGACTTCAAACATGGACTTGAAGATCCTGAGAACAGGCTCTCGTCGTGGAAAGGGACACACTGTTGTCAGTGGAGGGGAATCAGCTGTGACAATGCTAATGGAGCTGTCATTTCCGTTGATCTCCACAACCCATATCCTGTAAGTTCTGCTGAATCTTCAACCAGGTATGGGTATTGGAACTTGAGTGGGGAGATTAGACCTTCATTGCTAAAACTCAAGTCGTTACAGCACTTAGATTTGAGTCTCAACACATTTAATAATATCCCAATTCCTACATTCTTAGGATCCATGAGAAGTTTGAGATATTTAAATCTGTCAGAGGCTGGGTTTAGTGGTGCAGTTCCTTTAAATTTAGGAAACCTTTCTAGCTTGGAGTTTCTTGATGTTTCTTCTCCATTTTCAGGTCTAGCTGTTAGTAGTCTTGAGTGGGTCAGGGGTCTTGTCTCACTGAAACATCTAGCCATAAATGGAGTTGACCTTTCCATGGTAGGATCCAATTGGCTTGGGGTATTAAACGTGCTTCCACATCTGGCTGAAATTCATCTCTCAGGTTGTGGTCTATCTGGTTCCGTTCTATCTCATAGCTCTGTCAATTTTACTTCTCTTTCTGTGATAGACCTTAGTCTGAACCACTTTGATTCAATTTTCCCTGACTGGCTCGTAAATATTAGCAGCCTATCCTACGTTGATTTAAGCAATTGTGGTTTGTATGGTAGGATACCCCTTGGTTTTAGTGAGCTACCAAGTCTTCAGTACTTGAGTCTTGCTATGAACGATAATCTTTCTGCAAGTTGCTCTCAGTTGTTTCAAGGAAGTTGGAAAAAAATAGAGGTTCTCAGTTTGGCTGCAAATAAACTGCACGGTAAACTTCCCTCTTCCATAGGAAATATGTCATCTCTCACTAACTTTGATTTATTTTCCAATTCTGTCGAGGGTGGGATTCCTAGCTCTATTGGCAAACTTTGCAACTTGAAAATTTTCGATTTATCTGGAAACAACTTGACAGGTAGTTTGCCTGAAGTCCTTGAAAGGACTAGTTGTGTTTCAAACAATCCCATGCCTAGTTTAATATACTTGAGACTAAGTGTCAATCATCTAGTAGGGAATTTGCCAGCTTGGTTAGGCGAGCTTGAAAATCTTGCAGAACTTACTCTGGACTATAACATGATTCAAGGGCCAATTCCTGCTTCTTTAGGCAACTTACATGACCTGACTATTTTGCGACTCGCGGGGAATCAACTAAATGGAAGTCTCCCTGATAGTTTTGGACAGCTTTCTCAATTGTGGAGCTTGGATGTCTCTTTTAATCATCTCTCAGGTTTTATCACTGAATTGCATTTCTCAAGGCTTCATAAACTAAAGTTCTTGCATTTGTCTTCCAATTCATTGAATTTCAATGTCAGCTCCAATTGGATACCTCCATTTCAGCTCCGAAATCTTGATCTTGGTTCCTGTCATTTGGGTCCTTCTTTTCCAGCTTGGCTTAGAACTCAGAAGGAAGTGGGATTTCTAGATTTCTCGAACGCTAGCATCTCAGATACTATACCCAACTGGTTTTGGGAAATATCCTCCAACCTATCACTGCTAAATGTTTCTTTCAATCAGTTACAGGGCCTTCTACCAAATCCATTAAGTGTAGCTCCCTTTGCAGATGTTGATTTCAGCTCCAACCTATTGGAAGGACCTATTCCACTTCCCACTGTGGGGATTGAATCGCTAGACCTCTCTAATAATCACTTTTCAGGTTCTATTCCACAAAACATAACTGAATCCATGCCAGACCTGATCTTTCTTTCTCTTTCGAATAACCAATTGACAGGAGCTATCCCAGCTTCAATAGGAGATATGTTGATTCTTCAAGTCATTGACCTCTCAAACAACAGCTTAGAACGCAACATCCCTTCAAGTATAGGGAATTCTTCTTTGTTAAAGGCTCTAGACCTTAGTCACAACAATCTATCTGGGGTGATTCCAGAACTTTTAGGTCAATTAAATCAGCTTCAGTCAATTCACCTGAGCAACAATAATCTCACAGGAAAACTTCCATTATCTTTGCAAAATTTATCGAGCTTGGAAACATTGGATCTCGGAAACAACAGACTATCAGGTAACATTCCACTGTGGATTGGAGGTGGCTTTCCACAACTTAGAATACTCAGCCTAAGGTCAAATGCATTTTCTGGTGAAATTCCATCCAACCTGGCAAACTTGAGCTCGCTGCAAGTCCTTGACCTTGCAGATAACAAGTTGACTGGTGCCATTCCAGAAACTTTGGGAGATTTTAAAGCCATGTCGAAGGAGCAATACGTAAACCAATATCTACTCTATGGGAAATACAGAGGTCTGTACTATGGAGAGAGATTTGTGATGAACATAAAAGGTGGTCCTCAAAAATACACCAAAACTCTTTCCCTAGTCACTAGCATAGACCTTTCCATCAACAGCTTAAATGGAGAATTCCCTGATCAAATCACAAAGTTGGTTGGTTTAGTCACTTTGAACTTGTCAAAAAACCAAGTCAGCGGCCATGTTCCTGATAACATTTCAAGTTTGCGCCAACTATCATCTCTTGACCTCTCAAGTAACAGACTTTCAGGTGCAATTCCTTCCAGCTTGCCAGCATTATCATTTTTAAGCTACCTGAACCTGTCCAACAATAATTTATCTGGCATGATCCCGTATAGAGGGCAGATGACAACTTTTGAAGCATCCTCTTTTTCTGGGAATCCCGGTCTTTGCGGACCTCCACTGGTCCTCCAGTGCCAAGGTGATGATTCAGGTAAAGGAGGGACTAGTACTATAGAAGACAGTGATGATGGCTTCATTGACAGTTGGTTTTACTTGAGTATTGGACTGGGATTTGCAGCTGGTATTCTGGTTCCTATGCTTGTATTTGCAATCAAGAAACCATGGAGACTTTCCTACTTTGGTTTTGTGGACAAAATCGTTGACCGAGCATTGTGAGTTCATGACTATACAGCTATACATACAAGAAATCAACAGAGCCGCAAAGCACACCCTTCTCCGTTTTCATTTTAAAATTGCATGTACAAATCGTAGATGTAATGTTGATTGCTGTTTTTGTGGAATTTGTGAGAAAGGACGTTGCTTCTGTTTTGAGATTACTTTACTTGTTTACTGATTTCCTGAAATTAATTTGCATGCCTGTGATGCTGACAAAATCTATTTTCCATAGCAGGCAACGTAACTTATCAAGGGCTCCACGCTAATGCACTGCTAGAAATGCGTGAACTGATGAAAGTTAAAATAATTGATTCTTTTTATATATATATATATTTTTCTGACATTTTTATAGTATGTACTGGTTTTTATGTATTATTAGGATTAAATATAATATAATATCTTGAGTTAAGTTAAATTGTGTTTAGTTAGTCTTCGGGTATAGAAGACGTATA
>Ga0325401_1007053_pt1 | contig 10908 bp, 6 predicted proteins | sample PopdelMetagenome_FD_205666 | JGI IMG/M metagenome (GOLD analysis project Ga0325401, IMG submission 205666) | Populus deltoides microbial communities from Bellville, Georgia, United States - Xylem-PdKOR-R2 | ecosystem: Host-associated > Plants > Phyllosphere > Stem > Wood/Secondary xylem | place...
TTAATATTAAAAAAAATGTTAATCGTCAATTGACTAAAATCCCCATCCTTCTTTGGTCTTGACTCCCTTCTGGAGGTTAAATCAGCGTGGACAATTCGGGAATTTAGGAAATAGTTAGACTTTGGAGACTGTCGTTTGTGCCTGGCCTTGCCTTGCCTTGCCTTGCCTTGTAGGGCTTGATCCCAACGCGTCTATTGACTTGTCTTAAATTCAAGAACTAGGCAAACAACCAAGTCTTTCTTAATTTGCTTGACCGTTTTCTTTTTTTCTTTTTTTTTCTTGTTCACCTATCAATTTACTTTTAAATTATAGTGTTTGAAGAGTGGAAAAAAAATAATAATTTATCAGGCTTGGATTTTAATGCGTTATTTGTAGTAATTTTTATAATTATTTGAAGATATTATAATTATAATCCTATTAAGTTGCTTGTTATTTTTACTTAAAGTACAAATATTTTATAATTATACTACTGATTACAATGATGAAGAAAAATAAAAATATATTATTACCATAAAAAAAGAGAATAGTGTTCAATTCATAACTTATCGTATGCTTATGATCTACAAAATCTATTGAAATACTCAATGTTTGTAAGGAAAAGAAATTTGAGGTTAATAGTTTTTTTTTTTTAGATTAACGTGAGTATCCGGATCAGTTTGCGCGTACTTTGACTAATCTCACGATTCCTGAAATTAACGACCATATAAACCTCCAATAACTTTGAAATTTATGAGATTCAAACTGGTGATATTTAAAAAACAAATCTAAAACCTGACCAGTTATTATTATTCAATCAACTTGATATTTAGATTTTTTTCATGTGTGTGCTGTGTTTAATTGGATTTATGTATTATTATTAGAAGTTACTTTTACTAGAGGTTAGAGATAGTTTTGGGGTATTTTAAAGTATTTTTTATTTAAAAATATATTAAAATAATAATTTTTTTATTTTTAAAATATTGTTTTGATATTAATTTAAAAATATATAAAAATTAATTTTATATAAAAAATTTTAAATTTTTAAAAAACGCTTTTTGAACTGCGTTCCAAAGACTTTTCTGGACTTATATTTTATTTTTTTTTTTCTTGAGAGGACTTGATTTGGATTGTGATTAGCAGCACATGGCATGATTAGAGACGAGAGGAAGTCTCTTTATTGACCATAATATTTTTTTTCTACCACCTTTTTCATAAATTACCTTAATCTTCATTTATTTGAAAATTCAAAACCAACTAAAATGAAAAGAAAAATTAAAAAAATAACCAATAACACGTTGAAATGTGTTTTTTTTTGTGATACGCTATCATTTTAAAATATGAGAAATTAATTTGTATATTAAAATTTTTAATTTTATTTTTTATATAAAAATGATATCCATGAATAATGATAAAATCTCATGTTTATGCATAAGGAAGGAACACAATTTACAAAATATTTAATAATCTTATATACATGAAAGGAAAAAAAAAAGAAAAAGGAATCAAATCTGATAACTCTATTTCCAAGAGAGCTTCATGAAAATGGCAAAATGATGTCAGGATAGTCAACCCCCCTCGTCCCAATTTCAGTTTATCTGGTGAAGGCTGCTTAGTAGAGTAACGTTGTAACAACGGTTATTTTATAAATATTTTTATTTAAAAATATATTAAAATAATATTTTTATTTTATTTTTTAAAATTTATTTTCAATATCAACATATAAAAAATTTTAAATATATAAAACAATAATAATTAAAAAAAATTAAAATTTTAAAAACCTTTTTAAAACAAAAAAAAAAACAAACAAACTATCTTTGAATAGAAGCCGTTTGGCTATGCGTTAGCGTTCGCGTTTCTTCAAAAACGCATGAAATGCCCATTTGGTTACAAATGGTTAAACAATCAAAACACATGGGTCCTGCCATTTATATGCGGCAGGACCATGATTTTTCAGAAGCAGTAAAATACTGTTTTTTTATGAGTTTCAACCTGTGAAACACACACTGTTTAGTGAATTGCACTGTTCATATGAACAGTGCAATTCACTTTGCACTGTTCACGTGCTTTTTTTTCTCTTCAGTGTATTAATTTTTTTAACAATTAAAAAAAAAACTAGTTTAGAGTGAACAATATTTTTTTCCTGAAAAACTAGCATAGAGTAAATTAAATTCACTCGCACTATAATATCAATTTTATACCTGATAATATTTTATCTGATGTTATTACACACTCACAAAATTATGAAAACTGTAGTTCTTATCGGTTGAATTTTGTATGCAATGGAATTATAAATAGTTTAACGGAATAATAAAAAATATTTTATATCAAGTATTATTTATTTCATGATGTAATAGGAGTAGTTAATTCTACTCTATTTAAATTTAAAACCATTAATATATATATATATTTTTTTTTAAAATTATTTTATAACCTCAATTTCAAAAGCATTCTTAACTAAACTCATTAAACTACTTTTTCTTCAACCTCAATTTCAACCACAGTTTTAACCAAACATCTATTTTTCAAATTAACCTCAACCAAAAATACTTTTTATAAAATAATTTTTTTTCAAATTATAACCACAACAGCTACCGCAATACCAAACATACTTTATATCTCCTTTAATCGTGGCCTAGGCCTGTCCATGTGGCATAAGTTGGCCACAGACACGTGTATATTCCACGGCTAAGTTTTCAAAAGCTTAACAAGGTTTACGCGGAGGGGAGACTGGCGGTGCAAAATTACCGTGGAGGTTAAGGATGCTAAGTTTATAAATACTCTTTTTTTTTTTTTTTTTCCAAACCACAAAGACTGAAGTATTTGTAAGGCCTTGAATGTGGATCCATTCAGTAACCTCCAGTCTCAACCATGTTTAATATTACTTCCTCCTATAATATTGTTCGATTTTTTTTTTGAAGTGATTGACAATGTTTTTATTATATTTATAAAGCCAGATTTAGGGCAAATTTCAAATCTTATATCAAGAGAGTCAATCAATTAAATTATCCTCTTTAAAAATGTAGCTGCAATTATTTTTTAAATTATATTTGATAACAACGCATTAAAATGATCTAAAAATATATAAAAAATTAATTTGAAATAAAACAAAATTAAATTATTTCAAAGACGCTTTTGAAATATAAAAACAAACAGGATAAATAATAAAAAATAATAATTCATTACCCTCGTTTAAATACAATCATCTTAGGACATTAGATTATAAATTTTCTTTAACACTCCTCCCTATCTCCCAACCTTCTTTTTCTTGTTGTAAACAAGTTAAATCCAAATCATAACCTTTCATCCCAAAATTACTCCAAATTCTCCTCTGTTTTTTTATTATTATTATTTTAAGAGCTCTCGTCCTTTCAATTCTTATATTGCCACCTTAATAAATGCCCTTGATCTCCACCAACCTCTATTATCTCCAACGTATTTCTTGTCAAATCTAAAAATAATGTCTCTTTCATCTATTTATTGCTCTATTTCCCCTATTTCTTTTTTATTTTGATTGTGAAAAGTGAGTTTTAGTTCAATTTTTCTTGATATCTTACTTTAACGACCTTTTTTTTTTCCTTTCTTTGTGGGTTTTGTTTATCTTAAATGCTTCAATGTTGTGCTTAATGTAACTTCAAAGTTTAAGAGTATACATAAAAGTTTGAGCAACAAGTAAGGTCAATCCTAGAATTTCACCGAGTTTTACCTGGTCAACCGGGTCATGAGTCAACCTAGATTTTAGGCTGAGTCAACTCCTTGCCTTATTTTTTCTTTAACCCAAACTGGTTCAAATCTCGGGTCAATTGAGTCTAAATTTGACTTCTTAAACCAGTTTGAATTTAATAATTAAGGTTTTTATGGTGTCTAGTAAAACGACAAGTGTTTTCAAAATTTTATTGTATCTTTTGAACAAAACTCAAATAGTTATGATGTATGACTATTTGCAAAACTATAAACAAATATGCAATGTTTCCTTTTATTTGTTTCTCATAAAAAAATTAAAGCAATTCTTGGCATCGTTGTATAATTATAAAAATTCTTTTTTTTCTAATCTAATAACATTTTTTTTGTGTAATGAAAACGAACGACACTTTAAAAATAATGTTATTTCACATGGAAAAGACAAACAAATTTCAAATTCTTTTAATACTATTTACAAGGAATTTATACAATGAATATTAAGGGTGTTCATGATTTGGTCTGATTCAATTGGGGTTCCAAAATCCAACCAAATTAGGAAATGTTATTTCTTGAGAATATATCTCATACCAAACCAAAAACCAGTTCAAACCAAACTAGTTCGATTAAGTATAGGTTAGTTTTTTTTGGATTAAAAACCAGAAAACCCAACACCTATTAAATGAGATTATTTTTGGTTTTTTTAAATGAAGCTATATTAAATTGGACTTTAGTAATTTCTAGTTAAGTTTTGTTCTTTATAAGCTTTTTAAGCAAACTTTTTTTTATTAGGCTTTTTGACAAAACCATCCCAACTCCATTACTAAATTGAAAATTGAAATTAACAAGAATCCAATTAGACATTTGCATTTTTTTTTCCTACAAGGCGAATTCATTACACTATACAATATGCATGATCAAATTTGTGTTACTATGACTCTATTGAACCTTCTATTTTTTGTTTATAGGTGTATATAAGAATAAAGTTTTGGTCCAATAAAAAAACCATATTATAGAGACTAAGAAAATATGGACAACTCAAGTTAATAAAGGTTCATACTAAAAATAAGCAAATACATTAGCAACAGATAAGCAAATCTAATACAAAAAAAATCTAGATTAGCATAAATTTAACAAAAATATCTATCACAATTTGAAGTAAAACAATCCAGTAACAATAGAATTTAGAAAGTCCAACAACAATAAAAGTCAAAATATCATGCAAAGTTAATGCTATAAAAACACCCTAGCAAATTAGCAATAAACTAGATTTTGATTAGTAAAAGAATTAACAATGCAAAATTATAAGGGAATGAACAAGGTGAAGTAAGTCAATTGCCTAAAATAATTATATTCCATCATTTCACAAACATCACCAACAATAGTTACAATCATTATAGAATATCAACTTTTATCAAATTCTGCAAAATCATAAATTAAACATGTTAGATTAAATATATTTAAAGAAATTATAATATAAAATAACAAATTTTAAATTTGTAAGACAAATCATCTAACTCAATTATATCAGAATTTTCAATATAATCCATGAAGGCTCTAATGTTGATTGGAATTAATGTTAAATACAACCAATTTTGATTAAAAAAAACTGCTTGCACTATTGATAAAAGAAAAAAATGAATATAATATACAACCGTTAGTGTTGAAGGTTGCTTCAGAAAAAAACAAATAGTAGATACCGACATTTCCATCATATGTGCTGCCTTAGAAAATATCTTATATTTTATAACCTTACAACTTTATCAAACTAAAATATCTAATTTGGAATCATTAGGATCATTAAAAGCATCATCTAAATACCTCTCAATCTTTTTTTTTTCCTCTCCACATCATCTTCCTTATTTAAATGTTTTTTAAATTGAAAAGTCAAGTCATTTGACATATCATATATCATAATCAAATCAACATTAACATCATGTTTATTTCTACTAATTTCAGCATCATGCATAATCTCTACTTCCTCATCAACTTTCATATAATACTCATACAACCTTAACAAAGTATCTGTAACTTTCTTTGTAAAATTTCAGTATTTTCAACATCATATAATTGTCCAGAACAAAATCTTATATATTTCAATTTGAAACATGGATCTAACACAATAGCTCATACAATAATTTTTTTTTTTTATCTTCATCCCCTCAATATTTCTGATACTTTATCATAATATTCTTAGCTATTTCACCTAAAACAATATCTTCATTTCTACAAAGTTGAGATATGTTTATATGCATGAAAATCAATTTATGACAGAAAGAATTAGATGTCACATACAGGAAGCCAGAAAATTTAATTATAAGTGTAAAATAGTTTCAAGCACTTCACAAAATATTTAACATTTTCCTACTTTTCTAAAATATAAGGACCTAATTTTTTTTTTATCTTCCCTTTGAATCAACCTTAAAGTAACTCAAATACCTAGAATCAATTTCTTTTAACCTCATAAAAAACCACCTTAAATTTCTTAGTAGTTTCTAGTATCATACACATTGAGTTTTATCTACTTGTAGCATCCAAATGAATTGATTTTCTACTCCCAATTTTCAACCTCTTTGCACATTGATTAAATACGATTTGCATAGAAGGAGAAAATCTAACAAATCTTATTACATTCCTAATATTAACCACAAACTCATCAATATCTTACAATCTCACAAATACAATAATTTAACAATATGTGCATAATATCTAACATGTATGAACTCATTTGACAAGATATTAGTTGCTCAAACCATTTATTACACTCTTCAAATATTTAACAATCAAATTATTTGAACTTGTATTGTTTATTGTAACCATTAAAATCTTATCAATTTCTCATTCTAACAAGAAACTCTCGATCGTTTATCCAATTGTTTCGCCCTTATGAGTAGAAACTTGATAAAAATTTATAATTTTCTTATTCAAGTTCCAACTATTATCAATTTAACAGGTAGTTAAACACTTAAAATTAATATTTTGGATTGATGTACAAGTATTTGTTGTTAAACATACTCGTTAATCTCTAAGAAGTTTCTTTAATTTTACCTTCTTATATATACATATATGTTTTCAAATAATCTCTCAAAATCATAAAATGACAAGGAACATTAAATTTTGGTTGCATTAACCGACAAAATGACTTAAATTATTAGTTTTTTATAAAGTTAGAAGGCGGCTCATCAAGTATAATCATTTTTGCCATGGCTTTCCGACACTCATTATAATTATAACATATTGTCTTAATAATCACCAAATCTTCCTCTCCCTTATTATCCCTTTTTATTTTAGGCTTAGGTTTTAAAACCAAAGTTTTTTTTCGTTCAATCAATCATAAGAGAAATTTTTTTGCATACACCTAGACAACTCCACATATTACTTATCCCATTAAGTATAGTATGACCAGCATAGTCTTTTTCATAATATAAAAATACAATTTGAGGGGTTTTAGGACATCATATTTTTAAAAGTGATCCTAAATTTAGAATGTTTTTTTTATTAGATCTAGAAGGTGGATGTTATTACCTTTAGTATTACTATTTGTACTAGAGGTAGTAACTAGAACAAGTGAAGGATTGGGTTCTAAACTTGAAGGATTTGATTCTTTAGTGTAGGATCTTTTTATTATCCATCAGGAATAAAAAACAACAATCATAATATGAATCAAATGATGATTAATTGTAAGTTTAATAAAAACTATGGAAAAAAGTTATTAAAAGGTTAGGAATGTTAACACGGTACTAAAATGCTTGTAGAAATAACAATAGTTTTGAAACCCGACCCGGTGGTCGACCCGGTCTAATAATCTGGTCACGGGTCAGATGGGTTGACCCGGGTTAACCCGGGTCAACAAAAAAAAGGAGCCAGAGAGAGTCAGAGATAGAGAGAGGCACTTTTTTCCTATGGCATATATCTATCCCTTTATTTATATTCTAACTCCCCTCTCATATACATTAACAGCCTGTTAATAACAGGTGTTAAATTTTAACACAAATTACCCACTCTCTCTCTGTCTCTCTAGCTCCAATGGAAGCCTCGACAAAATCCTCCACAAGAATTCAAAGGACTCCAAGCCCTAAGAAAGGATAAGGGTCGAGATTAGGGCACATTTGATGGAGAAGCCGCTGGAGCGCGTTTTCAAGCAGGGGTGCCCTGCTGCTACTGTTGTGAAGAAGAAGAAAAGGAGCTCTTTTTTGTGTGAATATGGCAGCTGAGGTGAGCTCTTTGGTAAGGCTTTTGAGTAGATACACAGATGATAGGAAAGTTGTGGTGATTCTGTAGAGAGCGAATCTCAAGAATTGGACCTCGATTTGCAAGTGCCAAGTGGATGGGAAAAGCGCTTGGACTTGAAGGTAAATTGGTGTTTTCATCTGGGTTCCGTTTGTTTCTTGAGAAAATATTAAGGAAAAGAGCATTGAAAGGGTCTTAAAATATTATGATGATCATCCTAGTCTTTTGATGTTTCATGAGATCATCGAAACAGAGTTTTTAATACTCAAGAAGAGATTTTATATGTTTTTCATACCTACTAAAATTATGATTTTTTCTTCTTTTCATTTTCTTTGAATTGAAATTTAAGGGCTTTACAATTTCTTTCTGTTGGTGCGAAGATATTTTTTTATTAAATGATTTACTTTGAAATCCCCTGCTCTTTGATATCCTCAGTTTGGTTTCTGAGAAAATGTAGAAATAGAAAATAAGAGTCCAAAACGACGTGGTTTCACGTCCATGTATATTTTTTTAAAAAAGAGAGAGGCCGGGTCTCAGCCAGGTTTACCCGGGTTGCCCGGTTCTAGGTCAACCCACCGGGTTGACCGGGTTTTGCCGGGCCAACTCCCCAGCGGTTTTTTACTTAGACCCGGATCGGTCCCAGGCCCGGGTTGGCCGGGTCTCGGATCGAACTGCCGGGCCGGTCCGGGTTTCAAAACTATGAAAATAACAAATACTATTTAGTCATACTATCTCATTAAACCAGGTGAAGTTAATATGTATTAGATAAATGCAATAATAATGTACCTTATAAGAAATGAAACCCATCTCTCTCATATGCCAAATTTTATCAGTGAAAATTGTAGCTAATTCTTACATTCAAATCCAAAATAATAGAGGGGTGGTGAAGAAGAAGAAATATACATATTATTCAAAACTAACATGATTTTAGGCATTCTATTAAATTAGATAATTACAGAATCACTAATAAAAAAAAGACATCATTTCATGCATTACATAAAAAAAAATCCATAATGATTTTTTGCATTGATTTTGATTTTCTTTCTAGACCCATGTTAGGTTCTTGTCATCAAAATAATACGAAGAGATCAGAAATCTCTTTTTTGCATTCTTAGCAAGTTGTATACTAAGAACAATAATACCATTCCAGATTATTGTTAGCCAAGAAACTCAAGTTATCAAGAATAACCCCATTAACATTTTCAAATATTAACAGTAAATGTCAAAAAGAAAGGTAAACATTAAAATCAATGGACTCCTCGTTCCATGACTCAAGAACTAGATGCAACAATGGCAACTTAAATGTTACGAGAAAAGAGAATTTTACACCTTACAAGCTCAATGTAAACCCTAAATCTCAAATCTTTCAAGCTCAATAACTAGACCCAAATCAAAATCAGTCTTATTGTATTTCTTCAATTTAGATCTCATAAAAATTGATAAGAGATAGGAGAAAAAAAATTACAGTTAAATTACATGAAATACTTAAAAAAAGGAAATGCTTTAGGGTTAGGTTAAATTTCTATTTATACCTTTTTTTAAGTTGGTTCACATTTGGTCTGATCCGTTCTGGTTTACATGGTTTCAGTTTCTAAAATCAAAACTGAACCAAACTGAGTGTTTTTTCTGTTTTCTCTAAATAGGTTTTTCAATTTTTCTCCTAGTTTAGTGTTTTTGATTAATTGTTTTTTTGGTTTTCTTAGTTAGTCAATGTTTTTGACACCCTTAGTGAATACACTATGTTTCCATACCTTTTTTCTTCTTGTTGTAATGAAGACATTAATTTCAGACTTTAACCGTATCTAATTGAGATTGTGTTTGGTAATGTTGTTCAACCTGCTTTTAAAAGTGTTTTTCACATTGAAAAAACATCAAATTAATGTTTTTTTAAGTGTCTTTCAATTTTTTTTTATATGCTTATGTTAGAAATATAAAAAAAATAACATTTTGATGTATTTTCAATTTAAAAATATTTTTAAAAAGTACCATGCACCGTATCACCAAACATGCATTACATGTCCTAAATCAAAACTCTCAAAGTGCACGACCTCCTGTACTTCATAAACCAAAAAAATAGACCTTTGACTAGTGATGGTCACGAAATAACTCTGCGTAAGACCCTTTATACTCCATATTACCTCGGTGTTATGATTGTCTGACATATAAAATAGTATTGATTATGTGACTTTTCCTCATTCTTATAGGCTTAGAGGAATTGTATATAGACTTAGATGGATTAACATATTTTGTTTTTGTATGTATTTTGATAAACTTTTTAATGGATCAATATATTTTGTTTTTGTTTTTATTTTATTTTGGTTTCTCATTTAGAGGAACCAGAGACCGAGTGGTAAACCAACATCCTTGGGGTCGGCCAAGCATTTAACCCAATCATGTATGGATCTGAAGATCTGCTAGACTTAGCTCTCCTAAGCTCGGCTAAACATTGAGCCCAATCATGTATGAGTTTAGCGATCTACCAGATCAAACTCTCTTGGGCTCAGCCAAACACTGAGTTCAGGCATGAATGGGTTTGGCGACTACCAAACGCAACTTTCCTAAACTCGACTAAGAGCTGAGCCTAATTATGTATAGGTTTGAAGATTTGCTAAACCCAGCTCTTTTGAGCTTGGCTAAGAACATAACCCAATCATGTATAGGTATGATGATTTGTCAGATCCAACTCTCGTGAGCTTATTTAAGTGCTGAGCCCAAACATGTATAGCACCCATCGATTTACTAAACCCAGCTCTCCTAGGCTTAGCCGAGTGTTAAGTCCAAGCGTACAAAGATATTTTCTTTTTGATCAAATGAGATACATTTTTTCTCTTAGACAAAGAAGATGATGGGTTATAAAGATCCAATAAAATCCTTAAAAGAGAAGGTTCTCAATCTCTATTTTTCACTGCATATTTATTTTAAGAGTCTTTCTCTAAAATATCATTGTATTTTCTCTTAAAAAAATCTTTTTGTAGGTACCAAGTACTAGCCACCTTGGCTAAAAAAAAAGAATTAGATTGTTAG
>Ga0325401_1007054_pt1 | contig 10907 bp, 5 predicted proteins | sample PopdelMetagenome_FD_205666 | JGI IMG/M metagenome (GOLD analysis project Ga0325401, IMG submission 205666) | Populus deltoides microbial communities from Bellville, Georgia, United States - Xylem-PdKOR-R2 | ecosystem: Host-associated > Plants > Phyllosphere > Stem > Wood/Secondary xylem | place...
TTCTTCTTCTTCTTCTTCTTCTTCTTATCATTTCCTGCAAAACCAAGAGAAAGTGTTAAATGCTGCTCTTTATTTTCCCACGTCTTATTACTGATATTGCTTTGACTGAACTCTCTGTAGATTGTCAGATTCCATTTTATTGATTTCTTGCTTTTGGTTCCTGTGTTCTTCAATTATTTGGATTTGTTTCTTTCTTCCTTACACACACACACACACACATAACAGAGAGGCATCTATTATGTTTTCTTTGTTATTCTCAGTTTCTGTGGGCAGAAGGAGACATTTTTGTTCCATCCTCTGTTGTTTTATTCCATTTTTTAATTTATTTTCACAACAATAGCAAGGAAATAATCAGTTTATTTTTTCAAACTTTTAATTGATTCATTTAATTTTTTTATCAGCTTACTTGTCTGCCTCAATTACTGTATATCTGTTTGTTTTTTCAAACTTTTAATTGATTCAATTAATTTTGTATCAGTTTATTTGACTCAATTAATGTGTCTCAATTTTATTTTATTTTTCATTTTTATTTGGTCTTTTTTGTTGATATTCCCTCAATCTTGCATTCAAATTTATTCAAGAAAAGTTGCTGTCAGTTTTTAATAGCTGTGACTTTTTTTTGTTGGTATTGTTGTTGTTTCAATGTATCTTGCAATGATGTTTTGTCTCATATCCTGTCCTAATTAGCATTTGTCAATCTTGCAGTCTGTTTGGATGGAACATTGCCTGGATACCATTGGCATCGCGGGTATGGTTCAGGAGCAAATAGTTGGCTTATTCAATTGGAGGTTTGTGATTTTTTTTTTGTTTGAAATTATGTAACTTCGTATTCTGTAGCTTTTGCCTGATTTTTCTTGCATAAGCTAAAAGTCATAATTTGTGGTCTATATTGTCAACTGTCTGGTTACTTGTTTTGGCTCTGAGCTAATTCTCATCATATGTGTCAATGGCTAATTATGTCTCTTGTTACTGGACGTTGGACATTTTGAAAAACTATGGATTTACAAGATGACAGCAAGGTTAATGGATATTGCTTGGAAAAGTAGAATAAAATAGCTACCTACATGAAAGAGCATAAATGATTTTTGCTGCATTTGGTACTTGGATTAAGCATATCTATCTGAAGCTCTTGATATAGGACTGTGGGACACAAATATATAGAATTTTACGAGGTTTAGTTTTACAACGATTGGCTTAAACTTTCTGTGTGTGTGTGCTGCCTTAGGCTACTTGGTCAGCTGGTTATGCAAGTTTCACTGCCCAGTTGACATTGTTCTGGATTGAGAACTTGACTTTATTGAACATCTTGTGTAGGGAGGAGGATGGTGTAATTCTGTTAGAGCTTGTGTTTACCGAAAAACAACTCGGCGAGGCTCATCTAACTATATGGAAAAGCAGTTGGCATTCACTGGAATACTGAGCAATAAAGCTGTAGAAAATCCTGGTTTAGTCTTAAATCCTAAACACTTTCAAATACCTCTCTTTATTTGTCTCCTTTGGCCTTGGATATCTTGAATACTATTGACAAGGGGTTTTGCAGATTTTTTCAACTGGAACAGAGTAAAACTTCGATACTGTGATGGTGCCTCTTTTACGGGGGACAGTGAACACAAGGTCGGAATCTTGCCATTCACTATTGTAATTTGGATCCTAATTATTATTTGAATTTAACACCTTTTCCATCTTTATGATTTGATTGAAAACTTTTGAACTAGCATCATGAAATTTATGACTAGTTATATGCGAGCTTACATGTTAAAACCAAATGATTTTGTTTTAGGCTGCACAACTTCAATTTAGAGGACAACGTATATGGTCAGCTGCAATGGAAGATTTAATGTCTAAGGGGATGCGCTATGCCAATCAGGTTTTATATCTTCTCAGCTTTCAATTTCCTTATCTCTATCTTTTCTTCTTGATTCTTGGTGCAATAATTTTGCTACTTGCACTTCAGGCTCTTCTTTCTGGCTGCTCTGCTGGGGGTCTAGCTTCCATTTTACACTGTGATGAGTTTAGGAACTTCTTTCCGAGAAAAACTAGAGTGAAATGCCTGAGTGATGCTGGTTTATTCCTTGATGCGTAATTGCTTGATATCTTGATCCTCTCTTGTTTCCCTCCCTTTCTAAGAATTGATGCCTCTTGGCTTAGAACCTCACTTATCCATTCTCCTCTTGTTTTGGAAATTGCAGAGTTGATGTTTCTGGTGGGCGAACGTTAAGAAACTTATATGGTGGTGTTGTGGGCTTGCAGGTAGTATATTGATGTCAAAATTTAGTAATTTAGCCATATTAGTAGTTTGAAGGTTTTGAGGGATGCTTTTACTGCATGCTAATTGTGGTGTTTTTCATGCTTCTCACAGGGGGTGCAGAATAACCTTCCACGCATATGCATCAACCACCTTGATCCAACTTCGGTAATTATCTCTTTTACCTTTCTCTTTTCTCCGGTATCCATCTAATTTGAATGTATAGCGTTAATCTGGAACTCGTCTATCTTGCTGTGATTTCCTTGTTATTTCAGTGCTTCTTCCCTCAAAACGTAATTGGCAATGTTAAAACCCCACTGTTCATTCTCAACGCAGCTTATGATTCATGGCAGGTAACAATCCTTTCCTGTAAATGTAAGAATGCGTGAATCTTTTATTGTTGGTGGACTCCTCCCTGACTAGTAGACTAAACAAGTTTAACTTATTAAGGGGAGGGTTTTGTAATAAGATCACTGAAACTCTTACTTACCATGTGAATTCAGATCCAGTCCAGCTTAGCCCCACCATCTGCAGATCCTGCTGGCTATTGGAGTAATTGCAGAAAGGACCACTCAAAATGTTCTGCATCCCAAATCCAGTTTTTGCAAGGTAATTTTATTTTTTTTAATATAGGCTGCAAAATATAACAGATTCCGTATGCTTATTTGGCCATTTTCATGTTTTTATTTGGTACAGGATTCAGAAATCAAATGTTGAATGCGATAAAAGGCTTTTCAAGGTCTAGACAGAATGGCTTGTTTATAAATTCATGTTTTGCTCATTGCCAATCAGAGAGGCAAGATACATGGTTTGCCGATAATTCCCCCGTACTTGGGAACAAGGTATGTCTAATCAAACCTCATAATTACTCATTAAGGTTGCTTTAATTGTCAAAAGAGAAATCAAACTCTGGTTCTGTAGCTCTTTTCTTGGGGTTTCTGGTTGAATTTCAAATTTCATTATTTCCAGTCCAGTTAAATTCATTTCTCACATCATCTTAGTTTTGAAGTATCTAACTTATCTGGTTGACAATGTGCAGCCAATTGCACTTGCTGTTGGAGATTGGTATTTCGACCGGTCAGGCGAGAAGGCTATTGACTGCCCCTACCCCTGTGACAGCAGTTGCCACAATCTGGTTTTCAGATGAGCCGAACTTTTTATCAATTTGCTCATCTTTACATATAGTCTTCTTACTAGATTCAACTTTATATATCCTCATTGTTACTGTGATAGAACTATGCAATTCAATGAAATTTGGTAGAAGACAATAAGAAGGAAGGTTGCTGAGAAATGCAAATTTATCTGGAAGCCCTTTGTATTGCTGGAGCACATCTTGTGCATCCAAATTACTAGATATTCAATTTAAATTGTAATCTATTAATTTTTATTATCAATCAGTAAGTCCATATTTTGGTGCTGATGCTTTTGACAATGTGTTTGAAAAGGGACGGCCACCATCTCCCTTTCCTCTTTCGACTAAAATAAAATTCAGCCACTCCATCTTCATATATGCTAGTTGTCTTATTATGCAGTTATTTATTTATATGTTTTCTATTCTATTTTTTTCTGGGAATAGTTCAATATTTAATAGTTTGTCTCGATGGAATGCATAGAACTCGTGTATTTGTGATCAGAAATTTACATTTAAAACATAGTTAAAAATTAGAAATCAAAGAGAAATCTCATTCAATCTACTCTATAAAGGCAACAAACAAAATGCTTCTGAAACTAAAAGGAAAAAGGTGGGTTCTGAAAGTTGTTTGATATTTTATTTCTTACCTTTTGCTTGCTGAAACCTCAATGCATCTTGGCTATTCATACTCTTTTGGAAGAACTTAATAAGGTGTCTAATCGCTGTAAAATAATTAATAAGGAATCTCCTTGAGTCAGAGAATGAGATGCTAATACTCCAAGCTTCTATTTCTGACTTTCAATCGGACTCTGCTGTAACTTTGAAATTCTTTGATTCTCATCAGGAAGTATCAATTACTTTATAAAAAGATAAATATAAGGAAAATAGAGAATTTTTAGCTTTGATAGAGACATTTTTACGGGATATTTTCTCTTTAATGTTTGTCTATCTCTCTCCTTTTTTTTTTTTATTACGTTGATTAACTAATAATATTTACACCGGAAATAATATAAAATTTATAGTATAGGCTAAACCTAATACTTTTGATTATTAGGGTGAGGCGTTTTCTGATGACATGCGAAGGAGTTCTGTCAATGAGTTTTTTTCTTTCTCTTTCTTTTTCCTTTTTCTCCCCCCCGGAAAACTGTGTTTGTCATTGTAAAAAAAATAAAATAATAATTAGTTATTTGTTTGGTAAAGTTCCATTAGGTTTTTATATTTTTTTTATTGTAATGTATTAGTTCTTGAATTATTTATTAGATTAATTTATTTTTTTAATTTCATCTCTTAATATTTTATTTTTATATTATATTTGATCTTCATTCTTTTAATTATAATGTATTTGGTTTTAAATCATTTATTAAGTTAATTATTTTTTTGATTTCATCCCTTCATAATTTTTTTTTATATTTGATTCAGTCCTCATTCTTTTAATTATGGTGTTTTTTTTTCTTGAATCTTTTATTGAATTGATTTGTCTTCGGATTTCATCCTTTGACATTTTATTTTTATATCAAATATGATCCTTATTCTTTTGATTATTATTTTTAGTTGTTCTTATCTTTTTTTTAATTGGAATTATTTTCCAATGGCACCCCTTATGAATTGGTTTTATTTTTTTGTGTCAAATTTGATTATCTTTCTTTTCAAATCTATATTTTTTTAAATTATTTTTTAAATTTGTTTTTTCAAGTTTATTCCTAATTATTTTTGTTAGTTTAGAATTTTACATTGTTATCTTTTTAGGTTTGTCTTTTACATTGTGATTCGGCTTTATGATCCGTGTTAAAAGTTCTGAAAGTTGGACTTGGTTGGCTTCAGTCATTTTTAATTACTTTTAAAAAGTTCATCATTTTAAAAATTTCATCCATTATCATCGAGTTCTTTGGAAATGAGTTTTGTTTTTATTTTGGATTCTTTTGTGAATTTAATTTTGCTTTTCAATTCAATATTTTTTAATATTTAAGGTTTGACCCTCAATGTTTTAATTTTTAATTTTGATTTTTTTGATTTTTTAATTTATTTTCAATTTCATCCTTAGATTCATAATCTTGATTTTTTATTTTTTAAAAATTTAGCTCTCATTCTTCTTCTCTTGATTTTTATTTTTGTTTTTGATTCATTTGTTAATTTGATTTTTTTTTTCAATTTTGTCCTTTAATTCAAAATTTTAGTTTATCCTTTCATTTTTTTTTCAAATGAGATTTTTATTCTCTTAATTGCTATTTTTATCTTTTATTTTTTTTATTTCATCATTCAACATTTTATTTATTAGAATTTGGTCTCCTTGTTTTTTCCCATTGTTTCTAGGCCTTACCCAAGAGTCTATCCGGGATAATTATCAGGTCACGAGTCGAGTGGGTTGGTTCAAATTAACCCAAGCCAACCAAAATCTTTTTGTTTTATAAAAAAGTCAAAATGATACCATTTTTTTAGAAAGAAAAATAGTAAATGGGTTTTGACTCTGTTTTGGTTGGATTGTCCTCGAGTTAATCAAAACATTAGTCAACCCAGGTTTCTAATCGTATTACACTAGATCAATTCTCCCCCGATTTCTTTTGAAACTTGGGCAGGTCTAAACCAAGGGTCACCTGAGACATGGGTTAATCCATCGGGTTGAGCCAAGTTTTTAAATAGTTGCATTTCAAATGCGGTGCTTCCAGTTTAGTCATTACCTGAGGTCATGAGTTTAAAAAGTTAACACGGGTTGACGTCGTTTTCTTTTCCAATTACATCCTTCGGAGTTGTTCATTTTAAAAAAATAAACTTTGTTATTGTCTTCAGTTTTCTTTTTAATTAGGCTATCGCTATCTCATAATCTAGATGAGAGGTTTATCCGAGTGACCCATATTTTTTTAGAAGTCGCTTTTTTATATCTTTTTTTAATCCTTCAAAATTCAAGTCTTTTTAAAATTAAACTTTTTTTTATGTTTTTTCTTCTATTGGATTATCCTATCCGTATGATACTTCTTGCGGCTTTTGACAACCTTACTTGGTTTTGCTGGTGCTTTGTTTTTTAATACCCCTTTTCATTGATTTTCCCCCTGATTTTATCCTTTTACAGTTTGGTTCCTAGGGTTTGACAATTTTTTTTAGTTTTCTTTTTATTATGTGGAGTTGTTAGTTTTTTTTTGTTTTCTAAAATACAATAACAACACTTTAACATTGTTTTTTTACATTGCAAAGAAATTGACCCGGCCCCCGAGTAAGTGCGGGACATCAATCTATAGATGAACCATATCAAAAACCCATTAAAAAAGAGCAATCCTGTATTCCTAATCAATCTGTAGTGTAAAGCATAAAAGGGAAACAGCCGTGGAGAAGGAAAGCAGGCTATTGCACACGGCTTGTCTACAATTGCTCACCTAATGCTACGGCTTATTTCCGATTTTAGTTTCTTGTAAAGAGACTGTGTACTATTATTTAATATAACTGAAAAGGAAATATTTTGTTCAGATTAATGTTTTGGCAGGGTTAGTGCTTAAAGAATAGTCGAGGAGATAGAGAGAGAAATTGAGCTGAGTTTAATCTTAGCATTCTTTGAATATACTGGATCAAGTATGCTGATGCTTTTTGGCCATTGAGGGGGATTTTGAGACATACCCTTTTTCTTAGAGGCTGTTGGGCTTTAATTTCTACAGCTTCCAGGTTCTTGAGAAAAGCAGCCCTCATATCATTGGAGTACATTTTCAGACCTTAGTAATACCACGCCTGTTGTTTTTTCTTTAATTTCAAGCAACCAAATTGATGCCATTTGCTTCTGCTTTTGTATTCTAGCAGAGAAAAATGTTCTATTTTTTATTGTTTCTATTAATCATGCTGATATCATGTTCCCCATTGACAATTTCAGTAATAATTCCTGTGTATCAGGTCCATATCAGATTCTCAACTCAAACATAGCAGATTTGAGGATCAGCAGGCATGATTGTGATAGGATCCCTAATCATTAATCTTTTGACCATGAAGGTGATGAATAATGTGGGGGATTAAATCAACAGATTACTTGGTAATACCAGAACAACATGAATAGAAGTTGAAGGACCAACAACATAAATATTATGGAACCAACAACCTCAAAAAAACATCAGCAGAATGGAGCAAACTAGCCCCAAATTGATACTTGCTAAGCTAAATAAGATCGTTAAATCCTAGACTAACAGCTTCCACCGTGGGCTATCAACCATGTTCATATCATTCTCTCGTAAGATTTGATTTCAGGCCTCTATGTTCGTTTCATTGCAAATACTGCAACATTCATCTACACCACATCTTCTACTTGTTTCTCTGTCGAAGTCACTGTGATTTTCCCTGTTTCGTGCAAGTATATCTTTCATGTGTAAGAAAAATCCCATATAATATTAATTTGATAAGATAAAACTATTTTATGTAGAATCATCATTGTCATAATCATCAACATCGTCACAGCATCATCATTTGTGTTCATTTTCGCCTACAAGTCATTAAAAAATCGATTCTTCTTCTTATTATATATATAGACTATATTTCAATAAAAAGCAAGATTCCACAACATTATAATTCTCTATTGCTGGACATTATAAACAAATTAAACAAGTTGGTGAAACCTTTCTGCCTTGCCATTCTCTCCGTCTGGCATTGCATCACAAGACTTTCTTGTGTGTTCTTTCTGCACCCATGATTGTAGGGCCCTAACAAAAGAACCAATAATTTGGCTCACATGCGTTTGAGGTGAAAATATATTCATACAATATATAAGTGGCGATTTCTTGCAATGAAAGAAGAGATTTCGAACATAGTTTATTGAAGGAAACTATTTGTTTAGGATGTCTGCACATGGACAGACATGAACCTTCTTGTCGCATGCATGAGAGAAATGAATGGGAACCCACTATTCCTTCATTTTTATATAAAGCAGAGACCAGAAGCTTAATCTATATGGGACAAGTTTATAATCAATTTTAATGTCTTTTTCTAATGGTAAGAGACGTTCAAGTGGAAAAATAAATAAATATTTTTTAGTTTTTTTTTTTCAAATTCAATTTAAGAATTTGATGTAGCCGAACCTATCAAGAAAAAAAGGAAGCACAAAGAAAGATAGGGTTTTTTTAAAAAGAGTCTCAACAACTAGAGTATTCATTGATATTTCTTTCTAATATAGTTCATCTCTTCAAGAGGGTTTATAATACTTTAAATAGTCCAATAATTAGCCTTTATAAGAAAAAAAAACTCATAAATTCTAAATCAAATATGAAAAATAATATAAAATTCAATATTAAACTAGAAATCTAAAAATAAAAAGAAAAATGATATAAAATTAGCTGGAACAACATCTTTCTATACCTAATTTAAAGTCCTTCTCGACCTCAATTTGTTATAGTGAGCCAACCCATTGCAGAACTGAGCTTATAGAATCTCTTAATTAAATTTGAGTTTGATTCAACAATCAAATAAAAAATTATGATTTTTTTCATTAGATTAGTTGTTTGATGCTACCAGATATTTTCTTGAACTTCTTTCTGTTTCATTAATTCATAGACAAGTATACAAGACTTCCTACATGATCCATTGATAGCAGATTCACAATTGATTATTCATAACCATTAAATTCTTTAAACCCGTCTATATTAGAATCCTAGTGTTAATAAGATTCTATATTAATCCTATAATTATTTATTACGTTTTTTTTTGTTAAAAAGGTCAATTGATGCGATAAAATCTTTTTTTGTTTAGTTCTGTCTTACTAGCTAGTCCATAAATGAGTTTCCTAAACTTTTTATGTGATCTAACTAGATCTATAACTAACTATTCAAAACCATCAAATCCTTTAGATCCAACAAATACATGAAATCCTATATTAATAAGATCCTACATTAAGCTTATAATTTTTTACTAGGATATTTTTTCATTAGATCTAGTACAAACTAGTCCATGGGCTTGCGGTGGAGAAATTTTTTAAAATATAATTTTTGTTTAAGAGCACGAAGAATTTTTTAACTGTTTTATTTAATCTGACTTAATGAGTTAATTTTCAAATCTCGCAATCTAACTATTTGCTTAATTCAAGTTTTAAACTAAATAGCACAGGAGTTAGCCCAAATTAAATTGATTGATTTCATGAATCCAAATGCAATATAATTGGTAAAAATATACCTTAACTTTTGACAAAATTTCAAGATGATAACTTTTTTAACAAAAATTATTGAGACAATGATATATTAGATCAATTTCAGTCCCCCAACAAACCATGTCATGGACTCCATTGAGTTTACTAATTTGTTTTTTATAAAATATTTTTTAATTATATGATAAAAATATATGGTAACAAAATTGAGCACCGATCTAAAAGTAAAAGCTTATTTGAGACAATGATAACCTTATAAAAAGTAAAAGATAAAAATAAATCATGCAATTTATTTTCTAACCAATCCAATATTAAAAGATAAAATTGAGAAAAAACAATTAACGAATAAAACATTAACCTAACACCATAGTTATTATATTCAACATGGGGGTTGACCCGATAAACCCTGGTCAACTTGGAAAAATTAAAAATAAACGGGGTTTTAGTTTCCCACAATAAAAATTTAAGAAATAATTCATGTGGATGTATGTTATATGTGTTGTAAATAATAAACTTTAAAAGCTTTTTTTATCTCATATTGAAAAGATATTATCTTCTCCTTTTAAGTTAAAGTATTTAAATTAAAAACGTTTCTTATCCCACATTAAAAAAGCATACCATTTTCTTATATATATATAGAGGTTTCCAATCCCACATTGAAAAATTAAAAGTTTTTTCTAGTGTTTATATAATGAACTTTAAAAAGAGTTGATAACCAACAAAGAAAAGATGACAGGCTTGCACATATAAGATTGTGTCGAGCCAGTGAAAAACCATCGATTCTCCCACCCTATGCTTGTTAGGCAACACCTATACTATATGCACATTATCTTTTGTCTTCCTTGATAATATATTCTATTCCACACCCATCCCTCCTAGTTATTCATTGATCATTTTCCTGTTAATTGATTTATTCAACATATAAATTTGAATGTGCTATTCATATTACCCTTATTTTGCACTTCAATTCCTTGTTTTTCAATTTAACCCTAAAAAAAACATTCAATTAGACTTTAATATGGGCTAAATTATGCTAAAACAAAGTTTGAAGACCAAATTAAAATTTTTCAAGAATTGCATTATTATAATCCAATAAAATATGAGAGGGTTAACAATAATTCATGTATAGTAAAAATGCTACCCATTTAGTTTTATGTATAATAGTATTGTTTGTTTATTTTTCAGGAGATTTTTAATATTTTAATAAATTAATAAAGAGATTGTTTTTTCTTTTTTTGAGACATCTAGATTTTTCTCAAGTCTTTTTCGTTCAACCCTTTCCTCATTTTCTTTTCAATCCTAATTAATCTAGTTTCCAGCTGCGTCACTTTCTCTATGCATTCAAGTTGTAATTTTGTTAGAGCTAGCTAGCTACACTTGCATGGTAAAAATCAGGGGCAAGCACACATATAACACTCATTCCCTGCAGG
>Ga0325401_1007055_pt1 | contig 10903 bp, 10 predicted proteins | sample PopdelMetagenome_FD_205666 | JGI IMG/M metagenome (GOLD analysis project Ga0325401, IMG submission 205666) | Populus deltoides microbial communities from Bellville, Georgia, United States - Xylem-PdKOR-R2 | ecosystem: Host-associated > Plants > Phyllosphere > Stem > Wood/Secondary xylem | place...
AAAAGTTGTAGTTGAAGGACCGAATTCTTGAACGGTTTAAATTCCATGGGAGGTCTGACCCATTTTGTGCTAGACAACTCCCTCGTTGAAAACCCAAAAAAGCTGGCCCAATGATCCAAAACCTAAATAGGCTAAAATGTTTGATAGCCCAATGCCCCATGCTAGAGCCCAGCCCAATGACATAGCGGTAAAATTCTCCGTTCCCCAAAACAACGCCTATTACCCATCACAAAACACTGCAATCTCCCTGTCTTCCGGTTTGTTTTTGTGGAGTCCTTGGCTTGTCACGAAAGAAAAACACAAAGCGAAACAAATGGCAGAATCGTCGTCTTCGTCACCAGTAGTAAAATCAGATGTGGAAACAGAAGAATTACTGGATCGAATGTTAACTCGGCTGGCTTTATGCGACGACTCGAAGCTTGAAACTTTACTGTCTAAGATTCTCCCTCTCACTATCTCGTCACTTTCCTCAAACTCCAACGCCGTCCGCAACAAGGCAAAAACCCTACACCTATACCCGCTTGCCTTTAATTTTAGTCTTTATTTCTTTTTTGGAGACTCTGGTGCGGTTCTTAATTTTATTTTAATATAATTTCTTGTTCAGTTGGAGTTGAATTCTATCACACTCACTGAAATTGATACTTATTTTTTTTTTTGCTAGTAGAGAACGAATGGAAATGTTTAAATAGGTTTTGGAATCAAATGCTTTAGGTTCTTGAAATTTGTGATGTGCGTGTGGTGTTTTTTTTCCTTCTTGAGAGCAACTATCTCGACATGAGCGTTATTGCTTAAGGTATGAGAGAGAAGGGTTAGCTTTTTGAAGAATTCGCATTGCTTAAAGGTTAGGGTTTTATGATAATTGGAGTATTGCTGGACAATATATTAAAAAAGGTGAAGTTGAAAAACATTACACTTATACATTGTTAGATGCTGCTTGTGGATTCTTGGGTGCGTGATGTTATACCTAGATGGGTCTTGTTTTGGGAATTGATTGGATTTTGGCGTGCATTCTCCACTCATGGAACCTTTGAATGCATAACAAAGCGGGGAAGCCAAATCTATTTGACTAAAAAATTGAGAGACCCTTTATCTGTCTTGTTTTAACCCAATTAGACTGAAAAATAATTACCAAAAAGAATACAGAATCCTGGATTGATTGGAACCTTATAAAAAAGAGTAGGAAGAAGCAGTCAACTCACTAAACAAAGCCTAAAGTAGCGTGATGTAGGATTCAACATCGGAGGTCAAATAAACCCCTTCCCAGTGCAATTACAAAAATGCTCTTGTTCCTAAAAGACCTGTGCCACTTGGAAAATGTAGGATTTCTTAAGACCTTAAAGTGATGTTCAAAATATTATTTGCAAATTCTGTAAGCGATGAATTCCCTTCATTACTTATCACAATGCCTAGTTTACCCTCTCCTTCTCTTCCTTGCTGGATCGGAAATTGTTAAAGCGTGTTTGTTGTGTCAGGTTCTTGAAATTTTGAGTCATGTCAACAAGAGAGTGAAATATCAACATGAGATTGGTTTGCCATTACAAGAGTTATGGAAACTGTATACCGAAGCCAATGCCACTGCAATTGTCAAGAACTTTTGCATCGTGTATATTGAGATGGCATTTGAACGGGTAAATATAAAGGTATGTGCATCTGTATTTCAAATATAATCGTCTTGTTGATCACTTTCAAGTAAACCTTTTTATAATGAGTCCTTTTATCATGTTATAGGAAAAGGAAAATATGGCACCTGTGCTTGTTGCTAACATCTCTAAACTTCCTCTTCAACATCAAGAGATTATCTTGAGAATTGTTACTAAGGTAAGTTTCAGCCTTAACTACTTTTCAACAATTTTGATGTCTAAAAAATATGTTAGGAGTGGAAGTTCTGCAAAAAATAGAAAAGGATTTGTCATAATAAATCTGGTAAAATGATACCAACTTTAATAATTGAAGATGGCTAATTGTGCTTATCAATGCTTGGTTTTAGGTGATTGGTGAATGTCATGCTAGTGGGATTGATGAAGAAGTTGCTGTAAAGTATAGATCAGTGAATGGCTCTCAGGACAGAGAATTATTTGCTGAGTTCTGCCTTCATTTAATGTTATACAAGCAGTCATCTCAAGGGTCTGGAACTGAGTTCATCATAAGAGCGATATGATCTTTCAAAAGTTTGCTTGTCAGGCAAATTTTATTCAGTTACTCATTTACTTTCTCTTCTTTTATTTTTTATTGCAGAGGAGGATGCTCACCTGGGCTTTCAATTGCTCAAAGCAATCGTGTTGCAGGAAAGAATCCCTTAAAAAATGAAGAACTTCTGATGAGAAAGGTGAAAATTGAAGCTGAATATCATCTAATCTTGGAGATTATAGATATTTTCCTTGGTTTTCAAATGAGATGTACTTTTTTTTTTGCTTTTGGCGTTTCCATGAGCAGTTAGGGGTTTTGAATGTTGTTGACACTATGGAGCTGGGTCCAGAACCTGTTTATCCCCTATATCTGGTTGCTAGCGCAGATAGGTACAGATGTTCTTTTGTTTTTTTTTCTATAACTAGAAGACAAGTTTGAATTTCTTTCTCGATTTAATATTGTTAAATATATTTGATACCTGGACTGTGATTTGTTGTTTGCTGATTGATGTTTTCAAGTCAAGAGGCAGTTATTAAGAAGGGGGAGGAGCTCCTGAGGAAGAAGGCAGCGAGTGCTAATTTAGATGATTCAAACTTGATGAACAAACTGTTTTTACTATTCAATGGTATGATTGTTGATTCATTTTGTTACTTCTGCTTTATTATATTGTTACTGCGTTTTGAATTAAAACATGAACTTGTTGATTTCTGGGTACCAACAGTTCATGCTCTCTCTCTCTCTCTCTCTCTCTCTCTCTCTCTCTCTCTCTGTTTTTTTTTTTTTTTTTTTGGGGGGGGGTTAAGTCTTAATCCCCTTTTGTATGCCCAAGAGAGAAGTGTCCTGAGGAGGGTGAGGTTGGGGATCTCACCTTTGCTTTTACTTGATATTTTTTATAAAAAGTATATTTACACCTGTATTATTGTGCATCTACTAGTCTGAACAAGATACTTTGTTGCAGGTACTACTAGCACTGGAAATGTCGCTCCAGAATCTAAAGTCAACCCAGCAAGTGTTTCTTTGAAAACAAAGCTGATGTCTGTATTTTGCCGGTCTATTACTGCCGCAAACAGTTTCCCGGCAACTCTGCAGTGTATTTTTGGTTGCATATATGGTAACTATAAATTTTCATTTAATTACTTATGGTTTCGATGCCAAATCTAGGAGGGGTTGTAAAAACTCTTCAAGCAGATTATAACTGTGGTGCTATTTGATGAGAAAAATTGAGCTTTGTGATCTCATATAGGATTCAAGTAATCTGACAAACCTACATGACCAAAAACTGATTTACTTCTATTGTTTTTGTTGATTCCACCATTTGATTATTAGTGAAGCATGAAAGAAGTCGTCAATTATTCTATCAATGTTTTCAGACTATGGTAGCTTTATTCAATAGCATAATAGACCGGTTAGTGATTTTGGTTTAAGTTGAGAGGAAAATTATGGTGTTTTGCTTTTCTTTTTCACATGCTCACTTCTTTCAGAGTCCTTTGACCTTTAACTCACAAATTGATGAAACTTTTACCAGTAATTTGGCTTATCTGTATGTGGAACTAGAAATAATAATGAAGAGTCTCATTTTCTTTCAGTGAAGAATAGATGTTTTAAGGCATGCACATTGTGTTTATTCCTCACCATTGCCATCTTAACAACAATATTCTTGTTTGGGTTCTATTATATATTTTGAAGGTGTTCCTTTTATTTTATGTTATATTTAAAAAAAAAGACCTATTTTAGATCATTGTTATATTTAAAATGTAAAAAAGAGGGGAATAAATGGGTGGATTGTTTGTGGATGTTAGTTTGTGTATGAAATTATCTTTAATACATGATTTGAGGAACTCTCTCTCTCCCTTTCTCCCTCTCTCCCTCTCTCTCTTTCAGTTTAGGAATCTCATGCCAAGTTTGTGATATAAATTTATTGTTGATGTTTTTCTGTTTTGAACTTCTGGAATGCACTAGGAAGTGGTACCACCTCAAGGTTGAAGCAATTGGGAATGGAATTCACTGTTTGGGTGTTTAAGCATGTAAGAATCTTATTGTTAAGTTTTGGATTTGTACTTTAAATTTTCAAGTTGGTTTGATTAAGGGACCTTTGACCTTTGGCTCAAGCGGTATAAAGGATCAGGTGAATCCCTTACATTTTAACATACCTTTGCTAAACATACCTTCTCAAGTGGGAGAAGATTGAACATAGATTGAAACTTCATATTATGTCAAATTGTATTATGATGTCAGGTTTAAAATACTTTATTATTGTATTTGTTCCAGTGGAAGATTACTTGGACAAGAAGTACTCTTGACACATTTTCATAGCTTTCTTAGTAGCTGTCTGAAGTCCTTTACCTCCCAATTAGTGATGTACGTAGAGAGAGGTCTTTTATTTACCTACCAATTAGTGATGCACATAGAGAGAGAGGTCTTTTATGCTTCTGTCCACTAGTGGTACACAGTGAATTTGAGGCCAAAGTTTGCATTGCCATTGAAATTTAGTAAACAGACTTCTTTTCTTGACACATTTTCATAGTTTTCTTAGTACCTGTCTGACGTCCTTTACCTACCAATTAGTGATGCACGTAGAGAGAGGTCTTTTATGCTTCTGTCCGCTAGTGGTGCACAGTGAATTTGTGGCCAAAGTTTGCATTGCTGTTGAACTGTAGTAAACAGACTTCTTTTCTCTATGTAGTTTAAGAGTCAGGTTTATTATTTTTTGACAAGTCAGAAAACTATAATTTTTATTCTTGTCACCAATGGAGAATTGAGCCGAAGTGACTTAACTAAGCACATGCCTGTTATAGATTTTTGCAATTCTGTGGACTTTTCACTCAGCTGCAGGTGTTGGCTATTGCTGACTTTACCAGACCATTGTTGCTGTTGATCACCATCACCAGCAATAGTCAATTTTCAAACAGTTCTTAATGTTGGACACCTGCCTTGGGTGGCTACTGCTAGCTGCCAACTTCCCTCGCCAAACATTAATAAAATACACAATTATCTCAATTTACAGCATGCTAGAAGACAACAGAGACACCTGAAAATGCTTTGTACAATGATTATTTTCTGACAATTTTTTTTTATCCATGAAGCAATAGCCTTAGACAAGTCCTGTTTTATATGAGATTATGAGAATCTTGCATGTTTTCCTTGGCTTGAATCATATAATGTAAAGTTCTTTAGCATTCATACCAGATTCACAGTCAACTGTATTTTAGGAGGTTAAAGTTCTGGGATTTTTTATAGTTGAATTAGTTCATTACCTAGGCTTTGTTCGTAATCATAGTTCTTTTATACAAAAGTATTTCTGTATTTTTAAGAGGTTAAAGTTCTAGAATATTTTTTAGTTTAATTAGTTCATTACCTAGGCTTTGTTCGTAATCGTATTTCTTTTATACATAAGTTTTGCTCTTTTTCTTTATTTGTTATTGTGATCTTTTACTATTTCAGTTTTTCCAGACTTTTGCCTCCCTCATGCAAATCCTAAAAGCCTATTTCCATATTCTAGAATCTTTTTGTAACTCTAGCCATTTCCCAAGAACTTGTGCTAAAATCAGTTCATTCTTGTCTTTGAACTGCAAGGATATTCTCTATGGGTTTACCATATATTTTTTTTTGCAAGTTGCCAAACTATCGATCAATCATTGATTGCTTCAAAGAGGACAGGTTTTTTGGCAAAAAAAAATGATTATTGATGATATGATCATGTTTCCACTTCTATTTTCTTTCATCTCACGTGTTTTCACTTTGAACTCTGCAAACAAAATGTTGATACAATTTCACGTTCTTGTTTTTACTTGGTCATTATAACATTATTTTAATATGTACAGGCAAAAAGTGATCAGCTGAAGCTCATGGGCCCTGTTATACTGACTGGGATTCTGAAGTTACTTGATAGTTATTCAAGCTCAGAATCAGGTCTCATGCAAACAGAGCTCTTTTGATTCCCTTGTCTTATCTATATTAAAGTACTGTGGTTGGAATCTGATTGATTCAATTTACTTCACATATAAATTGAGATTGATTTTGTTTACTTCATTCCAGATGCTATTGCTAGGGACACCAAAACATTTTCTTTTCAAGCAATTGGATTACTTGGGCAGCGCCTTCCCCATCTCTTTAGGTGCTTTGCCCATCTTCTCCTTTCTGCTGCTCTGTATTCATATATGTGACAATAATCAGATGGCCATTTCCTTTCATTTTCAGAGACAAGATTGATATGGCTGTTCGTCTTTTTGATGCATTGAAAACTGAAGCTGAATCTCTTCGTTTTGTTATCCAAGAAGCAACCAATTCTCTTGCTGCTGCATACAAGGTATGCTTGGATTCACTTTGTTGAATAACATTTTTTTTTTCATCCTGTCAGAGAAAAATTTTACTCCCAGAGGTTTCATTGTCAGCATGCAATAGCTAGATTTGTTACGCTACAAGCTGTGTTCTTTTTGAAAGCTGCTTCATCTTGGTTTAATTATTATGGTGTTTCCTATATGTTTTTTTCCTTGATCTCTGTGTAGCTGAGCAGGCCCCCATTGTGCTCTTTTTAATTTAGTTTGGTCATTTACTTATCAGAAAAAGGATAAATACAAGACCGGCTAGGAAGAATTAATTTTCATTTACTGGTAAAGAAAATAGTTATTTCTATTTTTATGTTCAGTAAACATCGAACAATTATTTTTTGATAATCTATGTGACTAAACTTATTTGTGAAAATCATTTTAAGGAAATATGATGTGTCTTTATTTTCAAATGGTCTGATTTATATGCTTCAAGCTTTCTTGTCTCTCTTGGAAGTCTCTGATATTTCCAAAGCCCAAAATAAAGCTGCTAAAAAACTTTTGCTTTATCTTGAACATACTAGTCATTGACATTTGTTATGCCAAGTTGGCAGATAGGGGCTTTAATACAGTTCTGAGGGTTGAGTTGATAATCCATGTGACTAAGCTTTTTTGTGAAAATCATTTTAAGGAAATATGACGTCTTTATTTTCAAATGGTCTGATTTATTTGCTTCAAGCTTTCTTGTCTCTCTTGGAAGTCTGTGATATTTCTAAAGCCCAAAAGAAAACTGTTCAAAAACTTTTGCTTTATCTTGATCATCCTAGTCATCGACATTTGTTATGCCAAGTTGGCAGATAGGGGCTTTAATACATTTCTGAGGGCTGAGTTGATTGAACTTCTAATCTGTCCCCCATTATCTTGACAATTCTAGGAGAAAAAACAACAGGTTCTTATAGGAGAATAATCTGGTTTGTTCATGATGATATATAGACTGAAATTATAATTGGTTGTTATTTTCGAACAGATTGATGTAAGATTGTGTTGAATGAGAAACTTAGTTGTGAGAACAATTCAGGAATTCCAATTGAAAATTTTGATGTCTGGGTTAACTACTGAGAAATTTCTGAAATTCATAAAATGATGTAGAGAAGAGATTGGATGGCCTAATTACCATATTCATTTTCTTTGACCTTTTTTTTTTCCTCTTCAATGTTTCTGGATACCCACTTTTAAGGTGCTTTCATTTTTTTTGGAAGTCTTTTAAATTCCTTTTAAGATAATGATTATTCCCTAATGCTGTAACCTGTGAAAGCTGCTAGCCACTTCAACAAGCTTCGCATTTTTACCAATCCCAAAGACCACTTTTATGCCTCTGGCACCTGTTGCGACCACCATTATTGCTGTTGCAACCTATAGTGTCATTACCACTGTCAGCACTGCTGTACTGTTCTCATCACCACTGACAGCACTATAATCTTAACGGCTTACCAACTATCACCAGTTGCTTCCAAAATACCATTATCTCTAACTTCATTATTAGAGCTACACCAGAACAACTAATGTCGTCATTACTGCTATAGTACTCTTCAACCACTTGTCATGTATCTGATTGCTACCAATTGGTGCACTGATCTTCATGCCCATTCTATTCATAGCATGGTTCAATCTCAAAGTTTGAATTTTAGTGCTTGCTTGTTGCAACTGGTGGTTGATCTTTTAAAACACAGCCCTCAAACTCTTCAATGTTCCTGAGCTTGATCTTATTTGCTTTCTGTTTTTAAATGTTAATTTTTATTTCCAGAATATAAGTACTTCTCTTTAGTTATAAAACTATCTCGACTCACTGCCTATTTGATGTTATTAATCAGTATGCATTATTGGTCTTCAGGGAGCACCAGCTACTGTATTGATGGACCTGGAGAATCTTCTTCTGAATAATTTTCAAGCAGTATTGAACAACTTAATATCTTCATTTTTACTTGTTCACCTTTACTTTTTCAACTGCTTTGAACTATGACACCTTTACCTTTTCAACTGCTTTGAACTATGATTTTCTTACACTTGATTCTGGTTTGTTTACAACTTGCTGCTTCATGATTTGAACTTGAATTATGTGGTGCCAACCAGGAACAAAATGAAGTACGTTTGTGTGCCGTGAGATGGGCAACATCTTTATTTGATTTGAAGCATTGTCCAAGTAGATTTATATGCATGCTTGGTGTGGCAGATTCTAGGTTGGATATAAGGTATTGAAGTTTTACATTCTGCATTTATCCCACAGCAGCTGTTTGCTTTTGTATGCAGTGGCTTCTACTTGCTATCATATTGCCAGTATTCACAATATTTCTATGGCTCATATCAAGATCCAGTACAGATAAATACGACTTGTAGCATATTAATGTTTGATCTTTGATTACTTCTCTTTTTCTTATTTGTTCACTGATAAAATGTTAGTATCACTACAAGTTTGTATCATTTGTCTGTATTTGTGGTTGGCTGTGCACATGCTTTGTACAATAGTGAAATTATTAGTTAGTTCTGGTGTGTTGCTCCTTCACTGACATGAAAGAAGGAAGGCCCTTCTATGATAACTACCTGTCAAATTACTTTTATGTGAGTGAGTAAGCAATACACTTGGAGTACCTAATAATCGCTCCTGTCACATAGTGTGATTTGATGTTGAAAATTCTATTACTCCCTCGATCCCTAATTAAATGTCCTACTTTCCATTTTCAGCAGTCCCGATGCAAATGTCCACTTTCCAATTCTCATTCAATGTTGAAAATTCTATCACTTCCTTAGTCCCTATATGAATTTCCTACTTTCACTCATTTTCCCTTATTATCCTTTATCATTTTCCAAATTTACTAAAAACAAGAACATTGAGCAATGTAAAAATAGTTAGAGGTAAAAGTGAAATAACATTTTTAAAACAAAAATCTCTAGTTTATTTTTTTGTTCCTAAAAGACTTGTTCAATCTCAATTAGGACATTTCTTTTGGGACTGAGGGAGTACAACATAAGTCATAGTTCTCAGTAATTTTCTTCTGTTCCAGGGCTTTTGAGGTGGTTGAATCATTTTATTTTCTTTTCATTCGGCATTTTGAATGCAGATTCTTTGTTACTTTATGCCACATATGTTCAGTCTTTTATGTTTCCCATTCTTTTATATTGGAACCTTTCTTGTTTCCTGTAATGCTTTTAAATATATCAAACGTTTTCAATTTGTCACCATACAGTATTCCTATAGCATTTATTATTCAAATGTGGCAGGATTTTTAAATTCACTGAGGAATATCATTTTAAACTTTTGATTGTCATAGTCCTATGGACAATAAACAGATAATGAAAGGGGGAGAGGTGGATTTATTCTTCTATTACTGCGTTAGAGTCTCCAATGTCTTATTTAGTACCAATAAACAGTGTTTTTATCCCAAGGATGGTTGATTTCACACTATAAATTTTCATCATGGAAACCTAATACTGGCCTGCTCTCTCTCTCTCCAGGGAAATGGCACTTGAAGGCCTGTTTCTTGACAAAGACATGGGTCGAAGTAGAAGACAGAATATTGATTTTATATACCCAAAACTTGGAGAGATGTTGGATTATATTGTTAAGCAGCAGCCAAAATTGTTAGAGTCAAGTGAAATGAGGGAACAAAAGCTTCTTTTTTCATCTAAAATGTATGTGGCTATGATCAATTTTTTGTTGAAGTGTTTTGAGTCAGAGTTGGACCAAAACAACTCTTTAGGGAGATCAACTGAATTTCTGTCTTCAGTGGAAACAATGTGCTTACTGCTAGAACATGCTATGGCATATGAAGGCTCTGTTGAATTGCATGCCACTGCTTCCAAGGCATTAATTACAATTGGATCTTATCTTCCAGAGGTTTTTCACAGTTTTCTCTTCCTTTATATTGATTTTATAGTTTATTTTTTTCCTCTTTTGCATGTCAACAAATACTTCTTTAACTCTTTCGCTCTCTCTAGATGATCGCATCACACTATGTGCCTAGAATATCATGGCTAAAACAATTACTGAGTCATGTAGACTTAGATACTCGTGAATCTGCAGCACGCCTACTTGGTATAGCTTGCTCTGCTATTCCTCCCGCCACATCATCAGATCTAATTTCTGAGCTACTTTCTGCAATTTCTAAAACAAGCAATTTAAGGTTTGTAGTCCATCAAATCGAGCTTCTAGTTTCTGGTGGTGACAATTTCTGATTCCAGAGTTTATGAGTTTTGTTCTTCTTGTTTTTTTTTTTTTTTTTTCAGGTTTGAGTCAGTTCATGGAATACTGTGTGCAATTGGATATGCTACTGCAGAGTGTATGTCTATAGTGGTTGCTGTAAGTTGCATGTTTCTGCAACACCTCTAGTGGAATTTTTCTTTTAATGAAATCAGGACCTTACTTAAACCCTTCCCTATCCTTGTTTTGAGCAAAGTCCAAGCACTATATTTTCTTCATCATTGGTCATCCTTAATTTTTTTAAGAATACATCCTT
>Ga0325401_1007057_pt1 | contig 10902 bp, 12 predicted proteins | sample PopdelMetagenome_FD_205666 | JGI IMG/M metagenome (GOLD analysis project Ga0325401, IMG submission 205666) | Populus deltoides microbial communities from Bellville, Georgia, United States - Xylem-PdKOR-R2 | ecosystem: Host-associated > Plants > Phyllosphere > Stem > Wood/Secondary xylem | place...
CGACCGGCTGGTGCTGGTGCCCGGCTCGATCACCCGCCAGTTCGACATCCCCGGGGTGGCCGAGCGCGCGCACGGGGTGAAGACGCTGGTCGAGGCCCAGTTCCTGCGTGACCACCTGCTCCGCCAGCTCGACCGGGCCGACGCCCTGCCGGCCGGCCCCGAGCACGACGCCGAGCGCCGGGCCCGCATGACCGTCGTCGCGGTGGGCGCGGGCTACACCGGCACCGAGATCGTGGCCCAGCTGCAGTACTGGCTGGGCACCATCGCCGGACGCTGGTCGACCGTGCGGCCCGAGGAGATCCGCTGGGTGCTCATCGACCTGGCGAAGAGCGTGCTCCCCGAGCTCGGCCCCGAGCTCGGGGAGAAGGCGCTGGGCGCGCTCGAGCGGCGCGGCATCGACGTCCGGCTCGGGGTCACGGTCGCCGACGCCCGCGAGGGCGAGACCGAGCTGACCGACGGGTCGACCATCCCCAGCCGCACCCTGGTCTGGGGCGCCGGCGTCGCAGCCAGCCCGCTGGTGCAGACCCTCGACCTGCCGCTGCAGAAGGGCCGCCTCGTCGTGCGCCCCGACCTCGCCGTCCCCGGGGCCGAGGGCGTGTTCGCCGGCGGCGACGCGGCGGCGGTGCCGGACCTGACGCAGGAGGGCACCCCGATGACCCCGCCGACCGCCCAGCACGCGCAGCGGCAGGGCACCGCGCTGGGCCGCAACGTGGCTGCCAGCCTCGGGTTCGGCACCACCAAGGACTACCGGCACCGCGACCTCGGCCTGGTCGCCGACCTCGGCGGCACCGACGCCATAGCCAAGCCGCTGGGCATCAAGCTGCACGGGCCGGTCGCCAAGCTGGTCGCCCGGGGCTACCACCTCTACGCGCTGCCCTCGATGGCCAACCGGGTGCGCGTGGGCACCGACTGGTTGCTGGCCGCGCTGCTCCCGGCGCAGTCGGTCGAGGTCACCCGCATCCGCCCCGACCAGGCCCTGGTCAGCACCGCCCAGCAGTCGGAGGCGCACCTGCGCAGCTGAGCCCCCCGCCGGGTCGCCGGACATGGCACCCTGCCGTCCGGGGACGGGGAGGTCGGCATGGTGGTCCGGAGAACGGTCGCGGTCGCGGCAGCGGTCGGCGCGGTGGCCCTGACGCTGTCCGGGTGCCGGCTCGGGGCCGCCCTCGGGCAGGAACCGGCGGTGGGCACGACGGCCTCGACGGCCCCGGCGTCGACCAGCCCGCCGGCCCCGCCGACGCCGTCGACCGTCCCGCTCGTCGTCGTGCCCGGGCCGCGGGCAGGGGACCCCGACCTGCTCACCGTCACCCGTGGCGAGGTGCAGCTGGGGTACGCCCCACCGCTCACCGACTGGCCGCAGCAGTGCCCGGGCGTCGACACGACCCTGGAGTACGTGCCGATCGCCATCGCGGCCAGCGGCGACGACCTGGCCGGCCGGCTCACCGTGCGCACGACGGCGGCCACCCCGGCCGACGTCGCCCCGATCGGGGTGTTCTTCGACGACGCGGCCGACCCCTACTGCCAGGGCGACCCCGCGTTCCCGTCGTCGGACACCTTCTGGACGCACGGCAACGGCGGCCGGACCACCGCGTACGTCGTGCTGCAGGACGCGGTCGGCCCCGCCACCCCGCAGGGCCGGCCCGACGTCGTGTCCACCCTGGAGATCCGGCTGGACCACCTGCGCCGGCACGCCTCCGGCGACGCCCCGCTGCAGCTCACCGCCCCGACGGTCGGCGCGCTGTGCCCGGACGACGACGACGCGGTCTGCGTACCCCTGCCCTGACCGCGAGACTGGGCCGGTGAGCGATCTCCGATTCTGGTTCGACCCGGTCTGCCCCTTCGCCTGGCTCACCAGCCGCTGGGTCGAGGAGGTGGCCCGCCAGCGCGAGTACGCCGTCGAGTGGCGGTTCATCTCGCTGCGGCTGCTCAACGCCCACGTCGACTACGCCACCCACTTCCCGCCCGAGTACGAGGCCGGGCACACCGCGGGGCTGCGGCTGCTGCGGGTGGCCGCACGCGTGCGCGACGAGCACGGCGACGACGGCGTCGGCCGGTTCTACGCCGGCGTGGGCGCCGGTGTGCACGACGCCGCACCCACCGACGGCGGCCCGGGCCACGACCGACGGGGCACGCCCGAGTTCCTCGCCCCGGTGCTGGCCGACCTCGGGTTCGCCGCGGACCTCGCCGACGCCCTCGACGACGCCTCCCTCGACGTCGGCATCCAGGCCGAGACCGACGAGGCCCTGGCGCTGGCCGGCAAGGACGTCGGCACCCCGGTCCTGCAGTTCCTGCCCCCCGACGGGCTCGCGTTCTTCGGCCCGGTCATCAGCCGGCTGCCCAGCCCCGAGGACGCCGTCGCGCTCTGGGACCACGTCGTCGGGCTGGCCGCCTTCCCGGGGTTCACCGAGCTGAAGCGGTCGCTGCGCGAGCGCCCCCAGCTGCGCAGCTTCGGCGTCGAGCCCGGCGAGGTGGGGCAGACCGAGGACTGGCACGGCGGCAGCCGGCGGCAGAAGCGGTGAGCGACCTGCTGCTCGCCGGCGTCCGCCCGTGGGGCGGGCACCCCGTCGACCTGCTGGTCACCGGCGACCGCATCACCGACGTCGTCCCGGCCGGGTCGGGCACGGCCCCCGAGCGCGTCGAGGGGCACGGTCGGCTGGCGCTGCCCGGGTTCGTCAACGCGCACGCCCACGTCGACAAGAGCTGGTGGGGCCTGCCGTGGCAGCCCTACGGCGGCGAGCAGACCACTCAGGGCCGCATCACCCACGAGCGGGCCGAGCGCGACGCCCTCGGCATCCCGTCGGTCGAGGCCACGGCGCGGGTGCTGCGCGAGCTGCTGCGGCACGGCACCACCGCGGTGCGCACCCACGTCGACGTCGACCTCGGGGTGGGGCTGCGGGGTCTGGACGTCGTCCGCGAGGCCGCGGCCGCGCTCGACGGCGCGGTCGAGGTGGAGGTCGTCGCCTTCCCCCAGGACGGCGTGGTGCGCCGTCCCGGGGTGCTGGACCTCCTGGACGCCGCGGCCGCGGGCGGGGCGGCGAGCATCGGTGGGCTCGACCCGTGCTCGATCGACCGCGACCCGGTGGCCCAGCTCGACGGGCTGTGCGCCATCGCCGAGCGGCACGGCTGCGGCCTGGACCTGCACGTCCACGACGGCGGCGAGCTGGGTGGGTTCACCTACGACCTGCTGCTCGAGCGCGTGCGCCGGCACGGCCTGCAGGGGCGGGTGACCGTCTCGCACGGGTTCGCCCTGGGTGAGCTGGCCCCGGCGCGGCAGGAGCGGCTGCTCGACGAGCTGGCCGAGCTCGACGTCGCCTGGACCACCGTCGCCCCGGTGCGCTCGGCGCCGCTGCCGTGGGCCGGCCTGCGGCAGCGGGGGATCGGCCTGGGGTTGGGCACCGACGGGATCCGCGACCTGTGGTCGCCCTTCGGCGACGGCGACCTGCTGCGGGTGGCGCTGGACTTCGCCCGGCTGCACGGGCTGCGCACCGACGCCGACCTCACCGCCGCCGTCGAGCTGGCCACCTCGGGCGGGGCGCGGTTCGTGCACCGCGCGGTGCACGGGCTGGTGCCCGGCGCACGGGCCGACGTGGTGCTGCTGGACGCCGAGGGCACCCCCGACGCCCTGGTCCGGGCTCCCCGGCGGGCCCTGGTGCTGGCCGGTGGCCGGGTCGTGGTGCGGGACGGCGAGCTGCTGGTCTGAACCCCTGGGGCCGCCCGGGTGTCGCCCGACGCCCTGCCCGACCACCGTCACGGGCGTCCGGCCACCCCGTCGAGGGCGAGGGTGACCAGCACGCCGGTCTCCCGGCGATGGGGTGGCGACGGCTGGACGTGGTCGTTGCCCAGGAAGACGTAGCGGTGCCCGTCCACGAGCGTCCCCGACCCCGCCGGCGGCAGGTCCCGCAGCACCGGTTCCGGGCCCCGGTCGAGCCACCGGGACGTGCTGGTGACCGGCCGGAGCTGCACGGAGCCGGCCACCACGTGGCCACCGTCGAGCTCCTCGCTGATCACGTGCAGGTCGGTGATGGTCCCGGTGACGGCCCGGTCCCGGGTACCCGAGGTGTCGACGAACAGCGCCCCCGTCACCCGGACCGGGCCGTCGTGCGGCTGCGGCGCCCACCAGGACGCCTCCCAGCCCGGGCCGACCAGCCTCGTCGGCCAGACGTGGCCGGTGGATCCGTGGGCCGCCACGGGCGCCCCGCGGGGGACGGCCACCACGGTGGACGACTGGCAGATCGGTGGGGGGACGTCGTCGGCGTCGCGGAACGTCAGCGCCCAGCGGACCCGGTCGCCGGTGGCCGGCGGGGGCACCGCTCCGTCACCGAGCACCCAGTCGAGCAGGGTCACCAGCAGGCGGCCCCCACCACCGCCCTGGGTCACCCCCGCCTCCGCGCACATGACCGGGGTCTGCGTTCCAGGGCGGGTGACGTGGGAGGCAGACCCGTCCACGCGCGCAGCGGCGGACGAGCTGCGCGGCCGGGCGGGGTCACGGGACGGGAGGAACGCCTGGGAGCGCACTCCGGGGCGGGGCTCATCGCAGGTAGGAGGCGCCGTTCACGTCGAGCACGGCACCGCTGCACCACAGCGCGTCGGGACCGGTCAGGAAGGCGACGGCCGCCGCGACCTCCGGCGGCTCGCCGACCCGGCTGAACGGGCTCTGCGCGCGGACGGCGTCACCGGCCGGGCCGGCCAGCAGCGCCGTCGCCATGTCGGTCGCCACGAAGCCGGGTGCGACCGCGCTGACGCCGATGCCGTGCCCGCCGAGCGCCAGGGCCAAGGACTGGGTGAGGGAGTGCACCGCGGCCTTCGACGCGCCGTAGGCCATCGCCTGCGGCTCGCCCCGGTAGGCCCCGCGCGAGCCGACGGTGACGATGCGCCCGCCGTCGGGGCCCTCGGGCCGGTCGAGCAGGTGCCGGACGACCTGCCAGCTGACGTTGGCCGTGCCCACCACGTTGACCGACAGGACCCTGTGCCACGAGGCCTGCCACTGCTCGTAGTCCGAGTCCTCGATGACCAGCGGGTCGTGCGCGGCGGCGTTGTTGACCAGCACGTCGACCCCGCCCAGCCCGGCCACCGCGTCGGCGACGAGCGCGGCCACGGCGGCGGGGTCGGCCAGGTCGCCGGACACCAGCACGTGGCCCTCGCCCTGCAGCCCGGCGAGCACCGCCCGGCCGGCGTCGAGGTCGCGGCCGGCGTGCACGGCGACGGCGTCGCCGCGGGCGGCGAGCGTGTGCGCGATGGCCGCGCCGATGCCGCGCGAGGAACCGGTGACCAGGGAGCGGGTACGGGACGTCACCCCCGCACGGTAGCCACGCCGCTCAGCCGGGGGTCACCGAGAACAGCTCGCCGGGCTGGCAGCCCAGGGCGTCGCAGACGGCGGTGAGCGTGCTGAAGCGGACGGCCCGCGCCCGGTCGTTCTTCAGCACCGAGAGGTTGACCGTCGACACCCCGGTCCGGTGGGAGAGCTCGACCAGGCTCATGCCCCGTTCGGTCAGCAGTTCGTCGAGGTGGCACGACACCCGGTGCGGACGGTCGCCGTCGTCGGCGGGCGTCACACCAGGCCGTCGACGTCGTGGGCCTGGCGGGCTCCCCGCCGGAAGACCTCGGCGACCGCCAGCAGGAGCAGCAGACCGAACCAGGTGATGATCAACGAGCTGGTGTCGGTGGCCGGTGCCAGGTCGGCCGGGTCGCCGGCGAGCTCGAGAACCTCGACCGACCCGGCGCGCACGACCTGCGGGGTCACCCAGCTGCCGATGGCCCACAGCACGGCGATGACCACGACGAGGCGGGCGTGCAGCGGCCGGAAGGGGTTCTCGCTCCCCAGGTCCCAGACCACCCGGGCGAACGCCAGGGCGGCGAGCCCCGCGCACAGCCAGGGCAGCAGCGTGCCCGTCACGACGAGCAGCCGGGTGCCGACCGGTAGGTCGTCCGCGATCAGCCGGACTACCAGGTTGTCCCCCGCCAACGTGAAGCCCCCGGGCAGGCCGAGACCCGCGTCGACGTCCAGCCGGACGCGGGTGCTCAGCGTGACCTCGGTGAGGACGGAGGCGAAGGTCAGTGCATTGATCACGTACACCGTGATGACCCCGAGGGCCAGGGTGCCCAGGGCCGCGAGCAGCACCGCGAGCCTGCGGGAGGAACGTGGGCCCAGCAACGGTCGGCTCGGCGTCGGGGTCATGCGCAAACCATAACGATGATCGATACCAACGACAATCGTGATGGTGCGGTGGGGCCGGGGGACACCCGGCCCCACCGGCTCAGCTGGCGTGCGCGGGGCGGTGCGGGTGTCCCTCGACGGCGACGACGATGGCCTCCTGCGTGCTGCGGGCGACGACCATCTCGACCGGCTCGGTCTCGCTGGCGTTCTGCTCCCAGTGCACGATGCCCGGCGGGATGAACACGAAGTCCCCGGCCCGGGCCTCGCGCACGTCGTCGAGCTGCTCGCCGACCCACCAGCGGGTCACGCCCGTGACCACGAAGATCGCCGTCTCGGACTCGCCGTGGTGGTGCACCCCGGTCTTGCCCCCGGGCTCCAGGATCGCGTAGCCCATCCACAGCTCGCTCGACCCGGTCTTCTCGGCGCAGACCGCGGCGAACCGCTGCAGGCCGGGCGTCTGCGCGGTGCGGGTGTTGCGCTCCTCGGGCCCGATGACCCGGACGTCCAGCGTCATCAGGCGATCCGCGTGAGCCGGGTGATGGTCAGCCCGTCCCCGTCGAGCAGCTCGGGGATCTGCTCGGCCAGCTGCACCAGGTGCGGGGTGGCCAGGTGGGCGTCGAGGTGCTCGCCGCTCTCCCAGTTCTCGTAGAAGAAGAACGTGCCCGGCGCCTCGACGGCCTCGTGCAGGTCGTAGTTGACGCAGCCGTCCTCGGCGGTGGTCGGGGCGATGAGGCCCTCGAGCGCCGTGCGCAGCTCGTCGGTCTTCCCGGGGGCGGCCCTCATGTAGGCGATGACGGTGAGCAGGTCGCGGCGGTCGTCGGTGGGGGTGGGCATCACAAGCTCCAGTGCTCGGCGGTGTGGTCGGGACCACTCCACCCCGCCAGCCGGTCGTGCACAACCGGCACGGTGTCTCAGATGTGCGACACCGTGCCCGCCTCGGCGATCCGCCGGATCGCTGCCAGCGTGGCCGGGATGCCGGTGCGGGCGGCCTCGCGGCGGGTGTCGACCTCCCGCTGGGCGTCGGCCCCGTACTTCTCGGCCAGGAACTGCTGACCGGCGTCGAGGAACTCCCACGACTCGGTCAGGCGGGTTCCGCCCTCGACCGCCTCCAGGTCGTAGCGCCACAGCACCTTGCGGTCGTTGACGCTCCACGCGAACGCCCTCGGCCGGCCGGCCTCCTCGACCCGGGACCGGGTCTCCCAGGTGCGCTCGGGGGTCTCCTGCCGCCCGCCGAACTCGTCGCCCACCGCGCCCGTGCCGCCGTCGAGCCACCAGCACGCCCGGCACTGCGGGCTCCACTCACCGGTGCGGGTGACGTCGGAGACCAGGTCGTACACCGCCTCGGCGGAGGCGGCGACGACCACGGAGTCGGACAGGCGCAGGCTGCTCATGCCCCGAGTCTGCCGCTCGGGGTCGGCGTCGGCTCAGGCGACGGTGCGGTCAGCCGGGGCGTCGATGCGCACCGGGTCGGCGGCCGAGCCGTGCAGCCCGCCGCTCTGCGCGACCTCGAAGTCGGGCCCGAGCTTCTCCAGCGCCAACCGGCCGTACACCTGCTGCTGGGTGGCCACCCGCTGCGCGCGGCCCTTGCCCAGGAACGAGACGACCCAGCTGAAGGTGGTGGTCAGCCGGCTCTTGAACCCGACGATGTAGACCAGGTGGACCAGCAGCCACATCGCCCAGGCCAGGAAGCCGGTGACCTTGATCTTGCCGAGGTCGGCGACGGCCTTGTAGCGGCTGATGGTGGCCATCGAGCCCTTGTCGAAGTACTCGAACTTCTCCTTGTGCGACTTGCCGGCGACGGTGGCGGCGATGCGGTCGGCGGCGAAGCGCCCGCCCTGGATGGCGACCTGGGCGACGCCGGGCAGCTTGTCCAGGCTCATCATGTCGCCGACCACGAACACCTCGGGGTGACCGGGCAGCGTGAGGTCGGGCTGCACCTCGACGCGGCCGGCGCGGTCGACCTGGACGTCGCACTGCTGCGCCAGCAGGGCGCCCAGCGGGCTGGCCTGCACGCCGGCGGCCCAGATCTTGGTGGCCGCGGTGATCCGGCGGGTGGTGCCGTCGCCGGTGTCCTTGATGTCCAGGCCGTTGGCGTCCAGGCCGGTCACCATGGCGCCGAGCTGGATCTCCACGCCGATGCCGCGCAGCTGCTCGGCCGCGTTCTTCTGCAGCTTCTCCGCGAAGGGCGGCAGCACGACCGGGGCGGCGTCGAGCAGGATCACCCGGGCCGACTTCGGGTCGATGTTGCGGAAGTTCCGCTTGAGCGTGCGGCGGGCGAGCTCGGCGATCTGCCCGGCCATCTCCACACCGGTGGGGCCGGCGCCGACGACGACGAAGGTGAGCAGCCGGTCGATCTCGGCGGGATCGGTGGCCGCCTCGGCCATCTCGAAGGCGCCCAGGATGCGGCCGCGCAGCTCGAGGGCGTCGTCGACGCTCTTCATGCCGGGGGCGAACTGGGAGAACTGGCTGTTGCCGAAGTACGACTGGCCGGCGCCGGCGGCCACGATGAGGTGGTCGTACTCGTGCACGGTCTCGCGGCCCAGCAGCCACGAGGTGACGGTCTTGTCGGCCAGGTCGATGTCGACGACCTCGCCGAGGATGACCGTGGCGTTCTGCTGCTTCTTCAGGATGTCGCGGGTCGGCGGGGCGATCTCGCCCTCGCTGATGATCCCGGTGGCCACCTGGTAGAGCAGCGGCTGGAAGAGGTGGTGGCCGGTCTTGGCGACCAGGGTGATGTCGACGTCGGCCTTGCGCAGCCGCTGGGCGGCGAACAGGCCGCCGAAACCGGAGCCGATGATGACCACGCGCGGACGGCGGCCGGTGGTCGGGTTCGTGGGCACAGCAGCTCCGGATGTCGTCATGATGTCTTCATCGTCCCACGTCGGGGATCCTCCAGCCGGGCACACCCGTCCGGGCGAGCCCGCTGGCGGTGCGACGTCGCCCACAGCCTCCACCCGGGGCCGTGGGCGACGCCACTCGTCAGCGTCGGCGGTCGCGCAGCGCCTGGGTGAGCAGGCCGAGGCCGATGCCCAGCATCCACACGTCCTTGGACACGGGCAGGCCGTCCTGGGTGGGGGCCACCGACATGCCCGGCTTGGTCATGCCCGGGGTGCGCAGGTACAGCCCGATCAGGCCGCCGGAGAACGCGGTGAGCGCGGCGCCGGCCACGGCCGTGGGCACGAACGGGGTGAGCAGCGCCGCCCCGATGGCGATCTCGCCGGTGGACAGGGCCCTGGCGAACGTGCGCGGGGAGACCTTGGACAGGAAGGGGTAGGCACCCGCGGCGAAGCCGTGCAGCCCGGCCGCGGTGCCCTCGTCGGCCTTCCGCTTGCCCAGGCCCGAGTTGAGGATGAACGCCCCGGTGGCCAGACGGGGGGCGATCTCGGCAGGGGTGATGGGCAGACGCATGGGTCCTCGCTCGGCAGGTGTTCGGCTGGGGTGGAGGTCCCGATCCTCCCTCACCCGCCGCCCGGCCGCCCGGTGCCCCGGGCGGCCAGGTGACGGGTCAGCGGTGCCCCGACGTCGCTTCAGCGACCGGCGCGGCGGGGGCGCCCGGCGGGCTGCCCGGCCCGCGCGGCCAGCTCGGCGCGGGTGCGCGCCGGGCCGGACGAGCGGCCGGCGGCAGAGCGGGCCGGGGCGCCGGAGCGGCCGCCACCGGCCTGACCCCCACCGCCACCGCCGGCGCCGCGACGACGTCCACCGCCACCGCCACCGCCGCCCTGGGGCTGCTCGACCACCGGGGCGGGCTCGACGTAGGGCGCAGCCGGACCGGTCAGCGCCACGATCTCGCGGGCGCCGGGCTTGATCGCCGACACCTCGGGGGTGATCCCGGCCTGGCGGGCCAGCAGCCGCACCTCGCCCGCCTGGTCGGGGGTGGCGATGGTGACCACGGTGCCGCCGGCACCGGCGCGCGCCGTGCGGCCCGAGCGGTGCAGGTAGGCCTTGTGCTCGGCCGGCGGGTCGACGTGGACGACGATCGCGACGTCGTCCACGTGGATGCCGCGGGCGGCGATGTCGGTGGCGCACAGCACGCGGGTGGACCCGGAGGTGAAGGCCTCGAGGTTGCGCTCGCGCGCGTTCTGGCTGAGGTTGCCGTGCAGGTCGACGGCGGGCACGCCACCGGCGGTGAGCTGCTTGGCCAGCTTCTTGGCCTGGTGCTTGGTGCGGGTGAACAGCACGACCCGGTCGAGGCCGGACGCGAGCTCCTTGACCACCTGGGGCTTGTCGGCGGCGTCGACCCGGAACACGTGGTGGGTCATCGTCGACACCGGCGCGACGGCCGGGTCCACCGAGTGGGTGGTCGGGCGGTCGAGGTAGCGCTGCACCAGCACGTCGACGCCGTTGTCCAGCGTCGCCGAGAACAGCAGGCGCTGGCCGACCTTCGGGGTGCGGTCCATGAGCCGCTTGACCCCGGGCAGGAAGCCGAGGTCGGCCATGTGGTCGGCCTCGTCGAGGATGGTGATCTCGACGGCGGAGAGGTCGCAGTGCCCCTGGCCGATGAGGTCCTCGAGCCGGCCCGGGCACGCGATGAGCACGTCGACGCCGCCGGCCAGGGCCTGCACCTGCGGGTTCTGGCCCACGCCGCCGAACACGACGGTGGTCTTCATGCCCACCGCGGTGGCCAGCGGGGTGACGACGGCGGCGACCTGGTTGGCCAGCTCGCGGGTCGGGACCAGGATCAGCGAGCGCGGCTTGCGCGGCTGCCGCTTGCTGGTCGAGCCGGCCAGCCGGGCCACCAGCGGCAGCGAGAA